>Ga0308414_1001249_pt1 | contig 16580 bp, 10 predicted proteins | sample HotsprSampleOS50_FD_205667 | JGI IMG/M metagenome (GOLD analysis project Ga0308414, IMG submission 205667) | Hot spring phototrophic mat microbial communities from Octopus Spring, Yellowstone National Park, Wyoming, United States - 20090730_OS50 ... | reverse complement strand
GTGTTCGCTGTACGCTTAACGCAATCGCTCAGGTCTTGGGAGAAGAATCGCCTGCGACGAATGGAAAAGAATCCAAGTCGAGTTCGTAAATCGATTTGCCGATCTTTCATCCGCACCGGCTTATGAGAGCTATAGCCTGATCTGAGTGTGCGTCGTATTGTGAAATTGTGCGAATTGGTTCAGGGTACATTGTGTGTTTCGTTTTATTGAGCGAGTTCAAACGATGGACCGATTCTTGACGTCTTGGCGGCGGTATGGATTGTCTTTCGGTATTTTTTCTGTGGCCTTCCTGGGCCTTATTTTAGCTGCGGCTGGCCTACCGTCCACACGTTCAAATGCAATCGCCGAACAGGCTGCGGTCGCTGTCGAAGAAGGTCAATCGCCAGCTCCAGTTGCCGGGGACCAGGGGAAGGTTGACGCACAGGCCGAAGCTCCCTCCCCGCAGGCTGCCACCGTTGAGCCAAAATCGCCGCCAACCACGGGTGAACAAGCCTCGACGAATGCCGACAATTCTGTAAGCGAGAAGAGCTCTGAGGGTGAACAGCAGTCGGCGACGCAAGCGCAACCGACCGAAAAACCGGCGGAAGGTGGTGGTCTTTCCAGGCTTCTCAACGCGCTCGTGTATCTCGCATTCCTTCTGGTTATTGTGGGGCTTCCGATTGGCCTTGCCTATTTTGTCTGCGAACAATGGCGACTGCGGGAATACTTCGGCCGGATTTCGTTTATCTTGTTCACGATTGTCCTCGCTGTGGTGATTATTCTGACGCGTTGGCCACCAAAGCTGGGGATCGACCTCAGCGGTGGCGTGATCATGGTCTATGAGATCGAAGGGGCTGTTCGCCAGCCAGGAGAACAGGCGCGGGGCGATCGTGACCAAATCGATATGGATCAACTGATCGCAGCACTCAATCGCCGCGTAAACCCCAGTGGTGTCAAGGAGGTGACGATCCGGCGTTTCGGCCCGCAGCAAATCGAGATCATCGTTCCAGAAGTGGATGAGGAAGAAGTTGCGCGGTTGGAGCGCGTCATCAGTAGCATCGGGACCCTTGAGTTCCGGATTCTCGCCAATCAGCGAGATCACCGGCGTATCATCGAAAGGGCGATGGCGTTGCCCCCTGATGAACAAGAGTTGTACGACGACCGTGGAAACCTCCTGGCGTGGTGGGTTCCCGTGGCTAAAGGCCAGGAAGGTGCGATCGGTAATCGGGGGGAGATTGCCGTTCGTCAAGGCCGGTATCGCAATGAAGACTGGCTTCAGGTCCTGGTTGTGAAAGATCGCTATAACGTGACCGGCGCGGATCTCTTCCGGGTTGCGGAAGATGTTGATGATAAGATGCAGCCGTGCGTGTCCTTCGTTCTGCGGGCGGGAAGCGCGCAGCGATTCGGCGCTTTAACAAGTGAGAATCGGCCTGATCCCACCACCGGGTTTGAACGCCGTCTGGGGATTATTCTGGATGGATATCTCTATTCGGCCCCCAATCTGATCCAACCGATTTTCGACCGTGGTCAGATCACCGGGATTCCGACTCGTGAAGAAGTCCAGGCTTTGATCCAGGTTTTGCAGGCGGGGAGCCTTCCGGCAGTGCTCAGCCCGACTCCCATTAGCCGACTCGTCACCGGTCCTCAACTGGGGCGCGATACAATCCGCCAAAGTGTGACGTCCATGATCGTGGCGGCCATCATCGTTTTCGCCTTCATGATCGCTTATTACCGGTTTGCCGGGATCGTGGCCTGCCTCGCGGTGGTCCTTAACCTGACAATGTTGCTTGCCTTGATGATTTTGCTCAAGGCGGCATTTACGCTCCCGGGGCTTGCTGGGTTGACTTTGACCGTCGGTATGGCCGTGGACGCCAATGTGCTGATCTACGAACGTATCCGTGAAGAATTGGCGCGGAAGGCCACATTGCGCATGGCCATCCGAAATGGCTTCGAAAAGGCGATGAGTGCCATCATCGACTCGAACCTCACAACCATTCTGACAGCCGTCATTCTCTACTTTGTGGGAACCGACCAGGTTCGTGGTTTTGCCGTGACGTTGTTCCTCGGTCTGGTTCTCAATCTGTACACGGCTGTGTTCATGGCACGAGTGATCTTTGAGATCGGCGAGCGACGCAAATGGATTAAACAGCTCTCCATGATGCAGATCATCCATAGCTCCAATCTCGATTTCATGGGGATGAAGAAGTTTGCCATTGCCGGCAGTCTAGGTTTGATTCTTTTGGGACTTGTGGCTTTGATTGGACGTGGGCCAGGGGTACTCGATATCGACTTCACGGGCGGTGTTGCTGTCGAGATTCTCTTTAATAAGCCAAAAGACATTGCCGACGTGCGATACCGGTTACGCGAATTGCGGGATCTGGCAGTCAGTGACGTTAGGATCGAGGGCGAGGAGCCACATCGGCGATATGTCATTAATACGTCCAGCCCTCCTGGTGTGGAGGCCCAACAATACCTTGATGAGGTCAAGAAAAAGATCGGCGAGGTCTTTGGAGACGAATTGGTCCATTACTCGGTCCAAATCGAGAATCTGTCTCAGCGGGCGACGTCCTCTTTTTGGCAAGGCGACGGATTGAGATCCGCTTTCGCTGGTGCCCCATTGAGTTCCAGTTTTGCGGCACTGTTTGTTGGCGAAAGTGCTGACGATCAGTCAACGACATCGCAACCGCTTTCCGTTGAAGGAACGAGCGCGGAAAAGACCAGTGACGATACAAGCACTGTTACCACGCCTCCGGAAACTCCAGTAAAGACTGAGCCAGCAACCGAGTCAGCAAAGGAAGAATCGCAGACCTCAGAGGGACAGGCGGCTGTTCCCGCGAGTCGCTTCGCTGGTGGCACCCAGGTCCTGCTCAAGTTCGATCACAAGGTCAACTATGAGTCGATCGAAGCCCTTGTCAAAGAGCAGCTTGCGCAACTTCCGGCCCCGGATCGCGACGCTGTTTTTGAGGTTTACAACAAAGAATACCGCCGTGGTGATACCACTGGTTATGAGGAATGGGAAATCCGGCTGGCATTACCCCCAGAAAAGGGGCTTGCTGTCGTCACGAAACTGAAGGAGCACTTTGAGAAAACACCCTATTTCCCATCCTCGAACACGATCGGCGGTAAAGTCGCTGGAAGCACCCGCGTAAGGGCTATTTATGCGCTGCTTCTCTCCGTTTGTGGCATGATCGTTTATCTGTGGATCAGATTCACCAGGGTCAGCTTCGGGCTTGCCGCGGCTGTGGCCCTCGTGCATGACGTGCTCATTACCCTGGGAATGATTGCGCTGAGTGCTTACGTTACGGGAATACTTGGGTTTCTGCTGATCGACGAGTTCAAAATTGGTCTTTCCGTGCTGGCGGCTTTCCTCACGATTATTGGTTATTCTGTGAACGATACGATTATCATCTTTGACCGGATTCGCGAGGTCAAAGGCAAAGCTCCCTACCTCACCCCACAGATTGTTAACACCAGCATCAATCAGACCCTCAGTCGGACAATCATCACCTCGTTGACAACGTTATTTGTTGTCGTGGTCCTGTATATCGGTGGAGGAGCAGGAATTCACGCATTTAGCTTCACACTGCTTGTCGGCGTGATTACCGGTACATATAGCTCAATCTTTATCGCATCGCCACTTTTGTTGTGGTTAGCGCCACAGCCCACAGGGCCGGCCGGCGCGACGAAGTCGCTTCAGCACGTCTCGTAATTGGGACTGTTGTCAAGGTCTGAAGCTCGTAGTTTTTGCTTCTTGATGGCGAGTTTGCGGGCCGTAACACTCCGAGTGGTCTCGCGCAGTCAGCGCGAGATATCCTGATTTGTCGGTAAAACGACGACACGGGCTATTATCGCAAATCCATTCCGAGGAAGTCCGATAAAGACTTGTGGGAAAGTCACGGATTGTCCCAGCTTTGGCGGAGTTAGTCTGTTATGATCACGACATGGATGTCTGCCCTTGCATCGGTGAGAAACTCGGACAAGGCGCGTGGATCGCGGATTCTTGGTTTTCCTGATTGTGGCGGGACTCTCTTTAGGGGCGGTCTGGGCTATTCTGGGCAGACCGCGAGATAACCTGTCCCCGTCCCGCATTGAAGAGATAACGACGCTACCGAAAACCCCATTCCTCCCAAGCAATCCGTCTTTATCGTCTTTCCCAGAGGAAAAGCTCCTCCCATCTTCGCAGGATCTGCGGGACACGCTGACACCACAATTGCCTCCCTCACCTGATTCCGATCTTTTGCTCTCTGTCAAGCCTGCTTCGATCCCCGCGCTGCCGCCCAGTTTTCCCAAAAAGATGGACGCTCCGAACGTCCTCTCGCAGAACCTGAAGGCGAGGGATTTCAAAACGCCGCCTGAAACCATAACTTCCACGATAAAAGAGACGTCAAAACAGAGGTCGCAAACCGCCGACCACTCATCCCCATCGCAATCGCCATTGCCTGTACGTCGGCACATTGTCGCCGATGGAGAAACACTGCCAGAGATTGCCCAACGGTATTATCGAGACAGCACCTTGTGGACGTTCATCTACCGGGCGAATCAAGAGCGTCTCCCGTCGCCAGAGCTTCTTCCCATTGGGACGGAGCTCGTGATTCCGCCGCCTCCTCAGCAGTAACATAACGATGAAGACACGCGAGAAGCTTTCCTCCCGCTTGTCAGAGACTGCGGAGCGTGATCGAACTTACCCTTCGATTCGGGTTTGCCCCGGAGGCGGTCAGTTTTCTTTCCGCCGTCCCCGTTCTTGCCAGGGCCAGGGCTGCTTGGCAACCCGTTGCTCTATGAAATACGCAACTGACTGAAAAACGGGTTGTTCAAATCGTGTGATCAGATCGGTCCCTTGAACCGATGTCGGAAACTTCCCGAAGAAAAGGTCTTGCAGTTCTGGCTTTTGCTCGTCTGGTTTGGGATGAAATCGTGAGAAAATATTGTACATCCGCTGGGCATCAGCCATGTCTTTTTGAGAGTCCTTTCCAACCATGAGATAAATAGAAAGTGTCCGCGTTACCGCTGGATGGGACATCGCCGCTTGTGCGCTCAGACCAGGGACCGACCATTTGGGCGAAACAAGAATCAGTGCCTTGACATCTTGGCCTTGCTTCAGGCCGGGATAGACGGGCCAACTCCAGTCGAGCCTCGCCCAGTCGAGAGCCACCGTTGCCCCAACATCGATCCCAAGGACACATAGTTTTTCAATGTTCAATTCACCGGCATTGTTTTTCTGGAGCAGAAACCGTTTGCATGCTTCCAAGTCCATATCCACCATGCGGGCCACCTCAGCAGGTGGCATCTTATCGACGGTAACAGTCCCCGGGGAAGGAAGAACCCGTTGGACGCTTTCCCCATGACCTCGCAGATCAGGGATAAACACGGCATGTCCCTGCTGCTGAAGGTGGGGACCTAATCGCGCAAAGTCTTTTCGGCTCCCTTTCCAGCCGTGGAGCAAGATAACAACCGCCGCATCCTTCCCCCGATTGCTGGGATAGTACGTTGCTCGCAGTTGAATACCATCTTTCGTCAGCAACTCGGTGCCACCGACTTCCACCGGTGCGGGAAGTCGTTCCCGAGACGGCGGCGGGGCGGAGGTCGGAGCCGTCGGCTGCGTGGCCGGCTGCGGAGGTTTCGGACTCGGGGCCACGGGTTTTGGCGGCACCGGTTGATTAACATTCGTCCCCGGAGCCGGCGGATTAGGCCGCGGAGCCTCCAATGATAGGACCGTGCTGCTTGCTATGACTACGAAACCAAGTGCCACCCCTGCGACCACTCTCTCCAGCAAGGCTTTCAACGACGACTTCATACTGGCCGCTCCCTATTACGTACCTATTGCTATTACGAACTTGTAACCAGGTCCTTATTTGAGATCATCAAGCCTGAATCAGCCCTTTCTGCAAGCTACTGCCAGTCTAATCAGATGGCCCTGCCTTGGTCAACGCAATGCGTTTGCTGACGCTGGATTATTGGCCCGACGTGCCGTCGTCCTCTTCTGTTTCACGGACCTGCCCGTCGCGTCCGCCCTGCGGAGGGACGCGCTCGTCGGGTCCGCCATTCGGAGGGACCTGCTTGTCAGGTCCGTGGCATCACGTTTGATGATCCGTCCCATTTCGGCGGGCACGACAAGCGTGCCCCTCCGATTCCCTTTTTGGAGGGACCCGCTTGTCGGGTCCTCTGTGCACTGCTCCCCGATGCAAGAATCGGCCCACGGTTCAGGGGCTGGGTGAGGACTCGGGAGTCGGAATACGACTATGCCCACTGTCTCGATACGTGTTCAGTAAACGTTTCATGTCCGCCACGACTTCTGGGTGCCCTGTTGCCACATCGCGAGTTTCCGCAATGTCCTCCTGAAGATTGTAGAGTTGCGGGTGAAACTGCTCGGCACGAAGCCGTAAAGCGCCGGGACGAGTGTCAGGATGGTAGGTGCCCTCGATCCACTTCCATGGACCGCGCCGGATCGCAAAGTTGCCATCGGCACTGTGGACAATCATGTCTGGTCGGATTGGCGACTTGTATGCCCGCCCAAGCCACGCGGGAAGCATGTTGTAGCTGTCTTCCGCGCCGACGGTGGGAGGTGGAAGCTCAACGCCCACCATGGCCGCCACGGAGGCGAGGACATCGGCCAAGCTCATCATCTCGTCACACACCGTACCGGGCGGCACATGTCCCGGCCAGCGGATGATGAACGGTACGCGGAAACCACCTTCCCAGACGTCGTGCTTTCCCCCACGAAACGGCCCACAAACAGCTAAGCCGGCCTTGACGGCATCGGTCTCTGGTCCAAGAAGGGTTGGCTTATTCACCCCTCCATTGTCACTGGTGAAAAGGACAAACGTGTTCTTTGTAAAGCCTTTGCGATCTAACGCCTCCAACACCTGCCCGACGCTCAGATCAAGCTCATGAATCCAATCCCCATAAGGCCCAACCCCGCTGGTTCCCTTTGTCTTCTCTGACGGAGTGATTGGGCGATGTACAGCCACGGGCGTAAAGTACAGGAAGAACGGCTTGTCACCGGTACGGCTCTCGATCCACTGGACGGCCTTTGTCGTCAACGTCGGCATGACGTCTTCATCCACCCGTTGAGGGGCATCGAGTCCCAGATAGGGTTGATTATTGAAGTTCACTCCCGTGCGTGTTGGGTCGAGCTTGTTGGAACGCAACCCAAAGACACTGTGATTCTCGACATAAACACCCGTTACATCGCCATGATTTGAGGGGACAGCAAAATGGTAGTCGAAGCCGATTTCGAGCGGTCCGGGACGCAATTCCTGTGTGTAATCGACCCGGGTTGCTGTGCCGTAGCCCAGATGCCACTTGCCGATGGCCGCCGTCTCGTATCCACACCGCTTGAGCATGGATGCCAGGTTGATTCGCTCTGGCTCGATCAAAAGGGGTGAGAAGACGCCAGCAACCTCGTGCTTCAGAGACGTTCGCCAACAATAGCGCCCCGTCAGCAGGGCGTAGCGAGTGGGAGTGCATACCGAAGACGGCGTATTGGCATCGGTGAACCGGCGTCCCTCCTTTGCCAGTCGATCAATGTTCGGAGTCCGCACCAGGTGTTCCGGGGCGCCATAGCAACCCACGCTCCCGTAACCCAGATCATCGGCGAGGATGATGACGATATTCGGATGCTCAGGCTTGCCCTGGTTCGACTCAGCCCAACCGATCGAGAAAACCAGAATCCAGCTCGCTAATGCGAGGAGCATCCCCCGGGGGAACGATGCCCAAGTTGCCATGCGAAAGATGCTCTTTCCCATGCGGCCAGAATCGCCTTGTGATGGTTTGCTACTCTGCATAATACGTGCCTCCCCAAAACGTCAAAAGACCATCGTGAAGCAGCAATGACACATGCTACCCGTTGTAATCTGGCTGGGTAATGCCGTCAATCGTGGGGGAATTACGTGGACTGGTTACCGCGCGACGGACCCCAGAAGTCGGAGGGGCACGCCTGTCGTGCCCGATGAAGCCGGAGACTCATCGGTCCGAATCTCCCCATTGAAAAAAAATCTCCTTTGACATACATTTATGTGACGGGTGAGGATGGCGGGAGATGTCTCCCGTGCATCTGGTAATTCCTTTCGGAGGGTATGCGAATTGGTGAGCAGCCTGACTCGAAATCAGGTGCCCCGAAAGGGGTTGCGGGTTCGAGTCCCGTGCCCTCCGCTTACTTTGTCATGACTATCGGTGCACCAGGGGTTACGGCCGGTGGTAACGGTCAGGTGTCCCTTCGTTAGATTGGCTGTGCTAATCTCGCAGCTGGCAGGTCGGACCTGATTTTGTCCGTGAGCCGTCAAGTTTCCAGAAAAAATGCCTCGGAAGGAGCAAACTCCCTCCGAGGCTTTCTTTACAGAATGGGTTGCTCACCTACTATGTTTAACAGCGAGCAACTGTCAGACCGACCATGCTGCCATTTCCGGCAGTAACTCTTGTTGCCGGAAGGGTGAACCCTTAGACAGCCGTGCCACCGCAGCAGGAAGCCTGCCGGGGCGAGTTTGCCGAACCGGAACAGCCATTGCATGTGCATGCTCCGCCTTCAGCGCACTCGCAGTTCGGGCAAGTACAGACCCCGCCTTGAGCACACTCGCACCCAGGGCATGTGCAGCCACCGGCACAGCACTGCTGTGCTTTACACCCTCCCTGGCCACACGAAGCCGACTGACAGCATTCGCAGTCGCACTCACATGGGCCGCCGGACTGGCAACAGCAACTCTCTGGTGTGCAATGGTCGCAAGAGCAGTTTGGGCAGGGACAGTTACCCGTCCTCACTGCGCGCTTTCCGGATTGACCAATATTGCCAAAGGCCAGCCAACCTGCCAAACCCAACAGCGCTGCGGCCGAAGCTGAAGTGATGAAAAATCGTCGATTCATAAATATTCTCCTTTTGATTTTCAATGAAAACCCAGATTCTTTCCACGCAAAAAACCAATCGTGAGGATGAAAAGTGAAAGCAAAAAAGGCCTGCGCAGGTCGCAGTCCATCAGACTCGGGGTGTCGAAAAGATTATTTCAGCCAACGACAGAGTCTCGCCAGCGATAACGTGGGACAGGTATTTATCAACGTAGAAGGCCGACTGCCTTGTACCTCTCTAAAAACTTCCAATCCAGGAAGCATTCCCACCTGAACAGACAGCTCTTTGGACAACGACGTCGAGACCTGCGAAAGATCGGGGGCTGGCTTGACGCAAGAGCAGAAAGGACCGCATTGACTGGCCTTTTTTTGCGATTGGCTGGATGTGTCATGTAGGCCGTCACAACACCCGCCTTGGCAGCAGTTGTCCTCGGATTCTGACTCTGCAACTCCCGTGGAACAGCAGAATCCCCCGCAACATGCCTTTGCACCGAAGCACGAGCACTGAGGGATGGAAGACCCCAGAATAAAGACGATGGCGAACGAGGTGAGGAAAACTCCAAATCGTTTGGTCATACCATTCTTTAAAATCCCTGGAAAGCCAATCCATCATCTTTTTGCAAAATTATACCAGACACATGTGAGAAAAGTCAACGCCGATTCCTTGGCGTCGTGTTGGTAGGGCAATTTTGTCAATGTCCACGGGCGCAACGGTTAAAATGAACAACAAAAGTGACGGTTTAATGACCTTGGGGACTCAGTCTGTTTGTCAGGAGTTGGCAATAGTGTATGGATCGATTTATTCTGGACCAGATTCGACGCAGGCACCTTCTCCGCGAAGCGGAAGGCTATTTGGAGTTGCAATTATTCGACCGGGCACTGGAAGTCCTGGACCGGTTGCCCGAGAACGATCGTCAGTCCTTTCACGCCCTTCTCATTCGAGCGGAGATTCTGCGACATATGGAACAGCATCAGTCGGCTCTGGAGATTTTCTCGAAGCTCGTCGAGCAAGAGCCGGAGAACGTGGATATTCGCCTGGCCATGGGGTGGTGTCATAAGCGGGTTGGCCGGATTGATCTGGCATGTGACGATCTGGAGAAGGCCAAGCTCGTCGATCCCGACAACGCTTTGGTGCTCTATAACCTTGCATGCTATTACAGTCTTGCGGGAAAGAAGCGTGAGGCCTTGAGTCACCTCGAGCAGGCCCTCCGACGGAAGCCTGATCTACGAGAACTCATCGACGCGGAGTCGGATTTTGACCCGCTGCGGTCCGATCCCGATTTTATTCACCTCGTTTACAACGAATGATGGATCGGGTAAATTGCTTTTGCCCGAGTACGAAGGCTTCCGAGTCGGTCGTATCAGAGACGCCTGCCGAATGCTTGTGACAGCTAGCTGCGTCTGAGACCCGTTTGTTCGTCGAGGAGACAATGCCATGTCAGGTTTTGCGACCGGTGTGACAGGTCCGCGCGGTGTTTCAAAAAGCGTTGCCCCAGTGGTTGACCGGCGGACTTTATTGAGAGCAGTCGGGGCCGCTGTTGCCGTGCCATTTGTAGGAAAGCTTTCTGGAGCCACAATGCCGCCGCACTCAGAAGTCCTCGAAGTCAAGACGATCAGCCGTTTGCCCAATTGTTATCATGGCTGGCCGACGGTGGCAAAGCGGCAGAACGGACAATTGATTTTGGTTTATTCGGGTGGCCGAGAGGCTCATATCTGCCCGTTTGGCCGGGTGGAAATGATGACCTCCAACGATGAAGGTGGCTGGTGGACTTATCCCAGGATTTTGATAGATACGGCAATTGATGACCGGGACGCCGGGGTTGTCGAGACCGCCAAGGGAACACTTCTCGTCACAACGTTTACCTCCCTTGCATATGTTCCCATTCTTGAGCGCGCGATGAATACGTCTGGACAAGGTTGGCCCGCCGAAAAAATCGATCGTTGGCGGGCAGCCCACGAGAGATTGACGGAGCAGCAGCGCGACGCGCAACTGGGTGTGTGGATGATTCGTTCCGAAGATGGAGGGGTGACCTGGTCCGCTCCTTATGATTGTCTGGTTGATAGTCCCCATGGTCCGATTCAGCTTAGCGATGGGCGGCTGCTTTACGCTGGCAAGGACCTCTGGCGGACCAAGAAAGTCGGGGTTTGTGTTTCGGAGGACGATGGTCGAACCTGGCAGTGGCTGGCGACTTTGCCGACACGCGAAGGGGACAATTCCGATCAGTACCATGAGCTGCATGCAGTGGAGACGACCGGTGGCCGGATCATCTTGCAACTTCGCAACCATAACCCTGCAAATAGTGGCGAGACCCTCCAGGCGGAATCGACTGATGGTGGAAAAAGCTGGAGTGTCCCGCATCCGATCGGTGTATGGGGGCTGCCGTCTCATCTGTTACGAATGGCAGACGGACGACTCCTGATGAGTTATGGCCATCGACGCCCTCCCTTTGGGTGCCAGGTGCGAATCAGTGAGGATCAAGGCAAGACGTGGTCAGACCCACTAGTTATTTATGGCGACGGGGCAGGAGGCGATCTGGGCTATCCGAGCACGGTCCAGTTGGCAGGCGGAGATTTCCTGACAATCTGGTACGAACTTATGTCCGACTCGCCCTTTGCTGTGTTGCGGCAAGCACGATGGCGACTCACATGAGAGCGGATCGACGGGGGCGGTGTAGAAGAGCTCCCTGTGATCCAACTACAAAACCAGCGTGGACGACGCTGCCATTGTGGCAGGCTTGACCGCTCGGCGATTGGCGGAAGTTATTACTATTTCGGATCTTAGGGGCTATCGTTGGTTGAAGGCATGATATTTGCTCGCGTACCTCGGCGGAGCCAGCGGGAACCGCAGTTTGGACCGTCAGGCTTCGAAATGGCTGCCACAGGCTTTTCCACATGTTGGCTTTTTTGAGTAAAGGAGAAATGTTATGGCAGTTCCGCACTTTGGTCCGCCGTCTTTAGATCAGTTTCGTCGTGAGTTTGATCGACTTCTCAACAATTTCCTCGGTGAGTTGCCGGAGTCCGGCTTACCTTTGCCCGGACGGCAGCGAATCCCGGTCAACGTTTGGGAAACACCGGAGGCGTTCTTTATCGAAGCCGAGGTGCCTGGTGTGACCACAGATCAGGTGGACATCTCCGTGGTGGGTAACGAGGTGACGCTGCGGATCAATCGCCCGCAACCGCCGGAGGAGTCCGTGACTTACCATCGACGCGAGCGCCAGGCGGGAGAATGCAGCCGGGTGATCAAGCTCCCAGGTGAGTTCGACCCTGATCGGGTTCAGGCTGATCTGCAACATGGTGTCCTCACTATCACGTTGCCCAAGTCGGAAGCGGTTCGACCGCGGAAAGTCCAGATCAACGTACGATAGCCGCAGACGGTCAATCTGTGTCAGTGTGGGTGGTAAAGCTCAGTGTTCGATGGAGGTCCTGCAATGAGACACCAACACGGCGGAAAACCAATGTCGCGCGGGGTCCCCGAGCACCTGCGGGGGGATCGTTTCTACAGTCCCGCTGTTGATATTGTGGAGAAAGAAGATGAAATCCTGCTTATAGCCGATGTGCCTGGGGCCAAACCGGACGATATCGATATCCAGTTTGAAGACGGTTTACTAACCGTCCATGCTAAGGTTCCTGTCCGTTATCCTGATGGCGTCGAATGGTTGCAGCAGGAATACGGTGTGGGTGACTATCTCCGCAGTTTTCAGGTCAGTGAAGCGATCGATGTGGCCAAGATTTCGGCGGACTATGCAAACGGAGTGTTGATTTTACATCTTCCGAAGTCCGCCGGCCTGCGCCCGCGAAAGATTGCTGTCAATGTGAAGGCGTAGATCGCTTGATCTTTCGGTTAACAAGACCGATGTTCCAATGGGGCCTTGGTCTTTCCAGTGTGTGTCGAATTTGTGGTGAGTCGCCGAGATCTTTGGGGCTTCGGAGGAGCATGCTTGTCGGGCCAGCTACGTAATGTTCGGTAATTAATTCAGGTGCGATTCGTCGGGCACGACAAGCGTGCCCCTCCACCTCTCCTGTCGGAGGGACCCGCTTGTCGGGTCCGTGAAATACTTGATCGCGACAAGGTCAGAAGACCTTTTCCAAACAAAACGCAGACACGTCTTTTCGTTTCAAGTTCCGACGTCGAAAGGCGATTCCGCTGCTGATCGGGGCTACCGAATCAAGAGAATCGTTTGGTAGCCATCGAGCTGGATTGAGGTTCCCTCGCCGGCAGGCGTCAGCTTTGTAATCTCACCGGTTGCGGGATCCAGCTTTGTCCACGGTTTGGCGACATCCGCCTTAAGAACGCCTTTGTAAGGTTCTTTGGCGACATTGACCAGGATCACGATTGTCCATCCCTCCCGTTGGAACTCGCCGAGAACAATTCTTTCATTGGCTGGCTCCAAACGATAGATGGGCTGAATGGTCTCCACGATGTTGGCCATCGTGATGGGAGATTCCGACGAGTCGCGAACGACGCGACCACCGTTTTTCTGAAACTCGTTGATTTGTTCCTCGGCCTTTTCAGGAACACTGACGCCGGTGGGAACGACGATGCTCTCCAATTTCACATTGCCTACGCATAGACGACCAGCGTCATCCAAGCGTGATCGCTCCAGATACTCATGATCGACCAAGACGAAAGGAATCTGTTGCCGTTGGAGTGCTTGTCCAAGCCGCATGAATGAACCGACGATCTGCTGGACTTGTGGACTGTGGGGCGTCTGATGAAGCGGCCCGGCAACTGGGCAATATTCGGCCCAGAGATCATAAATGGGATAATACAAAGCGACCCTGCGAACGGGCATGGCATCACGCAAAATTGCGTTAAGACGACCCACAAACTCGCCATACTGCCAATTATCCTCGACCGAGCGATCTTCCGGATTGTAGTAGAGTGTGAATTCTGTCACACCCCATGCGGCTTGCCAGGCGGCCGTCGCCCGCATTTCTGGTAGTCCGACCGGACCGGCGCCCGACATCTTTTGTGAAAAGTCGCTGACCTCCGTCATGACGCGGCGATGCCCTTCCAGAAGAGCGCCGGAAAGGGGCATGGCGGCGGTGAGCCATCCACTATGGATCACCACTTCGGGATTGGAGGACAGCATATCCAAACCGGGGATATCCATTTGCGCAATGGCCTTCAGGCCATTTCCGTAAAGCGGCACATGGTGAAGAATCGACTCTTCATGGAGGTTGTGACCGGAAGAGGCGACGCCATGTCCCTGACACCATCGCCGCAGGGCACCGAAATAGCGATCGGCCACCAGTTCGGCTACGGTACTCCAGAACTGCCTCCTGATCCGACGATCCTCTGGTTCATCTCCAACAAAGAGGCTTTTCTGTGAACGGCGGATGTCCTCCCCCCATTTCCTGCGGTAAACATCTTCCAGATCGTAACACCATGGCACTGTGGGCAACGGCTTGACGTTGGGATCGGGCGGGTCCTGAACAGGAACGCGACTCCGCGCAGGTTCCGGGATGGGGCCAAGGTCCACTGCCATCAATGAGGGTTCATCCGTAAAGAAAGCGACGATTGTCTTACCAAAGTGCGGCGCCAGCCGCTGATGATAGGCCTCGTGAGTCACGTGAATGAACTTGGCGGTTGCCCGATCGTCCATCAGATTGACGTAGCGACGCACGGCATGATAGTTGTTCGCGGCGTGCGTGTGCTCGAATGCCGGACGAAGGAAGAACTCGGGCGATTGGCCAGGATCCCAGGCCAGAACAAGGGCCTCGTATTCTGGATTCCCTTCAAGCACAAGCCCGCCCGCGGCACCGCTAGGATAACCCTTTTCGTCGTAAATCCAGACGGGCATTTTCAACCGCGCACAAAGCTCGACCGCTTCGACCAGCGTCTTCCAGTTAGCTTCTGAACGAAGATAGTCCTGAAACGCCACATTGCAAACGATCCCGCCGCGACCCCGTCGAAGGTAATAAGCCATTCCCTCATCTGAGACTGGCTGAGCGGTTGGCTGTTGGAGGATCTGGGCAACACCGTCGGCCACAATCCTTTCCGCAGTTAGCCCGTGAACGATCTGCAAAGGACGGCATTCTAAGGGAGGGGCCGCCCAGGTCTGCCTCCACGATTCTGGCATGGGCAACTCTTGAGCGATGGAGTTTCCCTCCCAATTGCCCAAGCACGCCATAGCAACAACGCCCATAGCCCACATCAAAATGGCACTTCGGTTCAACAGTATCGCCTTTCGATTCATCGTCGTGAGACTTCCTCCCGGAGAACTTGCAGGATTGTGCAGATGAAATGCGGGCTTCCAGCACGCACCATTTTACGGAATAATCGCCCCAATGAAAGAAGCCGCTGCAAAAAATGAGCGTCCCCGACATGATCGGGGACGCTCACAAAGGGAGGGGAAGGGGCGACTTTTAGGCAGTCTCGTTGACGCCGGATCGCATGGGACCGGCGCTCGATTGCCATCGATTAATACTCAGGCGGCGTGTGTCCAGGGCCGCCCTTCTCTTCCTTCGGTTTTTCTGCGACCAAGGCATCGCTGGTCAGCATGAGCGTTGCCACACTGGCGGCATTTTGCAGGGCCACCCGGACCACTTTCGTCGGGTCAATGACACCGGCTTTTACAAGGTCCTCATATTGGCCAGTCAGGGCGTTATAGCCCATGTTTCCTTTCATCTCACTGACCTTCTCGCAGACGATGCTACCATCCTGTCCGGCGTTCGACGCGATTTGTATGATCGGCGATCGGCACGCTCGTAAAACGATCTCGTAACCGACTTTTTCGTCGGTGCTCAGGCCTTCGGGCTTGCATTGCGAAGCCGCCCTGAGCAGTGCCACACCACCACCCGGCAGGATCCCTTCCTCGACCGCAGCCCGGGTCGCATGCAGGGCATCTTCGACACGAGCCTTCTTCTCCTTCATCTCCGCCTCGGTAGCGGCACCGACGTTCAGTTTGGCAACACCACCGGCCAGCTTGGCGAGGCGTTCTTCCAGCTTTTCACGATCGTAGTCGCTGGTTGTCTTTTCAATTTCGCGCCGAATCTGCTCGATTCGCCCTTTGATTTCCTCGGTTTTGCCTGCGCCTTCGATGATGGTCGTGTTGTCCTTATCGACCACAATCTTCTTTGCGCGACCGAGTTCAGCCAGCGTGACATGCTCGAGCTTACGGCCCAGGCTTTCGAAGAGGGCCACGCCACCAGTCAAAATGGCGATATCTTCAAGCATGGCCTTTCGCCGGTCGCCGTATCCCGGGGCCTTCACCGCACAACAACGAATAGTCCCACGTAGCCGGTTGATGACGAGGGTTGCCAGGGCATCGCCGTCCACGTCTTCAGCGATGATTAGCAGCGGCTTCCCGGAATTGACGACGGCCTCGAGAAGGGGCACCAACTCACGGGCATTGGAAATCTTCTTTTCGTGGATGAGGACATAGCAATCCTCAAGCACGCACTCCATTTTCTGCGGATCAGTGACAAAATATGGCGACAAGTAACCCCGGTCGAATTGCATACCCTCGACGAACTCGACCTTGGTCTCCATCGTCTTGCTCTCTTCGACCGTGATCACGCCGTCTTTGCCCACCTTGTCCATGGCCTGGGCAAGTAGCTCGCCAATCGCCATATCATTGTTCGCGGCAATGGCGGCGACCTGGGCCATTTCCTTACTCGTTTTGATCGGAATGGACATACTCTTGAGCTTGGCCACGATATCTTCGACGGCCTTCTCGATGCCCTGCTTGAGTCCGATGGGATTGATGCCCGAGACAACAGCCTTCAACCCTTCGCTGAAAATCGCCTCGGCCAGGACGGTT
>Ga0308414_1001248_pt1 | contig 16586 bp, 14 predicted proteins | sample HotsprSampleOS50_FD_205667 | JGI IMG/M metagenome (GOLD analysis project Ga0308414, IMG submission 205667) | Hot spring phototrophic mat microbial communities from Octopus Spring, Yellowstone National Park, Wyoming, United States - 20090730_OS50 ... | reverse complement strand
GGGATGAGCGTGATCGTGTGTTCGCACCTGCTGGCCGACGTGGAGCAGGTGTGCGACGAGGTGTTGATCCTCAAGGACGGCCGCATGATCCATCACGCCGACCTCGAGGCCGAGCGGCGGGAGAACCGGCGCTTCGTGGAGCTGGAGGTGGAAGGCGGGAGCGCGGCCTTTGCGGCGGCGCTGGAGGCGGCGGGCGCGGTGTGCGTCTCCGAGTCGCCGGGGCGGTTCCGCATTGTTCTGCCGCTGGATTTCGAGATGGTGCGGCTGTGGAAGCTGGCCGCCGATCACGGCCTCAGCGTGCGGCGCCTGACGCAGCGGCGGGACACGCTGGAAGAGATTTTCATGAAGGCCATGGGCCTGCTCCGGCAGACGCCCGGGGAGGCCGCGTCGAGCCAGGAGGCGCCCGCCTATGGCGGTTTATAAGCGAGGCTATCAGCGGTACGAGGGCCCGCGGGCGCCGCACCTGGAGCGGCTGCTGGTGCTGCCGCGGCAGGCGTGGCGGCAGCTTTCGGCGCAGCGTATCGTGACGGCGCTGCTCGCGCTGAGCTGCATCTGGCCGTTGCTGTGCGCGCTGTTCATCTACATCGCGAACCACACGGAATTGTGGGGCGGCCTGGACCGGGATTTCAGCAAAATGCTGGCCATTGACGGGGCCTTCATGCTGACCTTCATGAAGGTGCAATCGGTGTTCTCCGTGCTGCTGGCGGCGCTCGCCGGGCCGGGGCTGATTTCTCCGGATCTGGGCAATCAGGGCCTGGCGCTGTATTTCAGCCGGCCCATTTCCCGGCTCGAGTATGTGCTGGCGAAGATGGCGGCGCTCGTGTGGCTGTTGAGCCTGGTGACCTGGGTCCCCGGCATCGTCCTCTTCCTCATGCAGGCTGCGATGGCGGAGGCGAGCTGGGCGCTGGCCAACTGGAGGCTGGGCGCGGGGCTGGTGCTCGGCTTCTGGCTGTGGGTGGCGCTGGTGGCGCTGGTGGCGCTGGCCAGTTCGGCATGGGTGCGCTGGAGGCTGATTGCGGGAGCGGTCGTGTTGGGGTTCTTCTTCGTGCTTTCCGGCGTCGGCGTGCTGGTGAACGCGATCTTCCGCGTGGAGTGGGGCGACCTGATCAACCCGCTGCGCGCGGCTTACGGCGTGTGGTGCGCGCTGATGGGGGCGGAGATGCCCGCGGGGCTGAGCCTGGCGACGGCGCTCGCCTCGCTGGCTCTGATGGGGGCGCTGCTTTCTCTGGCGCTGGAGCGCAGGCTGCGCCCGGTGGAGGTGGTGCGGTGAGCGCGCAGGAGATCGTGTTCGAGAACGTGTCGAAGTTCTACGGCGACGTTCTGGGCGTCAACCGGATCGAACTGCGCATCCCCCCGGGGCTCACCTCGATTGTCGGCCCCAATGGCGCCGGCAAGTCGACGCTAATGAACCTGATGTGCGGGCTCATCCATCCCGACAGGGGCGAGATCCGCGTGCTCGGGATTTCGCCGCGCGATCCCGAGCGGCTGATGCGCATCACGGGCTATGCGACACAGTTCGACGCCGCGCCGCGGTGGGCCACCGGCTTCGACTTCGTCGTTTCCTCCCTGCTGCTGTTCGGCTACTCGTCGTCGCTGGCGGAGCGGCTGGCTTGGGCGGCGCTGGAGCAAGTGGGGCTGACCGATGCAGCCAACCGCAAGGTGAACGCCTATTCCAAAGGCATGAGGCAGCGCGTGCGGCTGGCGCAGGCGCTCGCGCACGACCCGCAGGTGCTGGTGCTCGACGAGCCGCTGAACGGGCTGGACCCGGTGGTGCGCGCCGAGACGATCGCGCTGTTCCGGCAACTGGCCGCCTCCGGGCGTCACGTCGTTCTTTCGAGCCACGTGCTGCAGGAGGTGGACGTGATCAGCGACCGCGTCGTGCTGATGGCCAACGGCATGATCGTCGCCGAAGGCGACATCCGCGGCGTCCGCGAGGAGATCCGCGAGCACCCGAGCCAGTTTCTGATCCGCTGCCCGCAGCCGGCGCGGCTGGCGGCGCTGTTGTTTGAACGGGCGCCGGTGGCAGAGGCGCGCGTGATCGAGGAGGAGGGGGCGCTGCTGGTGCTGACCCGCGACAGGGGCGTCTTCACGCGGACGCTGACGGCGCTGGCGGCTTCGGGGCTGGGCATCGAGAGCATCGTGCCCGCCGACGAGAGCGTTCACGCGCTGTACGAGTACCTGGTGGGAGGTTCGGCATGACGGCGCGGTTCCGGCTGAGGCAGGCGCTGATGATCGCGCGGCTGGAGATGAAGCGCGTGTTTCTGTCCCGCCGCAGCCTGTGGATCTACGCGCTCGCCCTGTTGCCCGCGTTGTTGTTTCTGGTGCATGCGCTGCAACTGCGCTACGAACTGAACAAAGCGCGCGAGGGCGGCACTGTCGCGCCCGCGGCGGTCGAGGCGATCGAAAGGGGTATGAGCGAACAGCAGGTGCTGGCGCTGGCGGGCAAGCCCGGGGAGGACCGCCAACGCACCATCCGCAGGGCCCACCGGCACGAAGAGGCGGGGCGCGAGATTTTCGAGACGCGGGAGGTGCGCACGCGGCGCATGGTCTATTTTGACGGCAGCCGGCGCGCGTTTCTCTGGTTTGAAGATGGCAGGCTGCGCTCGAAAGAAGTGCGCCCGGTGCTGAATTTCGCCGAAGACCGGGAGGTTTATGCCGGCGTTTTCCAGTATTTCTATCTGCGCCTGGCCATCTTTTTCGGTTGCCTGGGGATTTTTCTGAACCTGTTCCGCGGAGAGCTGATGGACAAAACGCTGCATTTCTGGCTGCTGGCGCCTGCGCGGCGGGAGGTGCTGCTTTTGGGCAAGTTCCTGGCCGGATGGACGGCGGCGTCGGCAGTGTTCACAGGCGGGGCCATGCTGGCCTTTGCGGCGATGCTGTGGCCGCACATGGGGGCGGGTGCGGAGGCGTACTGGCAGGGGCCAGGCGCCATGCACGCGGCGCGCTACGCGCTGGCCGCGCTGATGGGCTGCGCCGGCTATGGCAGCCTGTTTCTGGCGGCGAGCCTGTGGATCCGCAACCCGATCGTGCCGGCGGCGGTGCTGCTGCTGTGGGAGGCTTCCAGCGGGTTTCTGCCCGAGCTGCTGCAGAAACTCAGCGTGCTGTATTACCTGCAGTCGATGTGCCCGGTCCCGGCCCCGATGGAGCGGGACGTGCCCACGCTGTTGCAACTGATCCTGGCGCCTGCCGCGCCCTTGTCCCCGTGGCTGGCGCTGCCGGGGCTGTTCGTGTTCTCTGCGCTGGTGCTCTGGGCGGCTGCGGCGGGGGCGCGGCGGATCGAGATCAACTACAGCACAGACTGACCGGCGCCGTCAGCTTTGCAGCTCCCTCATCACTTCCAGCGCCGCCCGGCGCGCGGCCTCCACTTCGCCCGGCGGAAAACTGATGGCGCCGACGCGCGGGTGGCCGCCGCCCCCGTAACGCTCGCACAGCGTGGCCAGGTTGTGCCGCACCGGCTCTTGGGCCCACGGGTTGGAACCCACGCTCACCTTGGTGCGGAAGCTGGCCGTGCTCACCGACACCGTGTAAATGCCATTTGGAAACAGATAATACGGAATGAACTTGTTATAACCCTCCAGATCATATCCGGTGACGTCGAAATAGATGACGCCCTTTTCGCAACGGCCTTCCTGGCGGATAATTTCGATCGAGCGGAGGTGGCGCTCGTAAAGAGGCTGGAATTTCTCCTGCACGAGCGGGTCCTCGATGATCTCCGCCAGGGATTTTTCCTGCATGGCCCGGATGATGTGCTGGACCAGCTCCGAACCTTTGACAGCCTCGATGACCAGAGTGAGTTTCATCGCAGGCTCGCGCATGGCGACGGCGGCCTCGGCGCTTTCGTAGTTGGCGCCGTCCACGATGCCGGCCCAATGCACCAGTTCAGCAAGCTCCGGAGCTTCGTAGCCGTAAACGGTGCGGGCGACATGAGCGATCCATTCCGTGCAGGAGCGGAAAGTGGGATCGAAATAGAAGCGGCGCGAACTCCTTTTGCGCTCGTAGTCGAGCTGGTCTTCGTGCGAGAGAAAGGCGCTCTGGTGATGATCGAACCACCAGGTGAGGCGCTCGCTCGGCGAGTATTTGAAATCGACGATGGCGTTCTCGTCGCCGTCGAAGTCCGCTTCATCGAAGAGTTGGTCCGCCTTGTGCGCCATGCCGGTATAGGCGAACTCGGCGCCGTTGTAGAAGAGGTCGCGGGCAAAGCGGCTGAAGAAAGCCGCCGAAGCAGCGCCGTCGAAACAGTGGTCGTGATAAAGGACGCGGACTTTCATGATGAAGCGCCAAACCCGCCAGCGCGGGAGCCACAGGGCCCGCGGCCAGGGAAACCTTATAGGTTGCCTGATTCCGGCGCGCCGGCGCAACTCGGAGGCAGCGCCGAAGGCATGGAGCAAAGCGCGGCAGTGGCCCCGGGCCGGCGCCTCGACTCACTGCGAGCCGGAGTCCGGAGCAGCGCCGCCGGGATCCTCTTGCCTCCCGCGCACGCGCGCGAAGACGTAAGGTCCCTCGGGGATGACCGCCACCGGCGAGCCTTCGCCCACTGCCGCTGCTAGGGCTTCGAGCGCATCAGCCGCGTTGGCAAAGCTGCGTCCCCACAATTTCCGGTGATATTCCGGTGGAAGGCCCGGGGTGTAAAACCAAAGGCGGTGGGATTGCGCGGCGAGGGCAAGCTTTTCCAATTGCCACTGATCGATGGTGACGGGCTTTTCTGCAATTTCTTTGAGAAATGTTTCGGCCGAAGAGGACTCCATTAGCAGGCGGGAGAACTCGCCGGCGCCGGGGCCTTCTTCGCAAGCGGCCAGGACGAGGATGATTCCGCCGGGACGGACGATATGGGTTGCTGCCGTCACGCCCTTCACCGCCTGATAAAAAGTGAGATCGAGGGGGTAGCCGGCCGCGGTGGTGACCGCGGCCTCCACCGGCGCCGGAAGCCAGGCAGTCGTTCTTTCGCGCACAAAGGCGACGCCGGCCGCATGGGCCTCCCGCGGCGAACCCGCGAAGACGGCCGTGATTCTTTTTTGCTCGCCGAGCACGACATCGACGATGAAGTCATGGCCCGCCATCTGAGAGATCTCGAGCAGTTCCTCGTGGAGTGGATTGCCTTCGATCGAGCCTTCCACGGCGCGCCGGTCGCGCATGAACCGCGGGCTGTGCAGGTGCCGGATCGTCTCCTGGTCCGCCAGTCCCGGCGCGATCAGTTTCCGGGCGCCGCTGAAGCCGGCCATGAGGTGCTGTTCGATGAACCCTAGCGTGACGTGCAGTTCGGCCTCGACCCAGCGCCGGTCGATCCAGACCGGCGTGCCGTGGCGCGCCTGTCCCAGATAGGCGTGGTCTTCGCGCTGCCGCGCGTTGTGATTGACCAGCGGACAGGAGGCGGCGATGTCGGGGCCGAGGATTTCATCAAGCTCGGCCGGCGTGGCAGGACGATGCAGACCGGTGGCGATGAGGATGGCCGCGCGGTCGCGCGGAATGCCGGCCCGTTCCAGACGGGCGAGCAGGGGAGGCAGTGTGGCACGGTTCGGCGCCGGCCGGGTGATGTCGCAGACGGCGATGGCCGCGGAGCGGCGTCCGCGGGCCAACTGTTCGAGCGGGGGACCGGCGAGGGGGGCGTCGAGAGCCGCCTCCACCGCCGCCCGTTCGTCGCTCACCGGTTCCGCGTAACGCGGCTTGAGCACCTGCCACGCGGGTCCCGGCGGCAGTTCCGCTTCAAGCCCCGTTCTTCCAAAAGCGAAATGCACGCGCATAATCGCACGCTAGCACAGCGCTGCGGAGCGGAGGCGCGGGCCGCTAAACTGTGGGGATGATGCCGGGCAGGCGCGTGCGGCCGTGGCTTCCGGCCCTGGTGGCGGCTGCGGCCATCGCGTTGTGGTGGCTTGCCGCGATTCAGTACGCCTATCAGGGGAAGGCGACGGCTTTGTTCATGATCGGCGAAAAAACGCCAATGCCGGAATGGCTGGAGGGCAGCAAGACGCTCTACCGCTGGAATGGCAGCGGCGGATATGACGGACAGTACTTTTACCTGCTGGCGCACGCGCCGCTGGAGTTCCATGAACTGGCGCCGCTGATGGACCGGCCTCGCATGCGGTGCCAGAGGATCCTGGTCCCCGCGCTTGTCTGGCTGCTGGCGGGCGGGCGCATGGAGTGGATCGATCCCGTTTACTATGTGGTGATTCTGCTCTCTCTGGCGGCTGGCGTGTGGTGCATGGCTCGGCTTGCCGAGCGGCGCGGGGCGTCGCCGTGGTGGGGACTGGCGTGGCTCGCGCTGCCGGCCTCGATCGGGAGCGCGGAAAGAATGCTTGTGGATGGGCCGCTGATGGCGGCTGCGGCGGGCGTGGTTCTGTTGCTGGAAGGAGGCCGCTGGCCGTGGGCATGGCTGCTGGCTGCAGCTGCGCCGTTCGTGCGCGAGACGGGCCTGCTCATCTTGGCGGCGGCGGTTCTCGTGAACCTGGCAAGAAGGGCCTGGATGAGTGCAGCGCTGTGGGCGGCCGCTGGCGCACCGTTCCTTCTCTGGCTGATGATGATTCAAAACCTGCCTGGCGGCATGGATTTCCGTTGGGCCGGGTTGTTCCACTCTGTCGTGCGGCTTGCGAGTGATAGCGAGCCTTACAGCCGTTATCCGCAGCACCGCGCCTGGCTGCACGGGCTGGATTTGATCGTGCTGGCAGGATTCCTCTGGGCTTGCGCAGCGAGCCTGCAATTGATGTGGAGCGCGTGGCGCCGCCGGGCGCCGCTCAGCCTGCCGCTGAGCATGGCCGCGGTCTCGGCGGGCGCGGCATCGGTGATTTGTCACGTCGAACCGAGGTATGCCTGGGACAGCGTGTTCAGCCTGGGGCGCGTGTTCGCTCCAGTGTACTTCGGGTTCCTCATGCACGGTCTTGCTGCGGGGAGGCCGGGAATGGCCGCGTGGTGCCTGATGCCGGCGGCGATTCGAGCCTCGTTGCCGCTCGGCCCGGTGTTGGTGCGGGCGGCGCAAAGCTTGGCCGGTTGAGAGGGCCACACCGGCAGGCAAATACACTGGATACCTATGCGAATCACGCTACGGACGAGTCCTCTTCGCCTGGCTGTGCTGGCGGGATTCTGCGTCGCCGCCTGGTGGGCGCTGGCTGTGGAATTCGCGTATCAAGGCAAATGGAATGCGCTCTACTGCACCGGAAGCGGGGTTCATCTTCCGGAATGGTTGGAAGGCCGTGAACAGGTATACCGCGTCATTGGCCCGGCAGGCTACGACGGCCAATGGTTCCATGTGTTGGCCCACCGGCCACTCGAGTTCCGCGAACATGCGCGCTGCTTCGATGCTCCCCGCCTTCGCGTCCAGCGGATCTTGTTGCCGCTATCCGCGTGGCTGCTCGCATTCGGGCGGTTCGAGTGGGTGGACCCGGCCTATTACACGCTGATGCTGCTGTGGCTCGGCGCGGGCGTGTGGTGGACGGCGCGGCTGGCGGAACTGCGCGGGGCATCGCCGCTCTGGGGCCTGATATTTCTGGCGTTGCCATCATCGATGAGCAGTATCGACCGGATGCTATCTGACGGGCCGCTCGCCGCGGCGGCGGCTGGCTATTTCTATTTCTCCGAGATGCGCTGGTGGCGCGCGGCCTGGCTGTTGGCCATGGCTGCGCCGTTCATCCGCGAAACCGGCCTGTTCCTCGCCGCCGCCGCATGCCTCGTGTCGCTGCAACAAAGGCGCTGGAGAATGCTGGCCGCGTGGTCAGCCGCGCCCGTGCCTTTCCTCATCTGGTTGTACTCGCTCCGGGATCTGCCGGGCGGGCTTTCATTCCAATGGAAGGGGCTGTTCGCCTCCGCGGTGCGCCAGATCGTGCAGCTCGCAGATTACCCGTACGAGCGGTGGCTGCGGTGGCTGTTGCAAGGGATGGATCTGGCGTCGCTGGCGGGGTTCCTGATTGCCATGATTCTTGCCTTGCGGCTCCTCTGGCGCAACCGGCGCCGGGCTGACAGCGAGCGGGCGTTCTGCTGGACGACAGGCGCCACCTTTGCCGCCGCGGCTCTCGTCCTCGTCCACGTGGAGCCGCGGGCGGCATGGGACGACTTTTATTCTTACGGGCGGGTGTTCAGCCCGATCTTCCTTGTGCTTCTGCTGGAGGGGCTGGAGCGGGGACGGCCGGCGATGCCGCTCGCCGTGCTGGCGCCTGTGACGGCGCGGATGGGCATGCAGTTTGTTTCGCCCGCGTGGCGCATTTTGCGCGGCCTGGCAGGCGTTTAGCCCCTGCGGATCACATGTATTCGGGCACGGGAATGCCCAGCACGCGCTCCAGAGTCCACTCCAGCTGCCGCTGAAAATAGACAGCCAGCCAAAGGAGAAACGTCCGTTTTTCAGGGTTCTCTTCCGCCAGAACGGGATAGTCGTGGTAGAAGGAATTGAACGCCTGCGCGAGCTGGAAGGCGTAGCGGGCCACGTGGGACGGCTCGCCTGCCGAGAGAGCCGCAGCCAGGGCCGCCCCTGACCTGGACGCAGCCAGCAACAACTGCCAGAAATCTTCGGCCCCGAGCTGCCGCTCCATGGCGGCGCTGTCCAGAACCCCATGAAAGTCAGGCAGTGTTTCGCCCCGTTCCTCCAGCTTGCGGAGAATATTGCGGGCGCGCACGGCCGCGTATTGCACGTAAGGGCCGGTCTCCCCCTCGAAGCTGAGCGCCTCCTGGAGATCGAAGGCAATGACGGTATTTCGCGTGAATTTCAGCAGAAAATAACGCAGGGCGCCGACCGCGATCTGCGTGGCAACGCGCTGGCGCTCTTCCTCCGGCCGCTCAGGATGCCTGGAGTCCACTTCCTCCCTGGCCTTCTCGATCAGCTTGTCGATCAGATCGTCTGCCTTGACGCCCAGACCCTTGCGGCCGCTGACTTCCACATAAGGCCTCTTCCGGTCTTCGTCAGAAAGAGGAATGCCGAGAATGGCGCAAGTGCGCGGCGACAGCGCCACCATTTCATACGAAAAGTGAATCGACTTTTCCGCCTGCTCGTGGTAGCCGAGAGCCCGCAGGCCCGCCACCACCACGTCCTGGAGATACGACTGGCGGGAGTCGATGACATTGTAAACCTCCGCGCCCCGGCCGAACTCCGGCGCCGCCTCTTCGCACGGTTCGTCCGTGGCCACCCACACGCGGTGGCCGTCAGGATAGGTCCTCAAAGGCTTGTAATGGAAATCCAGTCCGAGCAGGCCGAATTTCCAGAGCTGGTAGGCGATGTCCTTCCCCACGTAGGTGACCGTGCCGTTTGAGCGGACAATCACCTTGGCATCGTCGGCCGAATCGTCCTCCGCTTCCGCCTTCCCGCGGAAATGGGACGCGGCCATGACCCAGCATCCTTTGTTTTTTCCTTCCTCCGCGTAGTAAATGGCTCCGCGCTCCTTGAGTTGTTCAAAAGCCTTGGCCCAGAATTGCAGGTGCAGAATCTCGCTCTCGCGGGGCAGCACATCGTAAGCGATGCCCAGCCGCCACATGGTGTCGAGATGCCGTTCGACAATGGCGTCGGCGACCAGATGGCCGAGTTCCGCCAGCACCCCTTCCCCGTGCTCGATGGCGTGGAGCGTGTCCCGCCGCCATTCCAGGGCCCGGGGATTTTCTGTGTAATACTGCGAGACGCGGGCGTAAAGGTCCCAGCAATAATAATCGAATTTCGGCTGGCGGATCAATTGCCGGACATCTTCCGGCGACTTCTTTTCCAGATAATGGAAGCCGGCCACGACATCGGCCACCTGCACGCCCGTGTTGTCAATGTAATTCTGGACCTCGACGCGCCTGCCGGCGGCGCGCTGCATCCGCACGAATGTGTCGCCGAGGACCGCGTTGCGGAGGTGCCCCACATGCGCCGCCTTGTTCGGGTTGATATTGGTGTGCTCGACGATCACTTTCCCGGAACCGGCGCTTCCGTGCGGCTCACCGGCATTGCCTTCCAGCAGCGCCCGCCCGTACCAGCCGCGGTCCAGCCGGATGTTCAGGTAGCCGTTGCCCGCCACCTCGATCTTCGACACGCCCGTGACGGGAGGCGCCTGCGCGGCAATCTCTTCGGCGATCGCCCGCGGCGCCTTCTTCAACAGCCGCGCCAGCGTGAACGCCACCGGCAAGGCGTATTCCCCGAACGATGCCTGCCGGGGCTGCTCCACCACCACGGGAACCTCCGCCCCGTAGCGCTGCCGGAGGAACCCGGCAAACACCTCGCGAATCTGCTGCTCGATCAAATGGAACACTGCGTTGAAACCTCTTGAAAAGGAAGGCTGTAAACCTCAGTGTACCTTGACCGGGCCGGCCGCCATGCAAAACCAAGACCCTTTTGGTCCGGTTTGTGGTAGAATCAGGGTGTGGCCAAGGTAACGTTTCTGCCCGAGAACCGGACCGTCGAGTTCGAGCTCGACAAGCTGCCTTATCACGAGCACGGAAAGCCGCTCTCCTTCCTCGACATCGCGATGAACTTCGGCATTCACCTCGAGCACGCCTGCGGGGGCAATTGCGCCTGCACCACATGCCACGTCGTGGTGAAGCAAGGCGCGGAATGCCTCAGCGAGATGGAGGATGACGAGGCCGACAAGCTCGACATGGCGGCAGACCTCCAGTTGGGCAGCCGGCTGGGCTGCCAGGCCCACTTTGTCCGCGATGGCGAGGTGGTGATCGAGATCCCGTCCTGGAACCGCAACTATGTGAGCGAGGGCGGCGGCTCCATCAATCTGGGCGACGCGATCCCGGCGGCGAAGCGCTGAAACCTCGCTCTCAGTCAAGCATTGCTGCCCAATCCCCGAAAGTGAGAGAAGCTCGCACCGCGACTGTCCGCTCCGATGCCTCCACCGCGGCGCCGGAAGCCAGGCGAAGCAGGGGCGACTGCCCGGCGCGGATCGCCGCCAACTGCCGCAGGCCCTCCAGGCCGTCGCGCACAGCCAGAGCATCTTCCGGGTTGCGGAACGCGCCGGCGACCTGCGCCTCGAGCTTCTCCGCGGCTGTGGCCGTCAGGCGCAGCTCTTCAAGCGAATCGAACACGGGCCCCGCCTTCAGCGGCAAAGCCTCGCCGGTGGCGGCGCGCAACCCGGCTCCGCCACGCGCCACCAGCCACAGTTCGCAGATGGGCAACTGTTCGACCATGCGGATCAGTTCGAGCGGCGGCTGTTCTGCCTCGCGGTCGCGGTTGTCGACAACGCGCTCCAGATCCGTCGCGCGCCCCATCATCGCCGTGCCCGCGCCGAGGAACAGCACGGCCAAGCCGTCCTTTTCGAGCACATAGTAGGTCTTGTAATTCCGTTTGGCCACGCCCGGCACGTCAAACCGCGGCTCCTGCCCGAACGCGCCTCCGAACTTGCCGCGCAGGAACGCCAGGGAACCGCTGCCGGAGAGGCTCCAGACCACTTCCCACACGTCGCGCGCCAGATCCATGCCTGTGCGCTCCTCGAAGCGGCGCAGCGCGGCAGGGCGCTGTCCCGCCAGAAACGGGCGGAACCAGGGCGTTTTCTTGAGCCGGTCGATCCGCAGACCCGCCAGCGCCAGGCTCGAGCCGGGAAGCAGGGGAGCAATGGCCGCATCGACGCGGGACCGGGTGGGGGCAGGGCGGCAGGCGGAAAGCGCGGCGGCGCAGGCGAACAAAAAAGCCCGCCGGTTCGGCGGGGCCGCTCGATCATGCCGGGTTGGTGCGGATGAGAGGACTTGAACCTCCACGGGGTTGCCCCCACTAGAACCTGAATCTAGCGCGTCTGCCAGTTCCGCCACATCCGCACGGCTGGCTTGCTAGCCAACTTTCATTTTCGGGGAGCGCCATGGCTTGTGTCAATTCCGGCCGCTCCTGATTGCGCCGGGCGGCTCCGCATCGATGGCGCCACCCGGCGCCTGTGAGGCGCTTGCGTGCAAAGCGCGGCCCGAAACAATCTCGAGGCTTCCTGTTTCGCGTTCCCTGCTCACTCCTCCGCGCCTTCGGCGCCGCCGCGCGCGGCGGGTCCGGGGAAGCGGAACACGGCGTTCAGGAACGCCACGTTCAGCCCGTCATGGAAGGCCCGGAAATTCGGGTCCGCCGTGAATCCCACCACCGAGCCGCGGCCCTGGCTGGAAACCACCACGAAGGGCTTGTAAGCAAGCTGCTTGCGGTTCTCCTCCCACATATAGCCGGACAGCAGCAGCTTGTCCGCCGCTTCGTACACGATGGCGTTCACACCCCGGTCTTTCTTGATCGGAGTGAAGATCGCGCGCCCGTCCACCAGCACGTTCACGCTCTCCGGCAGCCCGGCGGTGACCCAGGTTTCCGGATCGACGCGCGCCCGGACGATGACGCCCGCCACGGCATCCGGCAGCCTCGTGTCCGGCTCGATGGCTTTCTCGAAATCCTCTTCCTTCGCCAGCAGCTTGCCCGGCACAGGCCCTGCCGCCGGCTGTGCGGGCTGAGCCGCGGCGGGCGCGCCCGGCTGTGTTGCGGCGGGTTTCGCCGCATCCGGTTGGCGTGCGCCGGGGGGCGGCGCGCCCTCGCGCGCCAACTGCTCCTGCTGCACGGCGAGCAGGTTCACCGCAGGGCTCGCCAGCCAGGACACGGCGCTGCCGATTCCGATCAGCACGCCGCCTTCCCTCACCCACTGCTGGATGCGTTGCGCCGCGCCGTTCAGCGCCGCGCCATAGCCGCCTCCAAAGCCGCCGGCGTTCGGCAGGATGAGCACCTGATACCGGCTCAGGTCGGCCCCCGCCAGAGAACCGGCGCGGATCACCGTCACCGGATACCCGAACTGCCGCTCGAGAACAAACCGCGTGGCGCCCGCCGACAGCGAAGACGTGGGGCTGTCCCAGACCAGCGCAATCCGCGGCTTGCGCACCGCGCTGACGTAATTGCTCCCGAAATCGATGCCATCCTCCACCCAGCTTGAGTTCGTGGCGATCACCTCGGCGCCGCTCGAAGCCGCAATGCGGGACACTTTGTCATGCACGTCGGCCCCGTTTTGCTTCACCTGCACGATCAGCGTGCCGGCGGGGTATTTCCGCCCGCTCTGCGTGAACGGTTTGTTGGCCGTATGCAGGCGCATCCCGCTGCGCAGCGCGGCGGCAAGGAACCGCCCGGCGGCCTGCGTGCCCCACGGGACCAGATAGGCCACTTCGGCGCGCCCGCTCACCGAGCCCTTGGGCTGATACGGCGCCGCCACGGGCGAGGACGCCACGCTCACGGCGGATTCCAGCCCCTCGCATTCGACGTTGTACATCAGCGGCAGGCTCCAGCCTGTCACGTCATAGATCTCGTCGGGAAGGCCTTTTTTCCGCCGCCGCTCCTGCTCCTTGACGAAGCTCTCCTCCAGGGAGATGTTCTTTTCGAGCAGGACGCGGATCAGCCTCTTTCTGGGCTGCGCGGCGCTGATCAGATAGGAGCCCGCGGGATACTTCCTGCCGCCGGCCTCGAAGTCCGCCCCGGCGCGGCGCACCTCGATGCCGTGTTCGGCAAGCACGCCCGCCAGCTTGTCCACCGCGCTTGCGTCGCCGCGCCGCGCGAGGACGTACTCCTTCACCGGCTCCGTCTTGCCCTCTTCCACGGCAGTCACCTGGTAGCGCCAGAAATTCTCCAGAAGTTTTTCGCGCTGCTGCGCCGCCGTTTCGCAAGTGGCGATCGACGCCACAAAGTGCTTCCTCACGCTCTCCTGATAGCCGTACAGCGTGTCGTCGGAGCGGCGCACGACGAGGCCGCGCACGCTCGCGTTTTCGTACGTCATCCCCATGCCGCCGTAAAACCACGGCCAGGAAGCGCCGTAGCCGGGATAAAACTCGTCAAAGACCTCGCGCGTGAAATACAGCCAGCCAAAACGGTCAAAGTATTTTGCGTTGTTCTGGCCGAACCACTGCATCTGCTTCTTCTGGTCCGCCGTGATGTGCGGGTTGTACGGCGGCGCGCCCGGGGTGAAGAAATAGGTGGAGTTCGAGCCCATTTCGTGCAGGTCGACGACGACGTGCGGGAGCCACTCGCGCAGATAGCGCACGCGGCCGAGCGTCTCCGGCTGCGTGAGCGCGAACCAGTCCCGGTTCATGTCGAACAGGTAGTGGTTCGCCCGCCCGCCCGGCCAGGGCTCGGCGCGCTCCGCCGCCGCCGGCTCCTCGTCGGGTTCCAGCCCGAGGTTGGTGACAAAGTTGTGGATGAAGCGCGCGCGCCCGTCGGGGTTCTGCAGAGGGTCGAGCAGCACGACGACGTTGCGGCGCACCTGGTCCATCATCGGGTCGGAGCGCGCGGCCAGCAGATGATAGGCCGTCAACAGCGCCGCGTCCGGCGAAGAGATCTCGTTGCCATGCACGCCGTACATCAGGGCGAGCACGGAAGGCGCGGAGGCGATCAGCTTGCGGGCCTCGCCTTCCGCTGTTTTGCGCGGATCGGCGAGCCTCGTCTGCGCTGCTTTGATCTCTGCGATGCGGCGGACGTTATCTTCCGATGAAATGACGGCGTAAATCAGGCGCCGCCCTTCCCACGTCCTGCCGTATTCGAACAGCTTGATCCGCGAAGGCGCGGCGGCGGCCAGCGCCTCGAAATAGCGGACGATCTCCTCGGGTGTCGCGTGGCGCGTGCCCGGTTCGAAGCCCAGCACCTTTTCCACCGTGGGGATGCCGGGGTCATACTGCGCCCCGGGCCAGAACTCGAATTTCTGCGCGGAAACAGCGGCGGTGGCGGCCGCCAGCAGGAGGAGCCTGTGGTACATGACATCCAGAATACAATTCCCGCTGCGGCCCCCCTGCGCCGCCGCCCCGGCGTCAGTTGGTGATGTCGTGCGTATAGGAGTAGCCGCGCACCGGCAGATAGATCTTGTCGGCCCAGGCGCGGTGCGCCGGATGATCCTCGTAAGCCTTGAACGCGGCTTCGCTCTCGAACTCCATGACGAAGGCGTCCGTCATGGGGCGCATGCGGTAGCTGCCGTCCGGCTGCCGTTCCGCGCGCGTGCCCTGCACCTTCATCGGCTTCAGCCAGATGTTGCGGATGCCGGGGATCTCGGCGGCCATCTTCTCCACCCCGTCAAGCACCGCCTGCTTCTGCTCCTCCGTGGTGCCGTCGCGGTAATACAGCGTCACCACATGCAAAATCGTTTTCGGCTTCGAGTATTTATTGACCGCGGCTTGCGTCCCTGCGCCCAGCGCCAGCAGCAGTGCAGCCGCCGCGCAGCTTCTCCATCCCGGCTTCATCATTGGCATCCCTTATCTCCTTCCTGACAGTAATGCCCGGCAGGCCGGACCACTCTTCGCACAACACCATCGAGTTGGCCGGATTGCGCGGGTCGTACTTCACGTTGACCGGACCGGCGAGCCGCGCCGGGTCCACCGGCAGCAGGTGCCGCAGCGCGGAGACGTCCTGCGACGCGGAATAGGCCACGCCGCGCAGCTCGTATTGATAGTGGATCAGATCCGGCCCGGCATCGAGCACCATGCCTTCGACGGTCCGCTGCCAGCGGTTGAGCGCCACGCGGCGGCGGCGCTCCTTTTCCTGCGGCGTGATCCGCCTTTGGTAGGCGATCCAGACGGCAAGCCCCAACAACCCGGCGCCGGCCAGCAGGCCGGCGGCGATGCGCGGATCTGCCCAAATCACATCCATACGAGAATGTTTTACACCTTTTCCGCCGGGTCCGCTTCCGCCTCGATGCGGTTCTCCAGCATTCCCACGCCCGCGATCTCCACGGTCACCACGTCGCCCGTCTGCAGCGCGCCGACCCCGGGCGGCGTGCCCGTGGCGATCAGGTCGCCCGGCGCGAGGGTCATGCACGACGTGATGTATTCGATCAGCCGCGGCACGGAGAAGATCATGTCCGTCACCGGCGCATCCTGCCGGACCTCGCCGTTCACGCGCGTCACAATGCGCAGATCCTCGAACCGCGTCTGCTCTTTCGGAACCCAGCCCGGGCCGGCGGGGCAGAATGTGTCGCTGCCTTTGGCGCGCGTCCATTGCCCGTCCTTCTTCTGCCAGTCCCGCGCCGTGATGTCGTTCAGCACGGTGAACCCCGCCACGGCGCTCCATGCTTCGCTCTGGCTCAGCTTGCTCGCGCGGCGGCCGATGACGAGAGCCAGCTCGCCCTCGTAGGAGAGCGTCTCCACGCCGCGCGGTCGCACCACCGCCAAGCGATGGCCAAGAAGCGACGAAGGAGGCTTGAGGAACAGCAGCGGCTCCGCGGGCACTTCATTGCCCAGCTCCCTGGCATGCTCCGCATAATTGCGGCCGACACAGACAATCTTGGACGGGCACACGGGCGGCAGAAAGCGGATCTGGTCCGCCGGCAGTGCGGCGCCCGCCGACGTGAGGAACCGCCCGTTTTCCAGCCGTCCGCACATCACGCCGGGGTGATGGTCCGGCGCGTCCATCGGCACGGCGGCGTCCCGGGCAATTCTGGCGTAGCAAGGCATCTCTTCTATGGTGCGACGATTTCCACCGGTTCGCACGGCGGACTCTCGTTGCCTTTGTCGTCGATGGCGGAGACGGCGTAGCGGTAGCGGCGTCCGGAGACTGCGCTGCGGTCGGTGAAGCTGGAGGCGGGGCCGGGCTCGCCGAGTTTTTCAAGCGGCTGGCCGCCTTCCGCGCGCCAGACCTGGTAGGCGCGGAAATCCGGCTCCGCGTTGCGCTCCCAATTCAGCTCCACTGCCCCGGTTCCCGCAACGGCGCGCAGCCCCGC
>Ga0308414_1001245_pt1 | contig 16608 bp, 6 predicted proteins | sample HotsprSampleOS50_FD_205667 | JGI IMG/M metagenome (GOLD analysis project Ga0308414, IMG submission 205667) | Hot spring phototrophic mat microbial communities from Octopus Spring, Yellowstone National Park, Wyoming, United States - 20090730_OS50 ... | reverse complement strand
TCGGCTGATGAAGTCAAAGGCCATCGAGTTAAGGTTAGCATTGAGGCAAAAGGCATGCTCTCTTTTCTTAGTAAGAAGTAGTAAAAATTTATGCCCCACCCCTACCCGGGGAATCACCGAGGCAATTACGGTGCGTTTATCAGTACTTCTACATATGTCCCGCCATCCCAGGAGCCACCCTCGGTCCCAGCGCCCCGATAGGCGTTTCTCCACCTCTTCCTCCGCTACCCAGTACATCGGTAAAGGTTCAAAGTCAGGATTCTGCAGGTCTTCCAGGGCGGATTCATCGGCTTTCTTCCCCCTGTACGTTGCCCAGCGGTGGGTGTACTGGTGCACCATCCTTGCTTCATAGAGGGGCAAGAACCGCCCCCCTCCTTTGCTCGACTCTTTTGAGGAGGGTTTGAGACTTTGATCCGGCCGCCTGTTCTTCCGGGATCCGGAAGATTTTGCCTGGGGGTTGGAAGAAAAGAGGGGGCCAGGATCTCCGTATGCCTCATGTTCTTTCCTGTCGAGCCTTCCGCAAGGCAGGTACGGATGCGGGGGAGTGGGATACTCCTGGGGATAGAAGATATTTCCTACCAATCGGTACCCCATACCTTCTAGCCTATCGCGGGTGTGGAACAATGCGGAATCGTTGGCCATATGAAATAGTGTGAAAAAAGAAACACCCCAGGGATTCACCGCCGGATCCCCCTCTCGAAGCAGTACAGGAGTGGACCGGTACACCTTTCGGGTAATCTCGGCATCTTTACGGGTACGAAAGATGGGACAGGTATGGGTGTTGGGGTTGATCAACTGTAGGTCCTGGGGGGTAAGCTCGATGATCCGATCTGGATCAGCCAGGTCTTGGGTACTATGGGCGAAGAACACAAACTTACTAGGGGATATGTCCGATGCCCCCTTATCTGATAGATTTGTTCGATGGATATTAAAAAGACAAAAAGTTATCATAGAACCAACTGCGGGAAAAAGTTTTTGGCGGTTGTCAAAATGATATAAAGATAATAGCTCTTTTTTGTTCATTACATCTTGAAAAAACTCCTTTGTAGTGTCATCCGTGGCGATTCCCGAAGGAACCACCATCCCTAACCTGCCGGATGGCCGTAGGAGGGAACGGCCCAGTTCCACAAACACTGAATATAGGTTTATATCCCCTTTGCCGCAGAGGGGATACCTGCCGCTCTTTCGCAGGAATGAACTTATTCCTTCCAATTCTCGGAGGGCATTCAGGTATTCTCGAAAAAGGGTAGGATCTTGAGTTTTCAGATCCTGGATCATGGCGTTTCTTGCCGCAGCGTTGGGAGCATGGGCGATGCGGGGATCCCTACTGGCAAACCATTCCTGTTCCTGCAGTTTGATCCGTTCCCACGGCGGGTTCCCCAGGATTACATGGAAGCCTCCCTCCTCCCCGTAGGTAGGGCGAAACACTTCGGGGAACGCCAATTCCCAGTGGAAGAAACGGTACTGGGCTGCCAATTTTTCTGCCAGGACTCGTAGGGGCTTTTCCACTTTCGTACAATCCTTTAACCAGGTATAGAACTGTCGGTTGGTGATGAGGGTGTTGGAGGCAGAAGAATTTTTTTCCTGAAAAAACGCGGCGCACCACCCATGGGCCGCAGATAGTTCTGTAAGATACTCGGGAGCTTCCACCAGTTCCCGGTACCGGGTAGCCAGAAGCCGCACACCTTCCAGGGTGGTTTCATCCAGAGTTTCCAGCTTTGCCACTTCTTCGGCGATTCTACCATAATCGGGAAACACCTCCTCCTGGGAAATTAAATCCAGAATGTCATTCTGGTACTCTTCATTCTGCCTCCGGGCGGATCGAACAAAGGAAGGGTCATCTCCTGTTAGCACTTCAAAGGCTCCTTGAGGGATTCCTTCTTTCATCAGAGCCCGGGTGGTACCCAGGAGGCTATTCCCGCACTTCAGGTGGTGGTCTAGAAAGGCCAGGGGACGTCCTGGCTGCAAGGCGGTCATCCAGAGGCTGATTTTACAGAGTTCTACCGCTAACGGATTCAAATCCACTCCATAGATGCAGTGCTTCACCACATCCTGTAGTGCTTCCCGGATAGGGGTGGGGGAAGGATCCTCTTCCCCGGTACGTACCTGGGCCAATCGGCGAGCGATGCGGGAAGCCGCCGCAGTCAGAAAATGTCCTGACCCCATGGCGGGATCACAGACTTTTACCTGCAGGAGGGATTCTTCTGGATGGGGGGATTCCATTGCCTTCTGTAGCACCGGCTCCAGAGTGTCATCCAGGATACGTTCCACTAGTTCCGAGGGGGTGTAGTAGCTTCCGGTGGTTTTACGGGCGCTTCCCGCCGCCTGGGCAAAATCGAAAGTTTTAGCGTTTAAATCGATCTGGGGGTGTAATTCGAGTAAGGCCTCGTACACCGAGCCCAGTTCTTCGCTTCCCAGGTGGACAAAATCCGTAGGCCACAGAGCATTTGCCCGCTGGGTAAATGCAAGTTTACGGATTGCTTCTAGAAGAAAATAATTGCTCAACTCGCAAGAGGTCAGGGTAGACAGGGTATCGGGTTCCCAAAGAAAGCTCCCCAGAGGATGTAAGGCAAGATCCTTACATCCCTTTTCACCTAAAAAACCCATTACCATGCACAATCCCCGCCAGAGGTCTGTATGGGGACCTCCTCGGAATTGCTGGGCAAGTTTTCGCAACCTTCGGGTAGAGTAGTACTGAAGGTACCGCTGCTTGGATAGGTAGGGCGCCTCTGGATCCAACAAGGCATCCCTGTCCTCCGCTACAAAGAGGAATACCAGCCGGTACACGAGAATGAGTAAGAGATGGTAGAACTCCTCATTGTCCATCCCCCCCTGGGATCTTCCCTTTTTCAGGGCTTGCCGAAGGTTTTGGTTTTTCGGATGGGAGAGTAAGCCCCTTCCCAATACTTTAATGGCATCTTCCACCCCGGTCCGGAGGTCCTCCATGGCCCGTTCCCCTTCTTCGGAGCCTGCCATTCTCCACGCTTCAATGATCATCTGGCCGTCTTGCTTTTCGAAGCGGCTTACGTGGCAGATCATGTACAGAAGGGCAAACCCCGCATACCCTTCCTCTTCCAGGATATATTCCAGGTTGAACTCCAGGTAACTTTGCCGGGTGATGTTGTGGCTTTTTCGTAAAAGCCTTAGTAGTTTCCCGTTGGATAGAAAGCCCCAACTGGCGGTTTCTACCTGGTTCAGGTACTCCATGACCAATCCATGGGGGCTTTTACGGGCAGCTCCTGCGATTCCTTCGGTTCTTTTATCTAGATCCGTGTCTGCTCCTACCAGATGAAACGGAATAGTCCCGTACATATGGGAAATGGGGTATCGGGTATGATTCACCTCAATACTCCCGCGGTAAGGCAGTCTACCATACCCTAACTCTTCTAATAGGGGCAGAAGAATTTTCTCACGGGTAAATCCCGCGGAGGGATTGCCTTTTATGCGTTCCTGTTCCCGCGTAAAGACCTTCCAGGAAGCCTTCAATCGGTTCCATGCTCTGGTAATGGCATCGTTTAGCGTATATCCCCCTGCCAGACCGTAGGAACGGGAATCTGTGTAAGGGGCGGTTTTCTGTTGTATTTTTGAAATGAAACTGGGAGGAAGTACCCCTCCTTCGATTCGGAGGGAAGTGAGCTCATCTAGGGGTAGATTTTTCATGCAGGCCTCCTCTACATGGTTCTTGTCTTACGAGATCTTGGGCTGGGGGAGGTACAGGTACAGACCCAAAATATCGGGGGAACCCTGGGGGGAAACTTGGGTAGTACTGCCCTTTATGCGCGCAGCCTCCCGAAGCCGTTTAAAGGATTCTTCCAGTTTCAGCGCTCGCTGTTTTCCTACCGATTCTATATAGGGTAACAGGTTCGACAACCGATTCAGTTCTCTTTTTAATTCCACTTTCGCCAAATCAATCCCCATATTCTGAGTGGGTTCGGTTTGAAATAGACGCAGAGCGGTTTCTTCATCCAGCCACTGAGATCCGGAGGTTGTGTACTGGAAAGCCAGGGGAACCGTCTCTTCCCCTAGATCCAGGAACGTACGCCGAGCCTTACTGAATCGAAACTCGTACCGAAACCGCACCAATAAAATGAGGGTTCGAAAGGTTATCAAACTAGAACGATAGGCCCCTATTCTCGAGCCCACCCGGTGTGTATTGTCCTGAGGATCCAGGGCTGTTTCTAGCACGTGACTGGAGAGCTCAGATACAAGAGGGTGTGTTCGGGTTAGAGAGAGTGGGTTCACGGATTTTAGATCCTGGGAATCCCCCTGTAGTCGTAAAGAAGCGTGTTTCAGGAACCAATCGAGATCCTCTTTGGTACCTGTCCGTTGGAGAAGTTCCTTCCATTCTCGGTAGACTTCATCGGGATTCAAGGTCTTTTGCGCGAAGCGGGTACGGATTTCCTTTTCCCGTTCCGCGGCCCGTTGCCAATCTGCATGAAAGGTCTTGATTCTTAACTGTATTTCAGGGCCATAATCCAAAAGGTACTGCACGGGCCCCTCTTTTTTCTTTGCTGCCTTTTTCGAAGATACCATCTCTTTGAAGTTCAACGCTTCCAGAAGAGCTGAAAGCACATCGGAAGAGTCCATGGGTACGGGAATCACCACCCCCGTATCGGTACGAATTCGCTTATGCTTTTGAATAAGCACGTCCAGGACAATACCGTCGATAGGATTATCCGATCCATAGATGGTAAGGGTTTTTACCAAGGGGTGAGGTTGGCCGAATCGGTCGACCCGCCCTTCCCTTTGTTCATGCCGTGTGGGGTTCCAAGATAAATCATAGTGCACCACAGCGTTGAATAGATTCTGTAGATTGATACCTTCGGATAAACAATCTGTTGCCACCAACAGGGGAACTTTGCCCTCTATTGCTGCCTTGGCCAATTCATCAATTCGGGACCTACGATCCTCCGGATCCAGGGTCCCATCCACGCATAGGACTTGCACTTTTTTCCCCCATCGGGATTGTTGCAGTTTCAAACTGATTTGCTCTGCCACATATTTGGCAGTCTCTATGAATCGGCAAAATACAATGGGAGAAAAGTTTTGTTTTAACAGTTCCTCTACCTCAGTAAGTAAGCAGGCAAGTTTGTAATCCTCGTCAGGCTTGATACTGTCTGCTAGGGTGGCAAGTTCCCACAACTTTTTTCTACGGGGATCCTTTTCTTCTGGGTAAATGTCAGAGCCTGGAACGGTGTCCCCTGCATCAGTCGTTTCCGTTGTGTCCACATCCAGAACGAATCGCTTTCCTATCTCATCGGCATCATCCTGATTGAGCGAATCCAGCGCAAAAGCTCGGGTGCGGAGGGTGGCTGCAGCGGCCTTGGGGCTAGAACTGAAGGCCCGGAACAATGCCAAAGCTGACCACCAGCGTATGCGATGCTCACGACTATCTTGATGCACCTCCCTCATCGACTGATCAATATACTGCAGGATTTTATCAAATAGTTCTCTATACTTAGAAGAAAAACTATAGGAGACTTCTTTTTCTTCCCGTTTGGGAAACGCGGTTTCTACTTTCAGGTATTGCTTGATATCAGCCCTGCGGCGCTGGATAAAGTGTTTTACCAGCAGATCCTTGATATCTTTTTCTTCTTCAATAGCTCTTTTAATGTTCGGATTCAGTAAGCCCAGCAGGGCATGGAAGGTTTCTTCCCTCCCGGTGTGGGGAGTAGCGGTAACGAACACCATGTGCCTTTCCGGATCTTCTGCCAACTTTTCTATAAGGGCGAATCGCAGGTGCCGTATACCGGGTCCTGCGGTGCAGGAATGGGCTTCATCCACAATGACAAACTCTGGGCAGGTACGAACGAACTCTTGCCTGCGGTACTCCGCTTTAATAAAATCGAGGGATACCACCGTAATGGGATGTAGGTCGAAAATGCTTTTCCCTACGGGCAGGTTACGCTCTAAGCGGCTAGCGGTACCTGAAAGGACCGGTATGGGATCCTCCAGACGAAACTTCTGCGACATCTCCTGAATCCACTGATCTACCAGGGAGGGAGGAGCCAATACCGTGATCCGTGAAATTTGCCCCTGATCCCAAAGTTCCCGGGCTATTAACAGAGCTTCGATGGTCTTCCCAATCCCCACATCGTCTGCAATCAGTATTCGAACGGGATCCAATTTCAATGCCATCAGCAAAGGGACCAATTGATAGGGGCGAGGTTCGACATCGATTTTAGACCAACATCGAATGGCCCCCGCCGCATTCCGGGTAGAAAGTTTTGCCGCTTCAAAGAGTAACCTTCCGGAAATCCAATCCCCCGCCTCTTCAGGATTGGGTAGAGAAAAGGAGGCTGGCTCCACAGGCTCCAGTTGGGGGAGGATGCCTGTGGTTTCCCACTCATTACCCCCTAAAGGTTTTAGCAACAGTACCGCATCGTCATTCCCATCTGAAGGCAACACAACCCATTCCCGTCCCCGAGCTTTTACAATAGTTCCTGGCTGAAAACTCATAGGTCGATTCTCCCAAACAAGGCAGGATACTCTTGAACGATTCGTTCCCAATCTTCTTCCTGGGGGAAGCGAATAACGGTAAACCCAAGGGCTTCCAAACACTCCGATTGTTGCTGATCTCGTTTTGCCCGATCCGGGTACTGATGCACCGGGCCGTCCACATAGATCGCCACGGGAGGATCGGTATAGAGGAAGTCCGGCCGAGTGTTGCATTCTTTGATGAAGTGCTGAGCTTTATCGGGTAGGCGCAAGTTTCGATTCGCAAGGAACCGTACCCATTTCGCCTCAAGTTCAGAACCACTCTGGGAAAGGAGTTTCTCTACCTGTGCTTCCGGGATATAGATCTTTTCGTTTTGAACCATTTCGCACCGGCTAAGGTATTCTAAGTAGGGTCTAATAAGGGATCGATCCAGTAACCGATGATCAGGCTGGTTGGAATAATTTAACAGGCAATCATAACAGGCCGCCTCGCATGAAACCTGCAACTGAGAAGAGGTATAATGGCAGATTTCTAGAGCTTTCTGGGCTATCCGATGTATCGCATCGGAATGTTCCATTAATTGGCGGAGCACACCGGCTCCACCCTCCGAAGCTTCGTAAATAAGGATGTACTCTCTTTCCTGTCGATTCGGTAGGGGTTCCGATGCTAATTCCGCGTCCTCCAGTTCATACACTTCACGGATAGCGGTTCGAAGAGCTGCTTCCAGAGTTGCCATCCAGGAAGTTTTCTGTGTTTCTGCAAGATCTTCAGGGAATTCTGGTTTAAAGATCAGGCAGTTTTTACGATCCTCCACATAGGGAATCACTCGTTCCTGCCGCCTGCCCAGGGGTGGATCGGGATCCCTATCCTGGTCATCCTCCGTATTACGAGCCCAATAACCTCGTTCCACATCCAACAAAAATCCAGGGGGAGAATTGGATGTTAGTTTCCTCCAGCCCCTGTTGATCCGCCAGAGTACCGCTGAAGGGCCGTAACTTAGCATAGCGAGACTGTGTCCCTGTTGCGTCAAGGATACTTGTTTCCTTCGAATGGCAGTCCCTTGGGAAGAGAACCGGATAGAGGTAGTTATTTCATAGCCCAGCCGCGAACGCTCCTCCTCGTCTGCATTGATCCGATCGATTCGCGTGGTTGCCACGTTTTCCATCCTAAAGAGGTTTTTATATTCCCTGCTTAAAAAAGAACCACAGAGTTCACATCTATCATACTGTATACCCTCAGAGGGGAGGTGTAAGTAGCCACAGGAGTCACAGATTTTCGCATGCCGTAAAGGTAATAACAGTTCTTCCCTCACAGTATCATTTGTGGGGATAAGTACTCGCTCTATTCGATATCGGGAACCATCGTGGTAGAAGATAGCTCGCGGCCCGAACTCTTCAATGGCCAGGAACCTACCCCTTGAAACGAATTGATCAGAGGTGCTGATCCCTAGGCTGCGTTTACCAGGGATGTAGGCGGAAAGGGGAAGGCGAGGGAAATTATACCCCGGAAGGAATCCTTCGCTTGCGTAGTATCTATAGGTGTAGAAATCGGAGTCTACCCTACCCCCCGTGGATGTGAGTAATTCCAGTTGGGCTTCCGCTTCCGCACGTAACCGCTTAGATCTTTCTCTTTCCTGCTTGGGTCGAGCATGATCATTGATCACCCTGTGATGTATCTCGATCTGATGTTTCGCAGCTCTGTACAGAGTACGCCACCGTTGGGTAGCTTTGTCAAATTCTTGGTAGGAACGTTCCAGCACTTCATGGATCCACCCATCCCGATACCATAGTGTTTCCTTCAACAGGTGTAAAATATCTTTAAGTACCTCTTCTACTCTTTTTTCAGCTCTTTGGGTCAAAGAAGGATTTGAAAGTTGCACACAAATAGAATCCTGTATAGGTAGGGTTTCTATGTTGGAGGTATCGACCACCTCGTCGAGGTTGCTTCCCAGATTCACTTTCGATTCGGATAACCAGATGGCGTGAATATGAGAGGCTAGTAAGTCCTCATTGGTAAGGTCTATTCTGGGGGGTGTGACGGCTCCAGCTACCATCTGTAGAGGACGACGGAAGAAATACTGATCATGACTACGGTAGGTAGAACAGTAGGTGAATACCAGGGCAGGTTGACCGTTCCGTCCTGCACGTCCACAACGTTGAGCATAGTTGGCGGGGGTCGGAGGAACGTTACGAAGGTTCACGGCATTCAATTCCTTGATGTCCACCCCGAGTTCTAATGTGGCCGATGCGTATAGTACAGGAAGCTCTCCGGATCCAAATCGTTTCTCCCTTCGTTCCCGTTCTTCCGATGGGATTTGAGCGGTATGCTCCCGAGCTTCCATATCCCGCAGGGAAAATCCCACTTCTCGGTAGAATCGTACAAAAAAGGGGTTTGCCCGTAGCCCCTCTTTGGGCAACTTCGGAATCCGGATAGGATCTTCTCCACCCTTTTCCCCATCCCCCGCTTTCCAAATAAGGGCTGAGGATTTTAATCGATATCCTTGAAGGATCAAGTTCCCCTGATTTCGTTTTTCTGATTCAAGGAATCCTTGCTTCTGTAGGAGGTCCATCAATTCGAGAATGATTCGTTGCGCATCCTCCGCTGTCAGGGGACTTTTCAAATGAGGAAAGGTGTAGGGCCGTCGTAGGTATTGCCCAAATCCCGATTTCCCTGAAAGGAAAACCCCTCCCGACAACAGTTCATTATTCCTGAAAGAGTTAGAAAAGGGCCAGGCAATGGAAGCGGTATACAGTTTCTCGCCCTCACCGATGGTCCAGGGATTTTCTTCTTCACTTTTTAAGTGTTCACGACAGTGTGTTCGAATTGAATCCTGAAAATTTGGATTCAAGTACTCTGTACTGATGGCAAGAGACTTTCGAAGAACGTCCAAGAGAACTTTACATACTTTTCCCCTTGTTTCGGGGGAAGCCTCAGAGAGGGCTGGGTGCAAATCTTTCCATATGTCATCCTGTTGGGAGATCTCTTCCAGCCCCTGATACTCGATTTTCAGTAAACCCACCTGTTCTAAGTTTGGCAACAGGAGCCTCCATCCCCGTTCCAGATCCCGATAGATTCTGTAGCCGATCACCTCCCTTAAGGCTCTTTGCACCTGTTCCCTCCTATAGGGATTCTGTAATTCAGGATCCTTTGCGTAAGTTTTAAAAGGTAGATCCAAGGCATCGAAGACTTTCTGAACCAACTGATCGTACGCCAACCCTCCCGGCCCCGCCATGGAAACCGCCTTGTACAAGGCAGACCGTAGATAGCCGACCTGTACGAAATCGTTAAAATGACCAGCCTGCAACGAGGCGTCCTGGCGGTTGTCCGTGAAACTAAGTAGTTTCTTTGCTTCCTTTGGTAAGTTGGGAGTATTTCTAAGCTCCCGGACCATAGAAATGCTTAATAATGTAATGACGGAGCTTCTACCCTCCGTGCCTAAAGTAGCTAGTTTTCCATAATCCAATTTCGAATGGATGGTATAGGACACACCACAGTATGGACAAAACCTGAAAGGTGAAGGGAAAAAGTACATTTCCCATGAATGGGAGTTTGAGTTAGGTTCTGAGAGAATCTCACCATTTGATTGAATCAGCATCTTTTGGGGTAAATATTTAATGGCCGTTTTTTTTATCTTTAATTCACCCTCATTGGTGCTGGTTAGCATATCATCGGGTAAATACGATAGAAGAGTCTCTTCATTAGAGTTCCAATCCTTTTCAAGACCAATGCAGAGAAAACCAGGTTCCTCTCCTTCTTCCAGATTGAACTCAGACATCATCCGCGGTTCGAATAACTTTTTACCATTCCGTGTGGTTTTTTTTACCAGATAGAACTCTGTGCCACATTCACGACAAAATACCAATGGGAAAAGTGACCGAGAACGATCCCCGGGGACAAACTGTTGACCTTTGACTGTGATATACCGGATGTCAGGGGGCTCAAGGGTGGCATACACATGGTCACCCCGGCTAAAAAATTGATGTAACCTAAAGGCAAAGGGGGGTTGATTGTTTTTCTCCCGATCCGAAAATCGATAAGCAGTTAAAAGGTGTCTTTCCAATACATCGAGGCAGGTTGACTCGGGTAGCCCTGTCAGTTCTGCCAGTTCCATGGCCGCTCCGTTCTGACCCGTAAGGGGTCTAGGTTTCCTTCGTTTCAATAACCCACTTTCAGGCTCCCGTTCCGTACCAAAAACAGTTTCTATCCAGGAAGAAAGGATGTGTTTATAGTAGGAGTCAAGGTCGTTCGGTTCCCGATACTGTAGAATCTCATTCTTTAACTTTTCTTTTTCTGCAAGATCCGAAAAATTAAGTTCATCGGTGGAACGTCTTAACGTTTCCCCGATTACGTTTTCTACGGGGATCTCCTGCCCAAATAAAAGGGAAGCAACCCGAGCGGTTTCTTCTTTCATCTTTGCTATTGTTTCTGCCCCCGCTAAGGTCGCAGAAGTTCCTACACAGGTAATGGCAGGAGCGTTAAAAGTCTCTTTGACCCGTCTTACCAGAAGGGCTACATCGGCCCCCTGTCTTCCCCTATAGGTATGTAACTCATCCAGGACCAAAAAGGCTAAGTTCGGTGACTTTTCGATCAAGGGTCGATCCCACCAACGGGTCAAAATTAGTTCTAGCATCACATAGTTTGTGAGAAGAATATCCGGAGGGGTTTGTTTTAAGGCCTCCCGTTCCTGTTGGTTTTCTTGCCCTGTATACCGGCTATATTTAATTGGCGCTTTAAAGGAACCTTTAGATAGAAATTTTTCCAGCTCGTTCATTTGACTATTCGCCAGAGCATTCATAGGATACACAACGATGGCTTGGATTCCTTTACCTGATCCTTTGCGAAGGATATGATCTACGATAGGAATAATGTATGCTAAACTTTTACCCGAACCGGTCCCCGTGGTAAGAACGTATCCTTTCCCATTCTTAGAAACCCGAATAGCCTCTTCCTGATGTTTGTGAAGGCGTAGAGTTCTGCCCTCCTGGGACTCTTTACCAATCCGAAAAATTTTCCTGCAATCGGGATGGAGAAGGCCTTCATCCACCAGTTCATCAATGGTTTTCCCGTGCTCAAAAGAAGGGTTCATCTGAAGAAAAGGCTCCGGCCAAAGCTCCCCTTTCTTTAGGTAGTCTTCTACATGTTCTTTAATCCTTTTATCCTTGATAAGGAGAAAACTTTGTACATATTCCTGGTAATCCTGGATCAATTGTTTCCGGATTTGAAAAATGTTCATAGCTTACCTCTTGCATCACGAAGTTCTTGTAATATTGGCTCCTCTGGATGTTCTTTGAGAAAAATAGCTAAAAAGTCCATTGCTCGGGTGCAAGCCACATAGAGCAAATTTTTTTGCAGGGAATACACTTGCTTGGGATCATACGATTCAACGGGAGGAAGAGAAGGCAGAAACAGAAGCACTACCGGAAACTCTATCCCTTTACTGGAATGGAGGGTACAGAGTCTCAAAGCGCCTGGCTGTTCAAAATCAAAACCCTCTTCACGAACATTGATGGAAGGAACCTTTTCGTTACATAAATGATTATGAACCTTTTCGATCCATTGGTTGGTGGGACAAAGAATTACGATATTCTCTAAGTCATAACCAACACGCTCTGCCATTAGTCTTATGTAATCGATTAAAGCGGAGAGGAGTGCTTCTGTGTTTTCCCCCTGTACAATTTCAGGAAAGGGTCCCTCCCGGGAACTGGCGGTGGTATAAGGCTTGGTAACACCCTGGTTCCTAAAGGCTTCCGCAAACATCTTAATTTGAGTAGTGTTCCGATAGTTAGTTGTGAGGGTTCGGACATGCCCAGTAATTTCTAATCCCATACGTTGGTAGGGAGCGCCAATAGTATAGATACTTTGTTCTTGATCTAGGGCAAGAATGATTCCGTTCCGAGAAAGTCGTTTCAACAACTGTAGGAATGCCAAAGGCAGATCCTGCGCCTCGTCAATAAAAATTCTATCGGGAGTGTTAGGTTCTAAGCCTTTCCCTACATCCTGCATATCTAGTAAAAGGTTTATCCCATGATTACGGCTCACGGTTTTATGGGAAATACAGAACTTCTCAATGGATTCTTTAATTTTCCATACTGTCTGCCTCTGGGCTCTTGAAAGGGGTTGTTTCATCCCCTTTCTGGGAATACTCAATTCTATATATTCTTTGTAATTGACTCTATTACCCCATAAAAAATCGTCGATTTCAATAGAAAGTTCCTCATCGCTCAGAAACCCTGTGGTATTAAAATCTTTGATGATTTTTCGAGGCAGGGAAAAATCCACTTTTATTCCCGGATAGCTGAGGCCCATCATTTTCAGAAGGAATGAGTCTGCTGTAACTATTTGAGGTTGATTCTGGTGCTTGCTTAGGATGTGGGATAGGTAAGTACTGTATTTTACGAGAGTGTTTGTATAAGTTAGGAAAATTGTATGGCCGGATAGTGCCGTTTCATTCCCTGTTCGCGCTAAAGCATGCAGTAACACTAATGTCTTGCCCGTTCCCGCCTTTCCTTTGATAATGTAGTCCCCTCTGGTTTTTATTAATGAAACAGCTTCCTCCTGCTCATGGCTTAATTTCAACACACTCCGTTCATAATCACTCCTAGTACGGGTGTATACGGTAAATCGCTCAAGATACTGCAAGTAGCGTTCAATATCCTGGTATCTCTGAGTCTGTTCCAATAATTTGTTGCGCTCTAGTATGGAGTCTTGAAGTCTTTTCCGCAATTCATCCACACGCTGTTCTCTATATGAGGCAGTTTCCCTCAATTGTGATAGTTCCTTTTCGTAACGTTGAACTTGTTGCACGGCTTCTTGCAACTTTTTTTCCAGCTCCTGGTATTCCTTCAATCGACTCCATGCGGAATGTGCTGCCTCTTTATAGGTGTCAATAGCCGTCCGCAGTTTATGTAATTCGTTCACCATCTCCAACGGAGTTTTCTTGCTGTCCCACATATTAAGAGTGGCCTTCAAAGTCTCTACTCCCCGTTCGTAAATAGAAAAGGCCCTGCAAAAGCAGAGGAAATTATGCGTGGCTGCCTGGGCTTCCTCTTTCGTGAGAGAAATGAACTGATGCCGCACACGATTCGTGGATTCATGTTCTTTGGCGATACGGATCAATGCCTTTCGATCTTCCCCTGTTAAGGCGCCTTTTTTTTCTAAATGATTCAAGAGGAGATCTATAACCTCGTTAAACTTAGCGGTAACGCTAAAATTGTGTGAGAGGGTATTACAGTACCCCTCGACAAATGAATGAAGAGCTAGTACATAAAAGCCGGGGTCCGTACCAGCTAAAGAAACCAATCTCTCCAAAGCGTTTTGAATATGCATGGTACAGTAAAAAGTATAAAATGAAATTTCCTAATTTCAAGGGCATTAAATCGTTAAATTGTAGTATAAAGAGAGAAGGTAACCTAAAAGAACTGTGTATTCCGATGTTTTTTCTGCATAGGAGAGATCTAGAGCTTCAACTATTCGGTTTTTACGATCTATTGAAAGATTTCTAGGGGGATCAAGTAAACGATTTTTATGAAAATATTTGCGTATAACACGTGGATTGCACTCGCAGTAGAGCTCCTAGGTGATATATAATGAGTCAAGTATAATGGAGTGAGACAAAAGATAATAATAAAAGGGAGACATTTCCATGCCACAGGGATTGGGTTTTTGGGTAAAAGAGGATAGAATCATTCTCCTTCGAGCTCCTCTGGAAGGAACGCATATCAGCTACATCACTGCACACCCTGAGGAGTTCCATCTCACGAGGGAAGAAATACAGAGAGTCTACGATACATACCAAGAGGAACTACACAAGGAAGGAAAGGCCCGAGAGGAACTTATTAAACGTGTCAGCCAGGAGGGGTGGATCCGGGTAAGGCATTACCGTGGGTCCCACGATTACTGGAGTATACAAACCTATGATACCGTGAGGGAACGGAAGTACATCGTGGATTTTGTGGAATGGTGTTTGAAAAATACTATCGATAACGACCCAATCATGACTCTGAACGATGAGTTGCACCTTTTTTCCTACAAGGATGAATCAAAGGAAATCTATGATTATATGAGCGGAGGGGTAGAAAGGTTTCTTTCGGAACATAATGCCCAGGGCCGTCATACTCGGAAGCACCCACGTATCGTTGGGGGAAATAGCAGGGGCAGGACTTGAACCTGCGACCTCCGGGTTATGAGCCCGACGAGCTGCCAACTGCTCTACCCTGCGTCGTTATATATATACATACAAAATATCGCGTCTCGAGTCAATAGGGGGCGCGGCTCCGTTTCAAGATTGCTCCCCCTTGCGGCCTACATTCCCACTGTTTCATGCTTCTTCCAGCTTCCGTGCCGTGTGCCAGAGGACTCCATCGATTCCGATGGAGAGGACCAGGATACTGATAGGAACGCCCCCGATGGGAATCCCCAGGGAATACTCCCATCCTGCATTGTATATACCGTGAAGTAGTACAGCCGCCGCGCCTCCCCAGAGGGTACGGGCCCTGTACTGGTAGCGGCTGTATCCATAGGCGAATCCGAAGATCGCCGAGAGGGACGCATGGAGGGGAACGGAGGTGAAGGATCGCAGCAATGAAAGCCCCGGATCCTTCACCAGAAACAGGATGTTTTCGAATAGGGAAAACCCCAGACCAGAGGCCACAAACAGAAGGATCGTTTTACGGATGGAGACGGTTCCTCTAAATCTGACCAGGAGCATGGGAACTACAGCCTTTCCCAGCTCCTCCACTGCGGCTAACCGGAGGTACGTTCCATACTCTTCCCCGGGTGGAAGAGCTAGGAGGATAGCCAGGGTGGGAAAGGCAACCACAAACCCTCCCAGAAAGGAGGGAAGAAGGGACAGTTCCGCCTCCTGATCTAAAGGGGATCGCCTAAGGGGAATCCTTTTTCCCCAGCGGCTCACCCCTCCGAACAGAACTAGAGGAACTAAAAGGACTAGCAGGAGATGAGCCACGAAAGACCAGGGCAACTTCTACCTCCCATCTTCAGGAACTCAACCCTCGAGGACCTTCTCGAGACAGCTCATGAACTTTCGGTTCTGTTCCTCCGTTCCTACAGTTACACGAATCCATTCGTTCAACTGGAAACTTCGAAGAGGGCGAATGGTAACTCCCAGTTCCATGATGGCCTTGAAAACTTCCATCGAATCTTTCCCCACATGGACACACACGAAGTTGGCGTCGCTGGGATAGTATCGAAGACCGAGGCGGTTGAATTCGCGGTACAGATACTCTTTCCCCTTTCGGTTGTTTTCTATGGAAAGTTTCACGAACTCCTCGTCCTCCAGAGCTGCCAGGGCCGCTTCCTGCGCCAGTAGGTTCACATTGAACGGGGTTTTAGTCTTGTAGAAATCCGCGATCACTTCCCGGTTCCCTATCCCGTACCCGACTCGAAGTCCTGCCAGCCCATAGATTTTCGAAAAGGTGCGGAGAACTACCAGGTTGGGGAACTGAGGAATCATCCGCAGGGTATCGGGAAAATCGGGCCGTTCCACATACTCCCGGTAGGCCTCGTCCGACACTACCAGGACCGAGGAGGGGATCCGTTCCATGAAGGCCCTGAACTCCCCTTCCCCAAAAGAGGTTCCCGTAGGATTGTTGGGGTTGCAGAGGAAGACGATCTTCGTCCGGGAATCCACCAGTTCCAGGATCTTTTCAAGATCGAACCTTCCATCCCGCATGGGGGCGTATTTCACCTTCCCGCCGAACAGTACCGTGGCAAAGGTGTATTCGGAAAAGGTGTGTTCCGAGGTGACGGTATTGTCCCCCTCTTCGATGTAGGCTCCTGTAATCAAACAGAGGACCTCATCGGAACCGTTTCCAAAGATAAGATTTTCCCGTTCCACCCCCAGTTTTTTTGCTACGGCGTCTCGAAGCCTCAAGACCCCCGCATCGGGATAAAGGGAAATCGTGGTTGCCATTTCTTTCAATCTGGCCACTGCCCTAGGGGAAGGCCCCAGGGGATTCTCGTTGGAAGCCAATTTGATGGCTCCCTCCTTCAGGGTGCCTGGCGAATAGGGCACAATGTGTTGCAGTGTTTTTCTGAGTTTCATCGGGATGTTTCTCCTGTCACTGGGATACTAACCTGTCAAAAGGCAGGGGTCAAGGATTTTCTCGTTCCTCCTGCCCGGTCATGGCTCGATGTTCCGCTTCCAATTCCCG
>Ga0308414_1001244_pt1 | contig 16627 bp, 12 predicted proteins | sample HotsprSampleOS50_FD_205667 | JGI IMG/M metagenome (GOLD analysis project Ga0308414, IMG submission 205667) | Hot spring phototrophic mat microbial communities from Octopus Spring, Yellowstone National Park, Wyoming, United States - 20090730_OS50 ... | reverse complement strand
CGCGGGCATCTTGCCCGCGTTATTTCTGAGATAATGCCATATTTCCATTGCAATCTTCAATTAATAGAGGTTGCCCATTTTTATTCCATCCGCTGACCGTCGTCAAAGCAATTCTTACACCCCCGTCAAAATTCTTACTCGCCCTCAAAGCGACAGATGCGCGTGGCGGTGGGCGTGGCATTCGATGTTGACCGCGACCGGCAGCGAGGCGATATGGCACGGGGCGGTCTCGACCTGTACAGCCAGCGCGGTCGTGTCGCCGCCCAGACCCTGCGGCCCTAAGCCGGTGGCGTTGACGGCCGCCAGCAGTTGGGTTTCCAGTGCGGCGTAAAACGGGTCGGCGTTGGCTTTGCCGATGTCGCGTAAGAGTGCCTTTTTGCTCAATAGGCACGACAGTTCAAAATTGCCGCCTAACCCCACGCCGACCACAAATGGCGGACAGGCGTTGGGGCCGGCGGTCTTGACGACCTCGACGACCCACGCCTTGACCTCTTCGACCGAGGCGGTGGGGTTGAACATCCGGAACTGGCTTTTGTTTTCGCAGCCGCCGCCCTTGGCCATCAGCCCGATGTGCAGGCCGTCGCCCGGCACGATGCGATGATGCACAATGGCCGGCGTATTGGTCGTCGTATTTTGACGCTGGTTGAGCGGCTCGGCGACGATGCTTTTGCGCAGATAGCCCGCGTTGTAGCCGGCGGCGACGCCGTCATTGATGGCGTCGGTCAAAACCGCATTCGGCCTATCGGCAGGGGGGACAACCGCCGCATTTGCGCCTTGTTCGACAAACGCCACCACCAGCCCCGTATCCTGACAAATGGCGATTTGCTCGGTTGCGGCCAGTCGCGCGTTTTCAATCAATTGATCCAGTATCCGCTGCGCCCGCGCGTTGGATTCGGCCAGCCGTGCGGCCTTCAATGCGGCCAGCACATCCGGCGGCAGTTCAAAGGCCATTTTTATGCAGGCCGCTTTCACGGCGTCCGCGACGGTTTGATAGTCGATAGTTCGCGTCATTGTTTTGCCCATTCGTTCAAGAGTCGTTGGAGTTCGGCGATGCGGTCGGCGGCGTCCGGATGCGCGGCGAAATAGCCGGCGCATCGGCCGGATGGACGGAGTGCGGCCAGTTTTTCAAACACCGTAACCGCCGCATGGCCGTCGTATCCGGCCGCGCGCATCAGCCGCAGCCCCAGCCGGTCGGCCGCCCGCTCCTGATCGCGCGAGTAGGCCTTGCTGACGAACTCCGCCGCCAGCGCACCGAGCTTTCCGGCCGGCATCGCACGCAGCACGCCGGCTTTCAGCAATGCCCCGCCGGCCATCCGCTGCAGGGCGTGGCCTTCGACAATATGGGCGATCTCATGCGCTAGTACAAATGCGATTTGGTCGGGGGCATTGTCGCACAGGTCAAACATCGCCCGCGTTACGAATACAAACCCGCCGGGCAGGCAGAACGCCTGCGGCTGATCGCCCGACAGGCCGTAAAACGAAAACGTCCGGCGTTTGTCTTTGAGCCGTGCGGTCAGCGTGCCGCCGATTTCGGCCAGCCGTTCCACCAGCGGTGTATCGGCACAGCGGCGGCTTTGCGCCAAGACCTGCTGCGCCAAATCCGCGCCGGCGGCGCGTTCGGCGGCGATCATTTCCGCCTCCGAGCCGGCCGCAGCCGCCCATGCCCACTTGGCCTTGCGCACCGCCGGCCCCGCCAGCCGACCTAATTGGTAAAACAGTCCGGCCATGTTCGTAGTCCAAGCTTTAGCTTGTTCCTTTCACGCTAAAGCCATGTTTGTAGTCCAAGCTTTAGCTTGTTTCGCTCACGTTTAAGCATACCCTGTTTTGCCGTACACGTCAACCCGGCGTTTGGGCGGGAGGTTTTCAGCTTTTTTTGAGCGGTCGCCAGCGGCGGAGGGCGTCCAAAAAGTTCTGCATATCGTCCGGCAGCGGGGCTTCAAAGAGCATGCGTTTTTCGGTGGTCGGGTGGGTGATTTCCAGCCGCCAGGCATGCAGGGCGCAGCGAGCCAGCAGCGGCTCTTCGGGGGCGGCGGGGCGGTTTTCCATCTGCCATGGATAGACGACCTTGCCGCCGTACATATCGTCGGCGACGATGGGATGCTTGATGTACGACAAATGCACGCGGATTTGGTGCGTGCGTCCGGTTTTGAGGTCAAGCTGCACCAGCGAAAACCCGCGAAACGCCTCCAGCACCTCGTAAAACGTAACGGCTTCTTTGCCGGTTCCGTCGTGGCGGACGGCGTATTTTTCGCGCGAGACGGGGTTGACGCCCAGCGGCGCTTTGATGCAGTCGGCGTGCAGTTCCGGCGTGCCGTGGATGAGGGCGACGTAGGTCTTTTTGGTCGTGCGGTCGGCGAACTGACGGCTCAGCTTCCAGTGCGCCGTGTCGTTTTTGGCCACGACCAGACAGCCGGTGGTGTTGCGGTCGAGCCGATGCACGATGCCCGGCCGCCATTCGTCGCTGCCGCCGGACAGCGTTTGGAAGTGATAGACCAGCGCATTGACCAGTGTGCCGCTCTTATACCCTCGCGCTGGATGGACAATCAGGTCGGCCTGCTTGTTGACCACCAGCATATCCTCGTCCTCGTACAGGATATGCAGCGGGATATTTTCCGGCGTCAGTTCGCGCAGCTCGCGCGGCGGCATAATCAGGTCGATCCAGTCGCCGGCGTTGAGCTTGCAGCTTGGTTTGGCCGGTCGTCCGTTGACGTTGACGCCCTGTTCGACGATGAGCTTTTGCAGTCGCGTGCGGCTGAAATGGCTGAATCGTCCGGTCAGGTATTTGTCCAGACGGCGAAATTTCAGATTGGAGCCGACCTTGAAGCGAAGCTGCTGGCCGGCCAGTTCGTCGCTTTCGTCCGGATTGAACACCGGATCGTCCGCATCCAGCGGCAGCGGCGCATCGTCGTCGGCCGTCGCCGCAGCGTCGTTGAGTTCCGGCGCGTCAGACGGTTCCGGTTCAGATGGATTTATTTTATGCTTTGACACAGAACACTAAAACTTTCATTTCCAATTTCCAAAGTACGACGTTCAATTTTCAATTTTCAATTTTCAAATTTGAAATCTGAAATCTGAAATCTGAAATTTGAAATCTGAAATCTGAAATTTGAAATCTGAAATCTGAAATTTGAAATAGGTCTGTACACCCGCACACTTATTGTTTCGTTTCAAGCGTTGGGGCGGCGGCAGGTTCCGCTGCAGGAGCCGGCGCAGCGACTTCGGTCTGGCCGACAACATCAGGGGTTGCCGCCGCTTCCGGCGCCGCGGTCGCTGCCTCCAGCGGGGCGGGGGCAAAAGTTACCGTGGACAGATTTTCGTCTAGCCCGTCGAGCCGATGTTGGGCTTGGGTTGGAAAGACCGTGGCGGCGTACTTCGGCGTGTCAATAATGGCTTTGTAGATTGCCGCCGCTTCGTCGCGCTGTCCCAATTCCTCGGCGCACAGCCCCAAACCAAACTGTGCCATCGCCTTCAAGGTGGCGTTGGTTGCGGTGTCGGCGGCCTTTTTGTATGCTTCCTGTGCCTGTCCGACGCGGGTGTGGGCTTCCTGTACATCGATGATGTCGGCGCGGAAATGCAGTTCGGCGCGCAGCGCCTGTGCGGCCTTGATGCGCGCCAAGGCGGCAATGTTGGCGTCTTTGGTTTTGTCGGCCTGATCCAGCAGGGCGTTTGCGCTGACCAGCAGTGCGCTGGTGGCCTGCCGCCGAGCTTCGGCGTCTTTTTCGCCGGCCTGAATGACGGCAAAGATGTCGCGTTCCAGATTCTGGATAGACTCGGCGACCGCGGCGGCCTTGGCCGTATCGGAGGCCGCCCGCATTCTGCTAAACATCGGCCATGTAACAAGGCCGATGACAATCAGTGTAACCCCAATCAACGTGCTGGCATTGCGTTTAATAAAATCCGGGGTCTGACGGATATAGTCGGCCAGTTCGTTGGTTTTCAGTTCATGACGATGTTCTGAGTCCATTATTAACTCCGTTTTAAAAGCTATCGTTTCGGGTTCGGCCGGCGGTCGTTGTGTTTGGCCGACAGCGATAAGTGGGGCATTATAAAAAATTTGCCTTTGACTTGCAAGAGCCGTTTGACGATACTTTAAGGTCAATTTTATGCGACAGGATAAAAATATGAAAAAAATTGGGCAAAAATACGCGGCGTTTCGGATTGCGGCCGCTTTTTTGGGGTTGTTGGGCGGGCTTTCGGCGCAGACAGCCACGATTTCGCTGGATGCCGTGCAGCCGGGGATGGAGGGTTATTGCCTGACGGTCTGGGCGGGTACGACGGTTGAGAAGTTTCCGCTGAAAGTCATCAGCATTGTCCGTAATCAAAAGCCCGGCGGCGATATGATTTTGGTTCGGGTCAATGAGCCGCGATTTGAAAAGGCCGGTGCGATTCACGGCTGCAGCGGCTCGCCGGTCTATGTGGAAGGCAAATTGGCCGGCGCGTTGGCCGCAGGGTGGGACGGCGCCTTAGAGCCGCTGTATCTTGTTCGCCCGATTGAAGATATGCTCGAAGTCGGCACGGCGCCGCAGGTCTCGGCATCGCCGTTGAGTTGGCCGCGAATGGAAGGCGATGGGGTTAATCTGCTTGAAATGGCAAGTTTTTATCGGGATATGATGAACACTCCGCAAGATACCGCTGTCCAGCGGCGGCCGCTTTTGCTGGCGACTTCTTTACCAGAGTCGATTTGTCGTGATTTGTCGCAGGGGTTTTTGCGGATGGGGTTTAGTCCGCTGCCGTCGGGGTTATCGGTCGGTACAGCCGGACAGGCCGCCGAGGCGATTTTGGAACCCGGCGGTATTTTGGCGGCGTTGATGTGCAGCGGCGATATTCAGTTGGCGGCGGTTGGAACCGTTACGCACATCGACGGCCAAACGGTGTATGGCTTTGGCCACAGCTTTACCGGCAACGGGCCGGTGGAGTTTCCGCTGGCCGCCGGCTCGGTGCATGCGATTGTCGCCACCCAAAGCTATTCGTTCAAACTGGCCGCTCCGGGGGCGATTGTGGGGACGATTCAGTTTGACCAGAACGCCGCCGTCCGCGGGCAAATCGGCCTGATGCCGCGAACGGTTCCGCTGCGGATGACGATTGAACGATTCAACGATCCGAAGGTGCGCGTCTGGAACTGTGCGCTGGCGTATGACCGATTCTTTACGCCGATGATTGCGCAGTTGGTCGCCGTCGCCGCCGCTCAGATGCAGGGGCCGTTTCCGACCGAGCATACGCTGCGGTATTCGGGGCGCATCGACACCCACAAAGGCCGTCCGGTGGCATTCAACAATGTATCCTCCGGACGCAATATGTCTGATACGGCGGGGGAGTTATCCGCCGCACTGGCGATTTTGATGAATAATCCGTTTGAGCAAATTGACCCGACGGGAATCGAGTTGAACATAACGATTGAACCGACGGACGCGACGGCGGCGGTGTGGTCGTCGTCGTTGTCGCAGACCGTCGTCAAACCCGGCCGGACGATTACCGCCGAGGTAACGCTGGAATCTTTCCGCTCGGCCAAGACGCGGCAATCGCTCAGCATTACCCTCCCCGACAATCTGCCGCCGGGCAAGTATCAACTGCAATTGATGGGCGCGGACGCCTACGCGGCGTTTTTGCGGCAGAATGCTCCGCAGCGGTTTCGTGTAACCGATGTGCCGACGCTGTTGGAGGGGCTGAATCGTCTGCTGGATGCGCCGCGCAATCGCCTGTATGCGGTGTTGTCGGTGCCGGCGACGGGGCTGACGCTGCGGCGGCATACGCTGGGCGACCTGCCGCCGACGCGGATGAATCTATTGCAGGACGCCAAACGCGCCGAACCCATCGAGCCGTTTCGCAATTGGATTGAACATTTCGTCGTCGGCGATAAAATCATTGCCGGCGCCGTGCAAATCGAACTGACCGTCGAACAACCCTAACGCAAGGAATGTTTTTTTATGAAAAACCGATATGGATTAAATGTTGCGATCTCGCTGATGTGCAGCGTGTATGCCGCGGCGGTTACGTCCGTAATTGTGCGGCACAACACCGGCGCCGACTTTGCCAAGGGCACCACCGACGGCGTGGTGATTGATTCCAACGGTACGCTGCGGCTGGCGCGGCATACCGAGCATATCGATTGCGGCGAACTGCTCAAAAATGTGTGGGCGATTCATACGATGGTGGTTGACGGCAGGGGGGCGTTGTTTCTGGGAACCGGACCCGACGGCAGGGTGCTGCGGGTGCTGAATGATGCGGCGGTGCAAGTCTATCCCAAGCCCGACCCGAACGCCGCCGCCCCGTCGGATATTCTCAATCAGCATGTTTTTGCGCTGGGGCTGGATGTGGCCGATCGGCTGCTGATTGGCGTCAGCGGCGAAAAGGGCAAGCTGATTCGGCTCGGCTCGGAAATGGAAACGGTGTTTGAACACGACGATGTGCAGTACATCTTTGCGATTGCCCGCGATGCGGACAATCATATCTATCTGGGGACAGGTCCGAAAGGGCATATTATCAAACTCGATCCGTTCTGCCAAAAAGGCGAGATTTTTTATACGGCACAGGACAAAAACATCCTCTCGCTGGCGATTGACGGCGATGTGCTGTATGCCGGCGCCGACCAGCGCGGATTGATTTATAAAATCGCACTGGCCGACGGCAAAGCGTCGGCGCTGTACGACGCCGAGCAAAGCGAAATCGCCGCGTTGTGGGTGGACGACAAACACACGGTTTATGCCGCCGCCACCAATGCACAGGCCGCCGCCGAGCAGCTCAAAGCGGCCTCGCTGGCGCTGGCCAAAGCGCCGGGACGACCGGATGTCGGGGCAGGTTCCGCCCCCGCGCCGACGGAGAATACCTCGATGAACACCGCCGCCGGCGACACCGCCAAAGAACAGCCCCAGCCGCCGCAAGCCCCTCCGCCGCCTCCGCCGGCCGCACCGCGCGGCGTTGGTCAGATTTTCCGCATCACGCCGGAAGGGTTTGTAACGCCGATCTTTGGCGAAGCGGCCGTCTTTTATGCGATGCAGCCGTTTGAAGGATTGCTGTGGCTTGGCACCGGCAACAACGGGCGGCTTTATACCGTGGATCCGGCGACGGAGGAAAAGAGCATCGCCTATGAAGACACCTTGTCGTCGCAGATTACGGCGATGGCGGTGTGCGGCGACCGTTTGTATCTGGGGCTGTCTAACCCCGCACGGCTGGTGCGGCTGGACAAAGGATATGCGCTGCGCGGCGTGTATGAATCGGCGATGGTGGATGCAGGCCAGCCCGCGCGATGGGGCAAACTCCAGTTGGACGCCGAACTGCCCGACGGATGCGGCCTGATGCTGTCCTGCCGCAGCGGCAATGTGGGCGATACCGCCTCGAATACGCTCTCGGCCTGGACGGCGGATACGGCGATCAGCGAGCCAACGGAACTGACCTGTCCGGTGGGGCGGTTTATGCAGTATCGTCTGACGCTGACGACCGCCGACGCGACGCGCACGCCGCGAATACGCGAGGCGGCGGTCTCGCACATCGTGCCGAATCTGCCGCCGGCGGTTTCGGCGGTGCGGGCGATGCGTTCGCGCGACAAGGCCAAGCCGGGCGTTTTTGAACTGACGTTTGACGCCCAAGACCCCAACAAAGACGAACTGGTTTATAAGATTGAGTTTCGCCGCATCGGGCGACAGGGCTGGGTTCTGCTCAAGGACGATCTGGCGCAGCCGCGGTTTGAATGGGACAGCCGCACCGTCGAGGACGGCCGCTATGAGGTGCGCATCACCGCCGACGACCGCAAGGGCAACTGTCCGGCCACGGCGCTGACGGGCGCGCGCATCAGCGACCCATTCGTGATAGACAACACCCCGCCGCAGATCGAGACGTCCGACATCCAGACGGAAAACGGCGTGGTTGTTTTACGGCTGCGCGTCCGCGATGCGCTGACGGTCGTCGGCAAAGTCGCCTTTACGGTCAACAGCAACGACAAATGGAACAGCGTCCTGCCGGACGACAAGGTTTATGACACCACGACCGAGAGCTTTACGATTTTCATCCCCGACCTAAGCGCCGGCGCGCACGTTGTGGCGGTTTCGGTCGCCGACGATGTCGGCAATACGCTCTACAAAACCTACGATATCAATCGGTGAGGGACTCGATGACGCTGGAACTGGACAGTTTGAGAAAGGCCGTTGGGTCGTTTGAAAAGGCGATCCACGCTGTCAAAACCGCCCCCCGCATCAAGGGCAACGACGAGGATATCCTCAATACAGTCAAAGCCGGGGTTATTCAGAACTTTGAGTTCACTTACGAACTGTGCTGGAAGTTTATCAAACGCTGGCTGGAGGTCAACTACGGCCCTTCGTACGCCGAGGGCGTACATCGGCGGGAGCTGTTTCGGATGGCCGCCGAAAACGGCCTGATTGACGATGTGCAGGTCTGGATGGAGTATCACCAATCGCGCAATCTGACCTCGCATACGTATGACGACCAAGTCGCCGAGAATGTGCTGGAGACGGCGATTAAGTTTTTGCCCGAAGCCAAACGCCTGCTGGAGGCGATTGAAAAACGCAATGATTGACCTGACCGACGAACAGTTGCGGATTGTCCGGACGATTTTGGCCGAATGGACGCCTGCCGCCGAGGTGCGCGCTTTCGGCTCGCGCGTCAACGGCACGGCGCGCAAGCATTCCGATTTGGACTTGGCGATTGTCGGCGATGGCCGGATGGATACCCATACGCTCAATCGCCTGCGCGAGGCCTTTGAGGAGTCCGAGCTGCCGTTCCGCGTGGATGTGTTGGACTGGAACGCCGTATCCGACAGTTTCCGCAAGGTTATTGACAACGCCTATATCGTCCTTCAACCCGCAAGGCGATAGCGGCATAAAACCTGTTGCTGTTTCCAGTAAATTATTCGACGGTTACGCTCTTGGCCAGATTGCGGGGTTTGTCCACGTCGTGGCCGCGCAGCACGGCGGCGTGATAGGCCATGATTTGCAGCGGCACAACCGTCAGCATCGGCTGGAAGCAGTCGCAGGTATTCGGCACATAGATAATGTGGTCGGCGTATTGGCGAATGTGGTCGTCGCCTTCGGTGGCCACGACAATCGTACGTCCGCCGCGGGCGCGGACTTCCTCGATGTTGCCGATAATCTTGTCGTATTGCGAGCATTGGGTGGCGATAAACACCGCCGGCATCCCGTCGGTAATCAGGGCGATAGGGCCGTGTTTCATTTCCGCCGCCGGCAGACCCTCGGCGTGAATATAGCTGATTTCTTTGAGCTTGAGCGCCCCTTCCAGCGCGACCGGATAATTGAACCCGCGTCCGAGGAACAGCCAGTTTTCCTTGTCGATATTGGCCGCGGCGATGTCGCGGATGATGTCGGATTGAGACAGGATGCGTTTGATCTTATTGGGGATATCGACCAGTTCCCTGAGCAGGTTTTCGGCCACATCGTTACTCAGGTGCCGCCGCCGTCCCAGCTCGATTGCCAGCATCGACAGCACGGCCACTTGCGCCGTGAAGGCCTTGGTGCTGGCGACGCCGATTTCCGGCCCGACGCGCAGATACACGCCCGCATCGGTCATTCGCGCGATGGTCGAGCCGACGACATTGACGACCCCCAGCACGACGGCGCCGCGTTCTTTGGCCTGTTCGACCGCCGCCAGCGTATCGGCGGTTTCGCCGGACTGGCTGATGGCAATGACAATCGTGCCTTCTTCCAGAATCGGATTGCGATAGCGAAATTCGCTGGCGTATTCGACTTCGGCCGGAATCCGCGCCAACTGCTCAAACAAAAATTCGCCCACCAGTCCGGCGTGCCAAGCCGTCCCGCAGGCGGTCAGGATGATGCGTTTGGTACGCGCCAGTTCGCGCAGCCGCGACTGAATGCCGCCCAAAATCACCCGACCGTTCTTCAGATCGACGCGGCCGTTCAGACACGTCTCCAGCGAGGCGGGCTGCTCGGCGATTTCCTTTTGCATATAATGCTTAAAGCCCTCCAGCTCGATCTGATCCAGAGAGATTTCAATTTCTTTCAGCTCGGCCTGCACCTCTTGGTCGCTGATGGTCTTGGTCTTGAAGCTGTCGCCGCAGACGATGACCATTTCGCCGTCAGACAGGTACACCGCCTGACTGGTATGTTCAATAATGGCCGCCGCGTCCGAGGCAATGATAAACTCATTTTTACCCACGCCCAAAATCAGCGGGCTGCCTTTTTTGACGCCAATCAGCGTATTGGGGCAATCGATGCACATAATCGCAAGGCCGTAAGTGCCGTGGATTTCGTTCAGCGCCTGCTGAACCGCCCATTCAAAGCGGTTGCAGCCGGACGGGCATCCTTGACCGGTGCGGGTGGTGTTTTTTTCGTAAAAATAGCCGATCAGGTTGGCGGCGACCTCGGTGTCGGTTTCGCTTTTGAAGGTGCAGCCCTCTTTGAGGAGCCATTTTTTCAAGGTTGCGTAGTTTTCGATGATGCCGTTATGCACCAGCACAATCTTGCCGGTGTAGTCGATATGCGGGTGAGCGTTGACGGTGTTGGGCTGGCCGTGGGTCGCCCAGCGGGTATGCCCGATGCCCAGCGTGGCGTCGGGACAGACCGGCGGCAGTATCTCCTCCAGATTAGAGATACGCCCTGTCGTTTTATAGCACTCAAACGACTGATTGTGCAGCAACGCGATACCGGCCGAGTCATAACCGCGATATTCAAGACGCTTTAAACCTTCAATCAGGATGGGCTGTGCCGCTTTCCGTCCAAAATACGCCACGATTCCACACATAATAAACCTTTTATTAATAATGAGTTAGATACTTAACGGCAATCTTCATGCAGTAGATATTATCGGCAAAAACCATCACTGTGTAAAGCAAAAACAGCTTTTTAACAAAAGGATTGCGATTTGCTTAGGACAAGCGGCTTTTGAAATCGGCATAGGTGAAGTGTCGCTGGATGCGATAGGCGTCTGTGTCGGGGTCGTACAAGACAATATCGGGCAGGTTGATGCCGTTGAACATGGTGTTTTTGACCATCGTGTAGTGCGCCATATCGCCGAACACAAGCTTATCGCCGACCGCAAGCGGGGCGTCAAAGGAGTAGTCGCCGATGACGTCTCCGGCAAGGCACGTCGGGCCGGCCAGCCGATAGGTATATGGCTTCTTGCCCGGCAGGTCGGCGCCGGCGACGTGGGGGCGGTAGGGCATCTCCAGCACGTCCGGCATGTGCGCCGAGGCGGAGGTATCCAAAATAGCGATATCCATCGCATTATGGACAATATCCAGCACCGTCGCTATCAGCACGCCGGTATTCAGCGCGATGGCCTCGCCCGGCTCCAGATAAATCGTCTTGAGATTGGGGTATCGCGCGTAGAAGTCGTTGATCAATCGGCACAGCAGGTCTATGTCGTAGTCGGGTCGGGTGATGTGGTGGCCGCCGCCGAAATTGATCCACTCCATCGTGCGGATGGCATGGCCGAAATGTTTCTCGACCGCCGGCAGCGTCCGCGCCAGCGAGTCGGCGTTCAGTTCGCACAGCGTATGAAAGTGCAGGCCGTGGATGCCCTCCAGCGATTGCCCCTTGAAAAACTCCGGCAGAATCCCCAGCCGCGACCCCGGCGCACAGGGGTCATAAATCTTGGTCTTGACCTCCGAGTGCATCGGATTGACGCGCAGGCCGCATTCGACGCGGCGTCCGGCGGCGGCGATTTTGCTTTTGTGCCGCTGCCACTGGGAAAACGAGTTGAACACGATATGATCGACAATGGCCAGATAGTCGTCCATCTCGTCGTCGCGGTAGGCCGGCGCGCACAGATGCACTTCCTTGTCGAAATACTCCCGCGCCAGTTTGGCCTCATGCAAGCTGCTGGCGGCCGCTCCGGCCAGATACTGTCGGCACAGCCCGAACGTACTCCAAGCCGCAAACCCCTTCAAGGCCAGCAGAATCCGGCAGCCCGTCCGCTCCTGCACGCCGGCCAGCGTTTGCAGGTTTTTTCGCAGCAGCCCCAGATCAATCAGATAACAGGGGCTAGGGGTGCGTGTGGTATCGTAGTTCACAACTCGGCCTCCTAAACAAAAACGGGACGCATCCATGCGCCCCGCTTGTCTTTATCCACAGATTACGCCGATTTTTGCAGATCAAAAGATTTTAACTACAAAAAACACAAAAGATACAAAAAAGTATTAAAACCACTTCTTTAAAAATCTGTGTGAATCTGTGAAATCTGCGGTTAAATCGGTCTCATTCCTTAGTCTTTGACGCGGGTAACGTATTCGCCCGTGCGGGTGTCGATTCGCAGCACCTCGCCGATTTTGACAAACGGCGGCACCGACACGACCAGTCCGGTTTCCATCGTCGCCGGTTTGTACTGGTTGGTGGCGGTGGCGCCTTTGATTTCCGGCGTGGTGTCCTTGACCTTCAGATCGACCGTATTGGGCAGCGAGACGACGACGGGCTTGCCCTGATACATACTGATTTGAAGCTGGGTGTTAGGCAGCAGATACAGCTTGCCGTCGCCGAAGGCGTCGTCGTCCAGCGTAATCTGGTCGTAGCTTTCCAAATCCATAAAGTGATGTTCGCCGCCGGATGAGTAGAGGTACTCGAAGTTGCGTTTTTCCAGATACGCCTCTTCAATGTTTTCTTCGGCGCGAATCCGGATGTCGCGGATGCCGCCGTCGATGAGGTTCTTGAGCTTGGTCTGATAGACCGCGCCGCCCTTGCCGAGCTTGACGTGTTGATAATCCACAATCACATACAGGACGCCGTCAATTTTGACGGTCTGCCCCTTTTTCATGTCCGACGCTTTCATTGATGGCTCCACTGCCAAAGTTTCATTCTATTACCAGAAAAACAAGGCCACCAGTATCGCAGAACGCCCCCCGCTTGTCAAGATGCCGCCAAAATCCGCGCCAAAACCGGTCTAAATTGAGCATAACAGATGAAATAAAATAGACTTACAGCGTTTACCGGGCAGCAGGGACAAAAGCTGTGCAGGTGTTCGTAGTTCACGCTTGAGCGTGCATCGTAGGGGCAAACCTATGTGTTCGCCCCTACGGCAGGGGGGAGAGCTTTAATGAATAAATCGGCTCTCCCCCTCATTGAGGGGGAGTGGCCGCGCTGCGGACGAGGGGGTATCTTTTCACCCGGCGCAGCCATTCCTTCATTTTAATTTTTGATTTTTGATTTTTAATTTTTCATTTTCACATCCCCTCCACCCGCTATCGCGGGGTACTCCCCCTTGGCAGGGGGAGAGCATATTGGGCGAACACACAGGTTCGCCCCTACGGCAGGGGGAGAGTTTTATCGGGCGGCTTGCGTTGCCGTGTTGCTGTTGTTTTAGGCGATTGCCCTGATATTCTGACAGACCCTTGCCGAAAAATGCACAATCGGGTATATTCAACCAGATTGAACCTTCGCCCGCCTTTAACTGCGGCGGGGACACAATCGTAAGAGGCAATTTGTGTGATCGGACTATTTTTATAACGAATGCGATGAATACTATGTTTTCAATGTTTAAACGCCCCGGCAGTCAATACCGCAGCAAACCGTTTTGGTCGCTCAACGGCGACCTTCAGGAGCAAGAGCTTCGTCGTCAAATCCGAATCTTTAAACAGATGGGATTTGGCGGTTTTTTTATGCACTCGCGTGTGGGGTTGGTCACCGAATACCTCAGCGACCCGTGGTTTGAGTTAATGAAATCCTGCGTCCAAGAGGCCGCCGCACAGGACATGGAGGCGTGGCTGTACGACGAGGATCGCTGGCCGTCCGGCGCCGCCGGCGGAATCGTAACCCAAGACCCTCGCTGGCAAATGAAGCAAATGCAGTTGACGGAGCCGGAGGCGGCGACGTTCGCATGGCCGACGACTCCGAACGCCGCCGTCTTTTCGGCGGTCTTTTCCAACGGACGATGGGTGCGTTATCGCCGGCTGCAATCCCCGCCGGTAACGCGGTTGGCGGATAACGAGCGGCTGCTGGTCTTTACCCTGCGTCCGATGGATACACAGTTGTGGTTTAACGGTCAGACCTATTTGGATACCCTGAACCCCGACGCGGTAGCGGCATTTATCGCAGCGACGCATGAACGCTATCGCCAGTCGGTGGGCGACTATTTCGGCAAGACCATTCCGGGTATTTTTACCGATGAGCCGATGCGCGGCGCTGCGCTGCGGAATATGTGGGACTTCGGCGTTTCGCTGCCTTGGACGGAATCGCTGCCGAAGGTTTTTGCCGAGATGTTTGGGTATGACATTGTCGATTATTTGCCGGAGCTTGTTTTTGACGCGGCCGACGGCGGTTTCAGTCAGCCGCGCTATCATTATTACCGCTGTACGACGCGGATGTTTGCGGAGGCGTTTTCACGGCAAATCGGCCAATGGTGCCAAAAGAACAACCTTTTGTTTACCGGCCATGTGTTGGAAGAACAGCCCCTGTCGCACAATGTGTCGGTGGTGGGCGCGTGTATGCAGTTTTATGAATATATGCAGGCGCCGGGCATCGACAATTTGACGCAATTTTGGCGACACTATCTGACGGCCAAGCAGTGTATTTCGGTGGCTCGCCAAATGGGGCGTCGATGGGTTCTTTCGGAGCTGTACGGCTGTACAGGATGGGAAACGACGTTTGAGACCTATAAGTACATCGGCGACTGGCAGGCCGCATTGGGGATTACGCTGCGATGCCCGCACTTGTCGCATTATACGCTGGCCGGCGAGGCCAAACGCGACTATCCGGCGTCGATTCATTTCCACTCGCCCTGGTGGAAAGAGTATAAACGCATCGAAGATTATTTCGCCCGTTTGAACGTTTTGCTGACGCAAGGCGAGCCGGTCTGCGAACTGGCGGTGATTCATCCGGTCGAAAGCGCCTATTTGCTGCTCAACGCCGAGACGTTTACAGAGAATAATCATTTTAGCATTAATCCCCAAAGTCCGGCTGCGGCGTTCGATGCGTCGATAGAGCAGTTAACCGATACCCTGCTGGCCGAGCATTTGGACTTTGATTTTGTGGACGAGCAGATTCTCGAACATCTGAACGGCTCGATTATCAAAGACGCTTCATCGGCGCGGCCGTATTTGCAAATCGGACGAATGAAGTACGCCGCTGTGGCGTTGCCAAAACTTATCAACCTCCGCTTGCAGACGGCAGAGCGGCTCAAGGCGTTCGCCGAGGCCGGCGGCTGTGTGATTGTGGTCGATGCGCTGCCGTCTTTGCTGGACGGTCGTCCGGCCGATACGAAGGCCTATTTCAAGTCCGCTCGGATTGTGCCTCAGGATGGCCGCCGGCTGCTGGATGCGCTCATGGGCTGCATTGCGCGTGTCGATATCGCCGACCCAAAAGGGATGCAGGAAGGCGATGTGATTTATCAATTACGGAAAGACGCGCAGGGTTATACCTTATTTCTGGCCAACACCAATCGCAAACAGGCCAAAACGGACTTGACCCTGACCGTTCCGGTCGATCGGTCGATTCGGCAGGCGCAATGGTTTGAGGCGTGGACGGGCGAGGTTTTTGAGTATCCCTTCGTCCAAAAGGATAAGACAGTCGTTCTGAAACTGGACTTGCCGGCGACAGGGTCGGCGCTGCTGCGATTGTCAACCGCGTCTGAATCGCTGCCGGCGTATCCGAACAAGGGGTGTAGGGTCAGGGATTATACCCTGTCGATTGCACCGGAACAAACCCGAACCGACCAGCCGAATGTCTTTGTCCTCGATACCGCCGAGGTTAAAGCGGTTACCGACGACGGCCGGACGCTCTATGCCGAGCAAAAAGAAATCATCCAGATTGACCAGTGGCTGCGCGATACGCTGGGGCTTGTTCAGCGCGGCAATACGATGCTTCAGCCGTGGGCAAGCAAACATCATCCGCTGGGACGGACAGCGCAGTTGACGTTAACGTATCAGTTCGACCTGCTCTGTCCGCTGTCGCAGGATGTGCGGCTGGCGTTGGAGCAGCCGTCGCGGTGGACGGCCGTACTCAACGGTCATCCGATAGATTTGACCGATGTCGGACAGTGGTGGATCGATTCGGCCATACGCACCGTTCCGTTGCGAAAAGAGGTATTTCGAACCGGCCAAAATCAGTTGACCCTGACGGGGCAATTTGACCGCTTGACGGATTTGGAGATTGTTTATCTGCTGGGCGACTTTGGCGTTCAAAAGGTCAAGGATCAATTTGTCGTCGCCGCCAAGCCGACCGCGATCGGTCTGGGCGACTGGACGCAGCAAGGGCTGGCTTTTTATGCCGGCGACGTTATTTATCAGGCCGCGGTATCGCTGCAAAAGAAAGCCGCAGCGCGGTATCGGCTGAAAGTCGATGACTTCAAAGCCGCCGCCGTCCAGCCGCGGATCAACGGTCGTGCCGTGGATTTGATTTTCTACGGCGACCATGAAGCCGATATCACCGAGGCCGTTCAAGACGGTCTGAATCGGGTCGAGCTGCGTCTTTTGGGGTCGCTGCGAAACGCCTTCGGTCCGCTGCATTCGTCCGAGACCGAGCCGATGTGGGTAGGACCGGATTCTTATCGGCGTTCCCATCCTCGCTGGTCTGATGCATATTGTCTGATGCCCTATGGTCTGATGAAATCGCCGGTCATTGTCGAATATTAAAGCCGGATGGAAGCCGGCGATACTACGAAGTTTGTAGTTCAAGCTTTAGCTTGTATAGGGGCAAACACATAGGTTTGCCCCTAC
>Ga0308414_1001240_pt1 | contig 16648 bp, 13 predicted proteins | sample HotsprSampleOS50_FD_205667 | JGI IMG/M metagenome (GOLD analysis project Ga0308414, IMG submission 205667) | Hot spring phototrophic mat microbial communities from Octopus Spring, Yellowstone National Park, Wyoming, United States - 20090730_OS50 ... | reverse complement strand
CTGGAAGAGGTTGTGCGCTCGGCCCGGTCCGGCGCCGTCCGCGCCGGCCGCCCCCCTTGCGGGCCGGGCGTTTCCTTCCTAGGCGGCCGTCTGCGGCAGGTTCCCGGCGACGGGATGAAAAGGGAACCCGGAACGCAGGGCGGTGCAGGGCCTTCGGCCATGGCCGCCGGGCGAGGCCGGGGCTGCCCCCGCAACTGTGACCGGCGAGCCATCGCCCACGATGCCACTGGGGCGCCTTCGGGCCCTGGGAAGGCGGGCGGCGGCGACGACCCGGGAGCCAGGAGACCTGCCTGCCGCAGTCGTTCCTTCGCGCGGGCGGGGTGTACCGGGCGAACGGGGAGCGATCCCCGCGTGACGACACCAACCGGGGTCGTCCGCGAGGCCCGTCCTCGTGGCAGGCAGAGCGTGCGGCCCCTCGTGTCCGGAGGGAACCCATGCGTCCAACCCTGCTTCTTCCGTCGCTTGTCCTCGGCGCCTTGCTCCCGCCCCCCTCGGAGGCGGCCGAGCCGGGCCCGCCGATCGTGGTCACCGCCACGCGGACCCCAACCCCGCTCGCCGAGGCCGCCCTGTCGGTCTCGGTGCTGGATTCCGCCCGGCTCACGGCGCTCCAGCCGACGACCATCCTCGACGCGCTCCGCCTCGTCCCCGGCGTTGCCTTCGCCCGCAACGGCGGCATCGGCGGGGTGGGCTCGGTCTTCATCCGCGGCGCGGACTCCGAGCAGACCGTCGCCCTCATCGACGGCGTCAAGGTCAACGACCCCTCTTCCCCCGGCAGCGGTTTCGACTTCGGCCCGCTCCTTCTCGGTACCATCCAGCGCATCGAGGTGGTCCGGGGCTCCCAGTCGGTTCTGTGGGGGAGCCAGGCGATCGGCGGTGTCGTCCACATGATGACCGCCGAGCCCGGCGGGCCGCTTGCGGCCAACGCCCGCGCCGAGGGCGGCTACCGCGGCACGGCGAACCTCGTCGCCAATGTGTCCGGGAGCGCCGGTCCGGTCGCGGCGAGCCTCGGCGGCGGCTGGTTCACGACCGAGGGCATCTCCTCCTTCTCAGAGGCCCGCGGCGGCCGCGAGCGCGACGGCTTCGAGAACTGGGGCGTCACTGGCCGGCTCCTCCTTGCGCTTGCGCCAGGGCTTGCGCTCGACCTGCGCGGCTTCTGGTCGGACAGCCGCATCGACATCGACGGCTTTCCCCCGCCGGCGTTCCGCTTTGCCGACACGCCCGAGACCAGCCGCGCCCGGCAGTTCGTCGGCCATGCCGGCGTGCGCGTCGATCTGCTCGAGGGCCGGCTGCGCAGCCGCCTGGCCGGCACCTTCACCTCGCTCGACCGGACGAACCGCAACCCGGCAGCGCGCCCCGCGGTCACCTTCGACGGCCTCGGCCGGAACGAGCGCGTCGAGGTCCAGACCGAGGCCGACCTTCTCCCCTGGCTCGGGCTCGTTGCCGGCTTCGAGCACGAGACCTCCCGCCTGCGCACGCAGAGCTTCGGCGGACCGGTCAGCCGGGCGCGCGCCACGCTCGACGGAGTCTACGGCCAGCTGACGGCGCGGCCCGCCTCCGGCCTCGTCCTGCGCGGTGGCCTCCGCCACGACCGGCACTCCGAATTCGGCGGCGCGGCGGTCCTGGCCGCCTCCGGAAGCCTCAGCCCCGACGGCGGCCGGACGGTCCTGCGCGCAAGCTGGGGGGAAGGCTTCAAGGCCCCCTCGCTCTTCCAGCTGTTCTCGGATTTCGGCAACCCGGGTCTGCGGCCCGAACGGTCCGAGGCGGCGGACGCCAGCGTCTCGCATGCCCTGCTTCCGGGCTTCACCCTGTCCGCCACCCTGTTCCAGCGGCGCGTGCGCGACCAGATCGTCTTCATCTCCTGCTTCCAGAACCCGATCCCGATCTGCAGCGGCCGCCCGTTCGGAACCTACGACAATGTCGCGCGCACGCGGGCCGAGGGCCTGGAGGCCGAGGTCGCGCTTTCGCCCGGACAGGGCCTCGACCTGCGTGCCGGATACACGCATCTCGTCGCCCGCAACCGGCAAACCGGGCGCGACCTGCCGCGCCGGCCCCGCGACCTCCTGTTCGCAACGCTCGACTGGCAGTCCGGTTTCGGGCTGTCGCTCGGCGCAACCGTCACCGTCTCGGGCGCCCGGTTCGACGACGCGGCCAACCGGCGCCGGCTTGCCGGCTATGCGCTCACCGATGTGCGGGCAGCCTTCGCCCTCGGGCGCGGGCTCGAACTCTTCGGCCGGATCGAGAACCTCTTCGACGAGGACTATGAGACGGTCTTCCAGTACGGCACGCCCGGACGCGCCGCCTATGCGGGCCTGCGCCTGCGCCGGTGATGCCGCGCCGCCCGACCGTGCGGACGCCGGGGAGATGGGGGGCGGCTGTCCTCGCCCCCCTTCTCTTCGGCTGCGGCGCGATCGACCCCGCCCCGCCGGCAGGCCCGCCGGCCGCGCCGCTTCCTGCCCGGCCGGCCCGCATCGTCTCCATCAACCCCTGCGCGGACCTCATCCTCTGGGCCGTGGCGGAAGACGCGCAGATCCGCGCCGTCAGCCACTGGTCGCACGACCCCAACGCGGCCTCCGCGCCCGTCGCCTGGGCCCGGCGCTTCCGGGCGACGGGGGGAAGCGCCGAGGAGGTGCTGGCACTGCAGCCCGACCTCGTGCTGGCCGGCGCGCACACCGGGCGGGAGACCGCGGCCGCCCTTCGGCGGCTTGGCGTCCCGATCCTGTCCCTCCCGGTTCCGGCCACGCCCGAGGAGGCCGCAGCCCAGGTGGAGGAGGTCGGGCGCGCCATCGGCCAGGCTCGGCGCGGCCGGGCCGCCGCCGCGCGGCTCCGGCTGGCGCTTGCCGGCCACCGGCGCGCGGACGGCCCGCCGGTCGATGGGCTCGTCTGGCAGTCGGGCGGCCTGGTGCCGGGGGCGGGAACCATTGCCGATGCGCTTCTCGCCCACACCGGCCACCGCAACATGGCCGCAGCCCATGGCATCCCCGCCTGGGGGGTGCTCGGCCTCGAGCGCCTGATCGCGGATCCGCCACGCGTCATCTACGCCGGCGAGGCGCGCACGCGCGACCGCGTCCTAGGCCATCCCGCTGTGGCCGGCCTTACCGCACGGGTGGCGTTCGTGCCCTTCCCGCAGCGTCTCCTCAACTGCGCCGGTCCCAATATCGCCGAGGCCGCCGGGCGCATGGCCGCCGGTCGCGACCGGGCCGCAACCGCTGGCAGGCACGGGGCATGAGCCGCCCCCGCGGGATCAGTTTCAGGCTTGCGGCTCTCCTCCTTCTCGCCTCGGGCCTCTCGATCCTTGCCGGGAAGGTCTGGATCCCGCCCGGGGCCCTGTTCTCGGGCGACCTCGCTGCGCTTGTCATCAGCGAGCTCCGCCTGCCGCGCATCGTCCTCGGAATTCTGGTCGGCGCTGCGCTCGGGCTTGCCGGGGCGGTGATGCAGGGCTGGTTGCGCAACCCCCTGGCCGACCCGGGCCTGTTCGGGGTCTCGGCCTCGGCCGCCTTCGGCGCCGTCCTTTCGCTGTTCCTCGGGCTCGGCACCTCACCGCTCGCCCTTGCCTTGTTCGCCCTCGGCGGGGCGGCCACCGGCATGGCGACGCTCGCCCTCGTCGTCGGCCGGTCCGACAGCATCGTCCTCTTCACCCTGGCCGGCCTCCTTCTCTCAAGCCTTGCCGGGTCACTCACCACGCTTCTCATCTCGATTGCCCCCTCTCCCTTCCTCACCTCGGAAATCGTCACCTGGCTCATCGGGGCGCTGAGCGACCGCAGCTGGGGCGACGTTGCGATCGCAGCGCCGTTCGTGGCGCTTGGCACCCTGCTTCTCGCCACGACAGCGCCGGCGCTCGATGCGCTCACCCTCGGCGAGGCGGCGGCCCGCTCGCTCGGCGTCGACATGCGGCGCCTCCTCGTCACGGTCGTCCTCGGCGTCGGGCTCATCGTCGGCGCGTCGGTCGCCGTCGCCGGCGTCATCGGCTTCGTCGGCCTGATGGTGCCGCATCTGGTCCGCCCGCTGGTCGGAAACCGGCCGGGCGCGCTTCTCGTCCCCGCCGCACTTGCCGGTGCGCTTCTCGTCGTTGTGGCCGATGCCCTCGTGCGGATCATCCCGACGGTTTCCGAAATCCGGCTCGGGGTGGTCCTCTCGCTGCTCGGCGCCCCCTTCTTCCTTCTCCTTCTCGCGCGCCTGCGCCGCACGCTGGCCTGATGCTTACCGCCCGCGACCTCCACCTCGTCCTTCTCGGCCGCACGGTGCTGGACGGCGTCTCAGCGACGCTCCAGCCGGGCCGTGTCCTTGCCGTCCTGGGGCCGAACGGGGCCGGGAAATCGCTGCTGCTCGCCTGCCTTGCCGGCGTGCGCCGGCCGGATGCGGGGGAGGTGACGCTCGACGGCCTCCCGCTGGCCCGGCTGGCGCCGCGGGCGCGCGCCCGGGCCATCGGGCTCCTGCCGCAGCGGTCGGACATCCATTGGGACATCGACGGCGAGACGCTCGTCGGCCTCGGCCGCCTGCCGCACGCCGGCCGCTGGGGGCTTGCACCGGAAGACGAAGCCGCGATCGAGGCGGCCCTCTCCGCCACCGACACCGCTGCCCTGCGCCGCCGGCCCGTGCGCCGGCTGTCCGGCGGCGAGCAGGCGCGCCTGCTCCTCGCCCGGGTGCTCGCGGGGACGCCGCGGGTGCTGCTTGCCGACGAACCTTTCGCAAGCCTCGACCCGGCGCACCAGCTCGACATGCTCCAGCGCCTGCGCGCAGTGGCGGCGGGCGGGGCCGCCGTCGCCGTCGTCCTCCACGATCTCACCCAGGCGGCCCGCCTCGCCGACGACGCGCTTCTCCTGCGCGAGGGCCGCGTGCTCGCGGCGGGCCCAGCAGGGCGCGTCCTTGCCCCCGGGCCGCTCGAAGAGGCCTTCGACGTGCCCGTCTGGCGCGGCACGGGGCGGGACGGCGGGCCCATCCTGGTGCCGGGGGCCGTCGCGCCCCTGGGCATCGCGCCCGCCTGCTATCCGGCCGCGGGGTAGAGGATCGTGTCCCGCGGCGGGTCCACCTGCCGCGGATAGTCGGTGGTGAAGTGGAGCCCGCGGCTTTCCCTGCGGGCGAGCGCCGAGCGGACGATGAGGTCGGCCACCTCGACGAGGTTGCGGAGTTCGAGAAGGTCGGGCGTGACGCGGAAGTTGCCGTAATATTCGGCGATCTCCTGCTTCAGCAGCGCCACCCGATGCGCCGCCCGCTGGAGCCGCCGGTCGGTGCGGACGATCCCCACATAGTCCCACATGAAGCGTCGCAGCTCCTCCCAGTTGTGGGTGACGACCACCTCCTCGTCGGAGTCGGTCACCCGGCTCTCGTCCCACGGGCGGATGGCGGGCGGCGGCGGCATGTCCGCCCAGTGGGCGAGGATGTCATCGGCGGCAGAGGCGCCGAAGACGAAACATTCGAGAAGCGAGTTGGATGCCATGCGGTTGGCCCCGTGGAGGCCGGACTGGGAGACCTCCCCGATCGCCCACAGGCCCGGAAGGTCGGTGCGCCCCCGCCGGTCCACCAGCACGCCGCCGCAGGTGTAGTGGGCCGCCGGCACCACCGGGATGGGCTCGCGCGCGGCGTCGATCCCGAGCTCGAGCAGCCGCCGGTAGATCATGGGGAAGTGGCTCTCGATGAAGCCCGGCTCCTTGTGCGTCATGTCGAGGAACACATGCGGAAGGCCCGCGCGCTTCATCTCGGCGTCGATTGCGCGCGCGACGATGTCGCGCGGCGCAAGGTCCGCGCGCGGGTCGTGCGCGGCCATGAAGGCCGTGCCGTCGGGCAGGCGCAGGATGCCCCCCTCGCCCCGCATCGCCTCGGTGATGAGGAAGTTCTTGACCTTGAGATGGTAGAGGCAGGTGGGGTGGAACTGGTTGAACTCCATGTTCGACACCCGGCACCCCGCGCGCCAGGCCATAGCGATCCCGTCGCCCGTGGCACCGTCCGGGTTGGTGGTGAAGCGATAGACCCGGCTCGCCCCGCCGGTGGCCAGGACCGTCGCCCGGGCGAGGATCCGGCGCACCCGGGAGGAGGCCCGGTCGAGGGCATAGAGCCCGTGCGCGCGCCGCTCGACGAAGCCGTGATGCTCGGCGTGCCGCTCGGTGATGATGTCGATCGCGACATGGTGGGGCAGGAAGCGGATGCGCGGGTTCGCAAGCGCGGCATCGGTCAGCGCCTTCTGCACCGCCCAGCCGGTCGCATCCTCCACGTGCACGATCCGCCGGGCGCGGTGGCCGCCCTCGCGGGTCAGGTGGAACCGCTCCGAGACCGTCTCGCCCGGGGTGAAGGGAACGCCGAGGGCGGCCAGCCGCTCGATCGCCGCCGGCGCCTGCTCGACCACGAACTCGACCACGCGCCGGTCGTTCAGCCCGGCGCCGGCCACCATCGTGTCCTCGATATGCGCCTCGAAAGTGTCGCCCTCGTCGAGGACGGCCGCGATCCCGCCCTGGGCCCAGGCGGTCGAGGTGTCCGAAATGCCGCCCTTGGAGAGCACCAGCACGTCGCGCTCGGTCGACAGGTTGAGCGCCGCCGTGAGCCCGGCTGCGCCAGAGCCCACGACGAGGACGTCGGTCTCGATCGGCTCCTCGCTCACGCGGCCCGCCCCGGGCCTTGGTCGCCGGCAAGCGCAGTCCCGGTCAGCGCCAGGAAGACGTCCTCGAGGTCGGCTTCGCTGGTTGAGACGTCGACGATGCCGAGCCCGCGCTCGGTGAGCGCGGACAGGAGCGCGCCCGCCTGGGTCGCGGTCTTGTCATAGGTGATGGCCAGCCGCCGCGGCGCCGGCAGCTCGACCCGGAGCGCGCCGGCAAGCGCCGGCGGGGCGTCAAGGTCGCAGTCGAGGACGAGGTCGATCCGCTTCTCGCGGGCGCTTGCAAGAAGGGTGGGCGTGTCCGTGTCGATGAGGATCCGGCCATGGTTCATGATGGCGATGCGGTCGCAGAGCTCCTCGGCCTCCTGCAGATAGTGGGTGGTCAGCACCACGGTTGTCCCGCCGGCGTGCAGGGCCCGGACATAGGACCAGAGCATCTGGCGCAGCTCGATGTCGACGCCGGCGGTCGGCTCGTCGAGGATCACCACCGGCGGGTCGTGCACCAGCGCCTTGGCGATGAGCAGCCGCCGCTTCATCCCGCCCGACAGCGTCCGCGCATAAGCATGCGCCTTGTCGGCCAGGCGCACCGCCTGCAACAGGTCGCGGGTGCGGCGCTTCGCCCGCGGCACGCCGTAGAGGCCGGCCTGCAGCTCCAGCGTCTCGAACGGGGTGAAGAAGGCATCGAAGAGCAGTTCCTGCGGCACGACGCCGAGGCAGGCGCGCGCCTGGCGGGGGGCGGCGTCGATGTCGAAGCCCCAGACCTCGGCGCGGCCGGACGTCTTGGTGGCAAGCCCGGCAAGGATGTTGATGAGCGTCGACTTGCCGGCGCCGTTGGGGCCAAGGAGGCCGAACAGGCTGCCGCGCGGGACCTCCAGGGAGACCGAATCGAGCGCCCGCTTGCCCCCGCGATAGACCTTGGTCAGCGCCTCGAGCCGGATCGCCGCCTCGCTCATGCGGGAACGAGCTGGCGCACGTCCGCAAGCCGTCCGGTGACGGCGGCGGCCGCGGCCATGGCCGGCGAGACAAGGTGGGTGCGCGCGCCGGGCCCCTGCCGGCCGACGAAGTTGCGGTTCGAGGTGGAGGCGCAGCGCCCGCCGGGCGGCACCCGGTCCGGGTTCATGCCAAGGCACATAGAACAGCCCGGCTCGCGCCAGGAAAAGCCCGCCTCGATGAAGATGCGGTCGAGCCCCTCGGCCTCGGCCTGGCGTTTCACCAGCCCCGAGCCGGGGACGACGAGCGCGGTGACGCCCTCGGCCACCCGGCGGCCGCGCGCGACGGCCGCGGCGGCGCGCAGGTCCTCGATCCGGCTGTTGGTGCACGAGCCGATGAAGACGTGCGAGATGCGCACGTCCTCGATCCGGGTGCCGGGGGCGAGCCCCATATAGGCGAGCGCGCGCTCCGCCGCCGCCCGGGCGCCCGGATCGGCGATCTCGGCCGGGTCGGGCACCGCGCCGGTTACCGGGACGACCTGCTCAGGCGAGGTCCCCCAGGTGACGAGCGGGGCAATGCCGCAGCCGTCGATCATCACCTCGCGGTCGAAGACGGCCCCCGGATCGCTCGCCAGCGTCCGCCAGTGGGCGAGCGCCTGCGCCCATGCCGCACCCGACGGCGCGGCCGGCCGGCCCTGCACATAGGCGAAGGTCGTCTCGTCGGGGGCGACGAGACCGGCCCGCGCCCCCGCCTCGATTGCCATGTTGCAGAGCGTCATCCGGCCTTCCATCGACAGCGCCTCGACCACCGGGCCGCGGAACTCGATGACATGGCCGGTGCCGCCGGCCGCCCCCACCGCTCCGACGACGGCAAGCGCGACGTCCTTCGCCGTCACCGAGAAGCCGAGACTGCCCGTTACGGTCACGGCCATGTTGCGTGCCTTGCGCATGAGCAGCGTCTGGGTGGCGAGCACATGCTCGACCTCCGAGGTCCCGATCCCGAAGGCGAGCGCGCCGAAGGCTCCGTGCGTCGAGGTGTGGCTGTCGCCGCAGACGATGGTGAGGCCCGGCAGGGTGAAGCCGAGCTCCGGGCCGATCACATGCACGATCCCCTGCTCCGGGGCGTCGAGCGCAATGTGCCGGATCCCGAAGGCGCGGCAGTTGGCCTCGAGCAGCGCCACCTGTGCAGCGGAGTCCGGATCCGCGATCGGCCGGCTGCGGTCGGTCGTCGGCACATTGTGGTCTGGGACGGCAAGCGTCAGGTCCGGGCGGCGGACGCGGCGCCCGGCCGCCGCCAGCCCGGCGAAGGCCTGGGGCGTGGTCACTTCGTGGATGAGGTGCCGGTCGATCCACAGGAGCGTCATGCCATCCTGGCGGGTGGCAATCGCATGTTCATCCCAGATCCGGTCGTAGAGGGTGCGCGGCGGCTCGCTCATCGCCTCCGGGCCTAGGGCGCGCGGACCGGCCCGGTCAAGGCAAGCGTCCTCAGCCGCGTTCCAGCGGCTGCGCAAGACAGTGCGGGCCGCCGTGCCAGGCCCAGAGTTCCCGCGCCTCGAAGACGTCCACCCCGATCCCGTCCGCCTCCAGCGCCGATCGGGTTGCCGGGTTGCCGGCATAGGCGATCACGCGCCCCGGCTGCGCCTGCAGCACATTGGCCGCCTGGCGGCGAAGCTCGGGGTAGGTGACCTCCATGAAGTGCCGGAATGCCTCGGCTGCCCCGGCCGGGCGCACGCCGCCGACCCAGGTCAGCCGGTAGCCCTCCGCCCGCAGCCAGTCCACGAGCTTCAGGTCAGACAGCGGATCCCGCGCGCCAGTCCCGCGCCGGAACAGCGTCACCTTGCCGAAGCCCTTCAGCATGTCGAGCGCGCCCTTGGCCTCCTCCTCGTCCAGAAGCGTCTCGGCACGCGCACCGCGGATGAAGCGCACAAGCGGGCTGTCCTCCGCGTGCGCCTTCTCAAGCAGCCAGGGCACGGCAAGACCGTGCTTCGGGCCGATGAGGGTGAAGAAGGTGTCAAGATGAAGGAGCAGCACGCGCAGCGCCCGGAACGGCACCGGCGCGCTAGGCCGCAAGGGCGCCAGATATTCCCGTTCGACCGTCTGCACGGTCAGCACGTCCATCCCCAGGCGGCGGGCGAGGACGGGCGCAAGGCGCGGGTCGGTGCGGTTGCCGACGCCGAGGAACAGGAGGGTGGGCGAGACGACCATCACGTCCCCGCCCTCGACGATCATGCCTTCCTCGACCGCATCGAAGAGGATCGGGATGTCGCGAAGCAGCGGCGAGTGGCGGTAGACGAAGCGCAGGAGCATGTTCTCCCGCCGCCGGCCCGGGGAGGCAGCGTTGCAGACGAGAAGCCCCTGCGGGGTCATCACCGCTGAGTCCCGGGTCCACATGGTGGCGTTGGTGGCATCCGCCGCCGCCCGCCACGCGCCGTCCGGCCCGAGCGCAAAGCGCAGCGCCGGATCGCGCCCGAGCAGCATGGCAGTGGTCACGCGTCCGGGCTCACCGGCAATCCGGGGAAAGCTCGCCCGGAGCCAGGCCTCGAACACGCCCGAGGGCCGGGTCTCAAGGATCGCAGCCTCGAGCGCCTCCTCGAGCGCGACCGGCCGGGCGCCGGATGCCGCAAGCAGCGCGCGGAAGGCCGCATGCTGCCGTGCGGCCGCCTCCATATCGGAGTCGGCGCGGGGGAGGAGGTCCGGGCTCAGGCGGTCGTGCCCGATGTCCGAGGCGGCCGGGCCATGGACCAGCACGCGGCCGAGCCGGCCGATGTCCGAGGCGAGGAAGGTGCGGGGCCGGGCCGGGGCCGGGCCGGCGGCGAGGGCGGCGAGGCCCGCAGCACCCGCAACAAGCGCGCGGCGGCTCAGCACGGGTGGACCATCGAGGGGGCATGACGGGCGCGCGCCCGCCCGGCGAACGGCGGCATGGGGAAGAGGCTAGCGGGTCCGGATGCGGCTGGCCAGCCGGTGCAGGGCCTGCCAAGGGGAGACATGGCCAGGCTCCAGGCCCGCTTCGTCTGCACCGCCTGCGGCAGCGTGCAGCCGCGCTGGGCCGGCCAGTGTCCGGACTGCGGGGCGTGGAACAGCCTCGTGCGCGCAGACGGCGTTGCTTCCGCTCGCCGGAAGCAGGGGACGGGCGAGCGCGCCCTGTCGTTCCAGCCGCTTTCTGCGCAAACGCCGATGCCCGCGCGGCTGCTGACCGGTCTTTCCGAGCTCGACCGCGCGCTCGGCGGCGGCCTCGTGGCCGGCTCGGCGCTCCTGCTCGCTGGCGAGCCGGGCATCGGGAAGTCGACCCTCCTCCTCCAGATGGCCGGGCGCATCGCCCAGTCCGGCCACCCGGCGGCCTATGTCTCGGGCGAGGAGGCACCCGACCAGGTCCGGCTGCGGGCCTGCCGGATCGGCCTCGCCCATGCGCCGGTCGCCCTGGCCGGGGCGACCTCGGTGGCCGAGATCCTCGCCGCGCTCGCCGCCGGCCCGCCGCCGGCGCTGCTCGTCGTTGATTCCATCCAGACCATGTATTCGAGCGAGGCGGAGGGGGCCCCCGGCACGGTCTCCCAGGTCCGCGCCTCGGCTATGGAGCTCGTGCGCTTCGCCAAGGCGAACGGCACCGCGCTGGTGCTGGTCGGCCATGTGACCAAGGACGGACAGATCGCCGGCCCGCGCGCCCTTGAACATATGGTCGATACCGTCCTCTCCTTCGAGGGCGAGCGGACGCACCGCTTCCGGCTTCTGCGCTGCATCAAGAACAGGTTCGGGCCAACCGACGAGGTCGGCGTCTTCGCCATGACCGGCGAGGGGCTCGCCGGCGTCTCCGACCCTTCCGGCCTGTTCCTGACTGATCGGGCGATGCCGGTCTCAGGGTCCGCGGTGTTCCCGGCAATGGAGGGCACCCGGCCGATGCTGGTCGAGCTCGAGGCGCTGACGGTGCGCGTGCCCACGGGGGCGACACCGCGGCGCGCCGTCGTCGGCTGGGACGGCGGGCGCCTCGCCATGCTGCTGGCCGTGCTGGAGGCCCGCGCCGGGCTCGGCTTCGGCGGGCACGAGGTCTACCTGAGCGCCGCCGGCGGCATCCGGGTCTCCGACCCGGCGGCCGACCTCGCCGTCGCCGGCGCGCTCGTCTCGGCGCTGTTTGATTCCCCGATCCCGGCCGGGACGGTGCTGTTCGGCGAGGTCGCGCTGTCGGGGGAGGTGCGCGCGGCCCCCCATGCCGCCCTGCGGCTCAAGGAAGCGGAAAAGCTCGGCTTCCGCCGGGCGCTGGTGCCGGAAGGCGTCGCCGGCCTCGGGCGGCTTCGGGCCGAGCCGGTGCCGAGCGTTGCCGACCTTGTCGGCCGCCTGCGGGCGGGAAGGGGCGGCCGCGCCCGGGCTTGACAGTGCCGGGCCGCGCGGGCGACCGCCCGCTGCATGGACGCGCAGACCGGCCTCGCCGCCGTCACCGGCTTCGACTGGGTGGTGCTCGCGCTCGTCGGCCTGCTCGCCGTCGGCGGCCTTCTCCAGGGTTTTACCGCCGGCCTTCTCGGCCTGCTCGCCTGGGTGGCGGCCGTCTTCGCAGTCCGCCTGTTCCACGAGGCGGCAACCGGCCTTCTCGAACCCGTCGTCGGCGGAGAGGGAACGGCCGCCTTCCTCGCCTTCCTCCTCCTGTTCTTCGGCACCCTTCTCCTCGGCCGCGCGCTCGCCGCAGCCGCCGGCGGGGCCGCCCGGCGCAGCGCCGTCGTCGGCCCGGTCGACCGCGTGCTGGGTCTCGGGCTCGGCGCGCTCAAGGGCGTGCTTCTTGCAGCCGCGCTGTTCGTCCTTGCCCAGTTTGCAACCGGTCTTTTCGATGATGACCGGACCCCGCCGCGCTGGCTCGCCGGGGCCCGCTCGGCCCCAGCGCTCACTGCGATCGGCGGGGCGATGGTCACCTGGCTCGAGGACGGCTTTGCCGTCATCCGGCCCGACCCGCTGGAGCCAACCCGGCCCGGGCGCGTCCCGCCGCTTCCGGCGCTTCCCCCTGGCCACCCGCCCGTCCCCGGCGTCCCGGGCCCGGACGACACGGGCGGGCAGACCCGCGAGGAGCGCGACGCGCTCGACCGGCTGCTGCGCGAGGGCGCCTCCGACGAGGTGGAGATATGACGGCCCCGGCCGATCGGCCGGCCGTCCTTCGCCTCTACGACACGATGCAGCGGGCGAAGGTGGCGGTGCGGGTGCCCGAGCCGGGCCGGCCGGTCACCATGTATGTCTGCGGCCCCACGGTCTACGGCCGGGCGCACATCGGCAATGCCCGGGCCGCGGTCGTCTTCGATCTCCTCTTCCGGCTGCTTCGCCATCTCTTCGGACCGGAGAATGTGCGCTATGCGCGGAATTTCACGGACATCGACGACAAGATCATCGCCCGGGCGGTCGCCGAGAATGTCGCGCCCGAGGTCATCGCCCGCCGCTTCGAGGCGGCCTACCGGGAGGACATGGCCGCCCTCCTCTGCCTCGAGCCGACTGCGACGCCGCGCGCAACCGAGCATGTCGCCGGCCCAGACGGCATGATCGCCATGATCGAGGCCCTGCTCGCGCGCGGCTGCGCCTATGCGGCCGAGGGCCACGTCCTTTTCGACACGGCGCATTTTCCGGCCTACGGCCGGCTGTCCGGCCGGGCGCTCCACGAGATGGAGGCGGGCGCCCGGGTGGAGGTGGCCCCGTTCAAGCGCGCGCCGACGGACTTCGTCCTCTGGAAGCCGAGTTCGCCGGACCAGCCCGGCTGGGAGAGCCCCTGGGGGCGGGGCCGGCCCGGCTGGCACATCGAATGCTCGGCGATGATCCGCGCGGTGCTCGGGGCCGAGACGATCGACATCCACGGCGGCGGGCAGGATCTCATCTTTCCCCACCACGAGAACGAGATCGCCCAGTCCTGCTGCGCCCATGGCACGGAGCGGCTTGCCCGCATCTGGGTGCACAACGGCTTCGTCCAGATGGGCGAGAGCAAGATGTCGAAGTCGCTCGGCAACATCGTAACACCGCGCGAGCTTCTGGAGGCCGGCTGGCCGGGCGAGGCGATCCGTCTGGCCCTCCTGTCGGCCCACTACCGCCAGCCGCTCGTCTGGACCGAGCGGCTGCTCGAACAGGCAAAAGCCCTGCTCGACCGCCTCTATCGGAAGAAGGCGGCCGGCGCGCCCACGGGCGCGGACCCGCTGCCGGCCCTTCTCGACGACCTCAACACGCCCGAGGCGCTGGCCGGCCTTCCCGCGGGCGCGGAGGTCCTTGGCCTCCTGCCGGAGGCGCCGGAGGCCTGGCTCCACCGCGGGGGTGAGGGGGCGGCCCCGGCCGAGGACATGCTTGCCCGCTATCGCGCCGCGCGCGCCGCTAGGGACTGGGCGACGGCCGATGCGATCCGGGACCGGCTGCGGGCGGAGGGCATCGTCCTGGAGGTCGGCCGCGACGGCAGCGTCTCCTGGCGCCGCGCCTGATCGAGCCGCCCCCTGGAGCGCGGGCCCGCCCGAGACCCTGCGCCGCGGGGTTCCCCGTCCGGGCCCGAGGTTGCGGACGCCCGGCCACCCGCGCGGCGGCGATGCGGGCGGGGCGGGCCCGAGCGGGGGCTCAAGCGGGCGGCCTTGTCGGGCGGCATGCTCCAGGGGGACGGACTGTGCAGGCCGGCCCAAGGTCCCGGCCCTCCGAAGCCGCGGATCCGCCGGCCGAGGCACCGCTCGTCCGGCTGTTCCGGCCTCGGGTCGCCGGGGGCGAGCGGCGGCGGGCAGGGGCCTGCATGCCGGTTCGCAGCGCGGCCGGGGGAGACCGCAGGCCGCCCGCCGCGCGCCCAGGCTCGCCGCGCGTCTTCGGGCCCGGGACCGGCCGCCCGACCGGAGCCGAACGGGCCGGTGCAGGCGAGCCGTCGCCCCCATCCTGCGCAATAGGGCACCCTGCGACTGCCCGGTGGTCCTTGCGGCGCCCAGCCCCGACACACCCCGCGGCGCACCCATCGCTGAAACCGGATCCGGCGCGACGCCGGGACCGCGCCCGCGCCTCCTGCGATCCTTGTCGACGGTCCTTTGCGATGACCGGCGTGGCCGCGGCAGGGCCGGCGCGAAGCCATTGTGCGTCTGATCGAGCGCCGCCTGGGCGCCGCTCGGGCAGGGCGGCTCCGGGGCAGGCCGCGGTCGGCGCCGGCCGGGGGCGGCGTCGGGCGCCGCCTCCTCCTCACGGGCGGCACGGGTTCCGGGCCTGCCAGCGGGCGGCCCAACGCACCCCGGCGCCGGGCTTCCGAGGCCGGCGCGGCGGGCCGGAAAGCCCCCGCGCCGCGCGGGTCTGCCCGCCGACCCGATCCCGGCCGCGCGCGGCCGGACCGGCCTCGGCCGGCCCCCCAGCCCCGCCCCTTGCGACACCGCCGCCGAAGACAAATGCCGCCGCGCGCGGCTGCCAAGCCTCCCGCCCCGCCCCCGTGGGGGCCGGCTGGAGCGTGCCGGCGGCTCCTCGGGCCCGGCGTTCGGCTGTCGGCCTTCCTGATCGCGCCGCGGGGCAGGCCTCGGGCAAAGGGAGGCGGGTGCAGGCCGGAAGAACCCGCAGGCCCCGGCCCTGAGGGGCGACCTCGAACGCCCGCGGGATCTCGTGGGGTCGGCCTTGTGGTTGCCACCGCCGCAGCCTTGTGCGGGGCATGCCGCCCCCGATGCGCCGGCGCGACAGGTCGTCGGGCCTGCAGGATGCCCCGGGGCGCAAGGCCGCCCGCTCCCCGTCCCGGGCCTGTTCCGCCTCGCCGGGACGCGGGGGGCGTCCGGCCCCTTGGCGCTCGGCCCGCAGACGGCCGCCGCGCCCGGCGCCGCATCACCCGCCCTGCCAGCGGTCGCCAGCCTGCGCCTTCCTGCCGGGCCGGGCCGGCGGGTCGAGACGCGCGCGACGGTCAGCGAAGGCGGGCGTCGGGCTCACCGCCCGCCCCCGCGCCATCTGGTTGCCCGCCTTGCCGAGACGGGCAGTCGCCCGGCCGATGGGCCTGCTCGACCGACGGCCATGGCGACCGGTTCCGCCCGCGAGGGCCCGCCCGACGGGCAAGCGGCGGAGCGGGCCGGCACCGCGGCAGGGCCCCGCCTGCGGCCATCCCCCCTGCGCGTGCTCGCCGGGCTGCGCGGTGTTCACCCTCGAGCCGAACCGGCAGGCGGACAAGGTCAGGCGTGGGGGCGGGCGCCCGCGGCCGTCTTCTCCCGTCCTCGTCCGAGCCCGTGTCGGGAAGGCCCATCGGACCTCCCGTCCTTCGCGCACGCAGGGCGCGCGGGGCGATCCGCCGCCGTGCGCTCCGGTCCCCCGCGGCCGCCAGCGCACGCGCCCGGCATCCGCCCCGTCTGCCTCCGGGCATCCCCGGCCGCCGGAGGCCAAGGCCCGGATCAGTTACCGATGCCCTTCCTCAGAATATATTTCCCGTCCCGGAAATCCCCGAACAGCTGGGCGACGGCCGGGTGGCGGACAGGCTCCTTGTTCTCGTCCGGCACGAGGTTCTGCTGCGAGACATAGGCGACATAGGATGTCTCCTCGTTCTCGGCGAGGAGGTGATAGAAGGGCTGGTCCTTGCGCGGCCGCAGCTCCTCCGGAATGGAAAGCCACCATTCTTCCGTATTGGCGAACTCGGGGTCCACATCGAAGATCACCCCGCGGAAGGGGAAGATACGGTGGCGCACCACATCGCCGATGCCGAACTTGGCCTCGGCGACCGGCACGTTCCCCCGCTGGCCAGGCTGTTCTCTCATCATCGGTTCGCGTCCTGTGCTGTCCTCTCGGCGCCCCTGCCGAAAACGGCGCGGCGCGCCGACGCTTGTCGCTTAGATGGGGATTGCCGGCCGGTCTGCAAATATGGGAGGCTGCGGCGCAGACGGTCCTGGCCCTGACGGCGGCGTGACCGCGTTGCCCGCCCGTGGTGCCGTCGCGCCTGTGCCGCCCGGCCGCGATGCCCTTGTGCGCTTGCCGCCCGGCCGCTATCCCGCGCCGGCCCCCGAAGTCGGGACCGGTCGGCGCGGAGAGGTGCCAGAGTGGTCGATTGGGGCGGTCTCGAAAACCGTTGTCCGTTCACGCGGACCGTGGGTTCGAATCCCACCCTCTCCGCCACTACCCCTTCTCCCAGCCTCTCCCGGCTTCTCTGATCCTCCTTCAATCCGTTTGTTTCCAGTGGGATGAGGACTATCAGCCTCTCTTGCGCTCT
>Ga0308414_1001239_pt1 | contig 16660 bp, 30 predicted proteins | sample HotsprSampleOS50_FD_205667 | JGI IMG/M metagenome (GOLD analysis project Ga0308414, IMG submission 205667) | Hot spring phototrophic mat microbial communities from Octopus Spring, Yellowstone National Park, Wyoming, United States - 20090730_OS50 ... | reverse complement strand
GGGACAATGTGAGCATTGAGGCGGAGCTGATCACGCCGATTGCGATGGAGAAGGGATTGCGGTTTGCGATTCGGGAGGGGGGGCGGACGGTGGGAGCGGGGCAGGTAACGGAGATATTAGCGTAAGGCAGATATGTCAGAGAGCCAAAAAATCCGCATTAGACTGTGTGCGTACGATCATCGGATACTGGATGCATCGACGCAGGACATCGTAGAGACAGCCAAGAGCACGGGGGCGCTGGTAACGGGGCCGATCCCGCTGCCGACGAAAGTGGAGCGGTGGACAGTGAACCGCGGGGTGCACATTGACAAAGAGAGCATGGATCAATTTGAGATGCGCACGCACAAGCGGCTGATCGACATCATCAATCCGACGGCGAAGACGGTGGACGGGCTGAAGAAGCTGAATTTGCCGGCGGGGGTTGACATTAGGATCAAAGTGCTGTAATGGCTGGGCGGATGGCTGCACAGGAACGAACAGGTGAGCTATGCTGATAGGACGAAAATTAGGCATGACGCAGGTGTATGGGGAGGACGGGACGGCAAGGGCGGTGACGGTGTTGCAGGCGGGGCCGTGCGTGGTGGTGTACAAACGAGCGCCGGAGAAGAACGGGGGGCACGCGGCGGTGCAAATTGGGTTTGAGCCGGTGAAAGGGGAGCGCGTGGCGAAGGCGCAGGTGGGTCATATGAAGAAAGCGGGGCTGACACAAGTGTTTCGTGTATTGCGAGACATGCGCGTGGAGCCGGGGAAGGAAATGAGCGTGGGGCAAGAGCTGACCGTGGCGGAATTTGAGCCGGGGCAGAAGGTTGATGTGACCGGGGTGAGCAAGGGGAAGGGGTTTCAAGGGGTGATTCGGCGGCATCATCATCACGGGGGTGCGGCGACGCACGGATCGATGTTTCACCGAGCGCCGGGGGGTATTGGGGCGAGTTCGTTTCCGTCGCGGACGCTGAAGCGGCGGGGGATGCCGGGGCATCTTGGGGCGGTGCGGGTGACGGCGCAGGGATTAAAAGTGGTGGCGGTGTATCCTGAGGAGCATATTATGCTGGTGGAAGGGGCGGTGCCGGGAGCGAACAAAGGGCTGGTAGTAATCAAGCCTGCGGTGAAAGTGAGAACGAAGGCAAAACAGAAATAACGCGCGCAGAGGCTGTGCGAGGAACTGCAAGAGATACGAGAGAGACTATGGGAACGATAATGAAGATCAATTTGGCGGGGGAGCAGGTGGGCCAGATTGAGGTGCCGGCGGCGCTGACGGGGTATGTATGTTCAGCGGAGACGGTGCATGCATGCGTGGTGGCGCATCTGGCGAACAGGCGGCAAGGGACGGCGAGTACGCTGACGAAAGGGGAAGTGGACAAAACGGGGCGCAAGCCATGGCCGCAGAAAGGGACTGGGCGTGCGCGGGCGGGCTGTTTTGCATCGCCGTTGTGGCGGGGCGGCGGGGTGGTGTTTGGGCCGAAGCCGCGGGAGTATGGAAAGAAAGTGAACCGTGCGATGAAACAAGCAGCGTTCTTTGGCGTTTTGGCCGAGCGGGTGCGGGAAGGGCAGGTGCGGATTGTGGCGGACTGGAATATGGAGGCGCCGAAGACGAAAGTAATGGCGCAGTTGAAGAAGACGCTGGGCATGCGCAGCATGCTGTGCTTGAGCGACGGCACGGCGCGGGCGGCGTATTTGTCAGCGCGGAACGTGGGGGGAGTGAGCTTTCAGCCGGTTGAGGCGACAGGAGTATATGATGTGGCGCGGCACACGGGGATCGTGGTGTCAGAAGGCGCGTGGCAGGCGCTGATGGAACGGTTTGGTAAGTTGGGGGCGGCGCAAGCGAAGGAGGCGAAGCGATGAAGAATCCGTACACGATCATCCGGCGGCAAGTGGTGTCGGAAAAAGGAACAGAGTTGGCGCAGAAGCGGAACCAGTATTTGTTTGAGGTGGAGCGCGGCGCGAACAAGATAGAGATAGGGAAGGCGGTAGAGAAGATTTACGGTGTTCACGTTGAAGGGGTGCAGGTGATGAACCGGCCGGGGAAGACGCGGCGGCGCGGGCTGATCGCGGGGCGGGTGCCTGGGTATCGGCGCGCGGTGGTGCGGATCAAGGCTGGGGAGAGTATCAACCTGACGTAAGGGATACGGGGACGATTCACTGGAAAGATGCAGGTAGAGTTATGGCGATAAAGAACTACAAACCAACGACACCAAGCCGGCGGTTCATCACGAACATAGACCGGTCGCATTTAAGCGACGAGCGGCCGCCGCGGGGGCTGACGGAGAAGCTGCAGAGGCACGCGGGGCGGGACATGTATGGGCACATATCGACGCGGCATCAAGGGGGCGGGGAAAAGAAGTTGTACCGGATCATAGATTTTGCGCGCGACAAAGACGGGATACCGGGGAGGGTGGCGGGGATAGAGTATGATCCGTACCGCAGCGCGCACATAGCGCGGATACATTACGCGGACGGGGAGAAGCGGTATATTTTAGCGCCGGAAGGGCTGAAAGTGGGGAGTGTGATCATGTCGGGCGAGGACTGTGAATTCAACGTGGGGAATGCGATGCCGATGAGCAAGATACCGCTGGGGTTGCAGATACACAATATTGAATTGGTGCCGGGGCGGGGTGCGAAGCTGGTGCGTTCGGCAGGCTGCGCGGCGACACTGATGGCGAAAGAGGGGGGGTATGCACATGTGCGGATGCCGAGCGGGGAAGTGCGGCTGATTCCGCAGAAGGCGCGGGCGACGATCGGGGCGGTGGGGAATGCGGATCATTTCAACGTGTCGCTGGGGAAAGCGGGGCGGAGCCGGTGGCGTGGGGTACGGCCGGGGGTACGGGGAGTGGCGATGAACCCGGTGGATCATCCGATGGGGGGCGGGGAGGGCCGTGCATCAGGCGGGCATCCGACGACACCGTGGGGCAAGCCGTGCGGCGGGAAGAAGACGCGCGTGCGCTCGAAGCGGAGCGACTATATCATCAAGCACCGGAAGAGTGCGTAACCGGAGGCAGGAAGGACGACCATGGCACGATCGTTACGGAAGGGGCCGTTTGTAGACGCGAAGTTGTATGAGAAGGTGCAACGCTTGAGCGCGAGCGGGGAGCGCCGGCCGATCAAGACGTGGTCGCGGCGTTCGATGATTACGCCGGAATTTGTGGGGCACACGTTTTTGGTGCATGACGGGCGGAAGCACGTGTCGGTATTTGTGACAGAGAACATGGTGGGGCACAAGCTGGGGGAATTTGCACCGACGCGGACATTCCGGGCGCACAGCGGCGACAATGGCAAGAAGCCCGGCGAATAACGCAGGAACGAGAGAGCGAAGGACAAGGACTATGGAAGCGCAGGCAACAGCGAAACGGGTACGGATATCCGCGCGAAAGGCGCGGCTGGTAGCGCGGTTGATACAAGGACAGCCGGTGAAGCGGGCACAATTCACGTTGCAGCACACGCCGGCGAAAGCGGCGCGGCTGATTGCGAAAGTGCTGGATTCAGCGGTAGCGAATGCGAAGGTGCAAGGGATGGTGCTGGCAGACGAGCTGAGAGTGGTGCATGCGAGCGTAGACGAGGGGCCGCGGATGAAGCGGGTGCGGCCGGCGCCGCGTGGGCGTGCATTACGGATATTGAAGCGCACGAGCCACATCCGGGTGGCGGTGAGCGACGAAGGGAGGGGCGGTGCTTGATTTTTCGGAGGGAAATTGGTATACTCACGCCCTGTTTAAGTAGAGTTAAGTAAACGTTAAGAGGAGAACGTCCCTTGGGACAAAAAGTACATCCAATTGGGTTTCGGGTCGGGCTGAATGGCAGCTGGCTGTCGAAGTGGTATGCGCCGTCGAAGGAATTCGGGGCGGTGCTGCTTGAGGACATCAAGATCCGCGATGCGGTGAAGAAGAAACTGTTTTTTTCGGGGGTGTCGCGGGTGCGGATCGAGCGGGTAACGGACCGCATTCGAGTGACGATAGCGACGGCGCGGCCGGGATTGGTAATTGGGCGTGGCGGCGGGGAAATTGACAAACTGCGGGACGAGATACACAAGATGACCGGCCGGGAAGTGTACATTGATATAGAGGAAGTGAAGCGGCCGGAGACGGACGCGCAGCTTGTGGCGGAAGGCGTGGCGCAGCAATTGGAGAAGCGTGCGAGCTTCAAGCGGGTGATCAAGCGCACGGCGCAGACGGCGATGGACTTTGGGGCGGAGGGGGTGCGCATCAAGATCAGCGGGCGGCTGGGGGGGGCGGAAATTGCGCGTTCAGAGCAGGTGCGCATTGGGAAGCTGCCGTTGCACACGCTGCGAGCAGATATAGACTATGGGTTTGCCGAGGCGCGCACGACGTATGGGTGCATCGGCTGTAAAGTATGGATTTGCCGAGGGAGTGGGCGGACGGAGCGCGACGCGCCGGCAGGGCGGCGCAGTGGGCGCGAAGGGGGGCGGCAGCCGCGGCGGACACGCGAAGAATAAGGAGGGAATATGGCACTGGCACCGAAACGAGTTAAGTACCGCAAGCAGCAGCGGGGATCGCGGAAAGGTTTTACGAAAGGCGGCGCGGACGTGACGTTTGGGGAATATGGGTTGCAGGCGCTGACGCGCGGCTGGGTGACGGCGCAGCAATTGGAAGCGGCGCGAGTAGCGATCACGCGGCACATGAAGCGGCGCGGGAAAGTGTGGATTCGGACATTCCCGGACAAGCCGTACACGAAGAAGCCGGCGGAAACACGGCAAGGCAAAGGCAAAGGGGCGCCGGAGGGGTGGGTGGCGGTGATCAAACCGGGGCGTGTGATGTTCGAGCTGGAAGGGGTGAGTGAATCGGTGGCAAAAGAAGCACTGTGCCTTGCGGCAGCGAAGTTGCCGGTGCACACGCGCTTTGTGACGAGGCATATTCTGTAATGGGAGCAAGGGCGAAGGCAGCGAGCAATGAGAAAGGCGAGTGAGATACGGAGTTTGGACGCAGAGCAGCTGCGGGCGGAAGAGCAGCGGCTGCGGAAGCTGATGTTTGAGCAGCGGAACAAGGCGAGCCGCGGAAAGCCGGAGAAACCGCACGAGCTGAGGGCGACGCGGCGGGAGCTGGCGAAGATATTAACTGTGCAGCGCGAGCGCCGGGGGGCGGGGGCTGCAGAGGCGCCAAGGGCATAAGGAGCGGGATGAAAGAGCGAGCGACGAGAAAGCAGCGCATGGGAGTAGTGGTGAGCGCGGCAGGGGGGAAGACGATAGTGGTGAAAGTGGAGCGGCGCGCGCCGCATCCCAAGTATGGGAAGATGGTGCGGAGCGCAAAGAAGTATCATGCGCACGACGAGGAGGGGGCAGCCCGGGTGAGCGACGTGGTGCGTATAGAAGAGTGCCGGCCGATGAGCCGGTTGAAGCGGTGGCGGCTGGTGAATGTAGTGAGGCGCGGGGCGCAGGCCGGCGGCGCAGAGCTGCAGGCAAAAGCGTAACGTGCAGGTGCGAGCGAGGAACGACGATGATACAGATGCAAACACGGTTGGTGGTGGCGGACAACACGGGGGCGAAGCAGGTGGCCTGCATCAAGGTGCTGGGCGGCAGCAAGCGGCGCTACGCGCACATAGGGGACGTGATTGTAGCGAGCGTGAAAGTGGCACAGCCGGACGGGACGGTGAAGAAGGGGGAAGTGGTGCGCGGGGTGATTGTGCGGACGAAGGATACGATAGAGCGGCCGGATGGGAGCAAGCTGCGGTTTGACAGCAATGCGATTGTGATTGTGGACAAGGATTTGAATCCGCGGGGCACGCGGATATTCGGGCCGGTGGCGCGTGAATTGCGGGAGAAGAACTGCATGAAGATCATCTCATTAGCGCCGGAAGTAGTGTAAGGCGCGGGGAGCACGGCAGGATATGAAAGTGAAGATCAAACGTGGTGACGTGGTAAAAGTGATTGCAGGAAAGGACCGGGGCCGGGAAGGGAAAGTAGTGCAAGTGATGCCCAAGGAGGGGCGGGTGGTGGTGGAAGGGATCAACATGATCAAGCGGCATGTGAAGGCACAGCACACGCGCAACCAGAAAGGCGGGATCGTTGAGAAGGAAGCGCCGCTGCACATCAGCAACGTGAAGAAGCTGGCGACAGCGGAGTAACACAAGGCGAGGCGGAAGAACGAGATGGCACAAGGCAATGAGAAGAGCATGCCGCGGCTGCAGAAGGTATACCGGGAGGAGATACGGCCGAAGCTGATGAAGGAGCTTGGGCTGAAGAACATCAATGAAGCGCCGCGGCTGCAGAAAATGGTGATCAGCATGGGCGTGGGGGAGGCGGCGGTGAAGGACGTGGCGCTCGTGCAAGACGCGGCCAATGAACTGGCGATGATTGCGGGGCAGAAGGCACGCATGATCAAGGCACGCAAGTCGGTGTCGAACTTCAAACTGCGCAAAGGGATGCAGATTGCGTGCATGGTGACGCTGCGCGGGGCGCGGATGTATGAATTTTTGGAGCGGCTGTTGTGCGTGGCGCTGCCGCGCATTCGAGACTTCCGCGGGGTATCGGCGAAGGCGTTCGACGGGCGCGGGAACTACTCGCTGGGACTGAACGATCAGTTGATTTTTCCGGAGATCGACCCTGACAAGGTGAAGCGGGCGCAGGGGATGAACATAGCGTTTGTAACGAGTGCGAAGAATGACGAGCAAGGCCGGGCGTTGTTGCGGGCGTTCGGGATGCCGTTTATGAAAAAGGAGTGAGCAGGACGAGTATGGCAAAGACGTGTTTGGTAGTGAAGCAGCGGCGGCCGGCGAAATTTGCCGTGCGGGCATATAACCGGTGCCAGCGGTGCGGGCGGCGGCGCGCGTACATGGGGAAGTTCAAGTTGTGCCGGATTTGTTTCCGGGAACTGGCGAGCCAGGGAGCGATCCCGGGCGTGGTGAAAGCGAGTTGGTAACAGCGCAGCGGAAGCGTGCGAGCAAGCGAACGGGATGAGGAGTTTGACGATATGGCAATGACGGATCCGATAGCAGACATGTTCACGCGGATACGCAATGCGTGTCTGGCGAAGCACCGCACGGTGGACATACCGGCCTCGCGGATGAAAGCAACGATTTTGGAGGTGCTGGCGAAGCAGGGTTACATTGAAGGCTGGCAGGCGGTGGAAGGCGCGGCACACCCGACGGTGCGTGTACACTTACGGTATTACCGGCACAAGCCGGTGATTGAGGGATTGCGCCGGGTGAGCACGCCGGGGCTGCGGCGCTATGTGCAGTCGGGCGCGATCAAGAAGGTGCGCGGCGGATTAGGGGTGGCGATCATCTCGACGTCACAAGGCATAATGACGGACCGCGAGGCGAAGAAGCGCAGCCTTGGCGGGGAAGTGATAGCGGAAGTATGGTAATCGGCGCGCGGGCGAAGGCCTGGGCGGCAAGGAAGCAGGAACGATGTCCCGGATAGGAAAAAAGAGCATAGCGGTGCCGGCAGGAACGACGGTGAGCGTTGCCGGGCGGGTGGTGAGCGCGAAAGGTGCGAAGGGCACGGCGGAGTACACCGTGCCGGCATGCATAACGGTGACCGTGCAGGACGGGAAGGTGTACGTAACGCGGAGCGGCGATGGGAAGCGTGAACGCGAGCTGCACGGCACGACGCGGAACCGTGTGGCGAACATGCTGAGAGGCGTGACGCAGGGGTTTCAAAAGGTGCTGGAGCTGCAGGGGGTGGGGTATCGTGCACAAGTGCAGGGGCGCGAGATTAGTTTGAGTCTGGGCGGTGCGAGCCCTTATGTGTATGCTGTGCCAGCCGGAGTTGAGGTGAGTGTGGAGAACAACACGAAGATTACCGTGAAGGGGGTAGACAACCAGCTGGTAGGAGCGGTGGCAGCGAAGATTCGCAGCTATTATCCTCCAGAGCCGTACAAGGGGAAAGGCATCCGGTATGAGAATGAACATGTGCGCCGCAAAGCGGGCAAGACCGCAGCGGGCTAACAAGGCAGGCGAGCGATGAAAGTACGACGGAAAGATTTGAGCCCCCGGGCGCGGCGGGCGCGGCACATCCGGAAGCGGATACGGGGTACGAGCGAACGGCCGCGGTTGAGCGTGTACTGCAGTTTGAAATACATATATGCGCAGGTGATAGATGACAGCCAGGGCCGGACGCTGGCGAGCGCGAGCAGCTTGAGAAAAGGCGGGGTGGCGCGCAGCAACATAGCGGCGGCGAAGGAGGTGGGTGCGGCGCTGGCGCAGGCGGCGAAAGCGGCGGGCGTCAGTGCGGTAGTTTTTGACCGCGCGGGCTACAAATATCACGGCAAAGTAAAGGCCTTGGCGGATGCGGCGCGCGAAGGCGGGCTGCAGTTTTAACGAGCGGAAGAGTGGAGAAGAACGTGGTTCAGTATTTTGAAGAAGCAGCGCCGGAACTGATTGAGAAAGTAGTGGCGGTGAACCGCACGGCGAAGGTAGTGAAGGGCGGGCGGCGTTTTTCGTTTGCGGCGTTGGTGGTAGTGGGTGATGGGAACGGGAACGTGGGGCTGGGGTTTGGGAAAGCGAACGAAGTCGCGGATGCGATAGCGAAAGCGCTGGCGGACGGGCGCAAGCGTTTGGCGCCGGTGACGCGCTACCATACGACGATCCCGTTTGCGATTGTGGGGAAGTATAAAGGCGGCGAGGTGTTGCTGAAGCCGGCGACGCCGGGGACAGGGATAATTGCGGGCGGGGCGGTGCGCGCGGTAGTTGAAGCGGCGGGGATCAAGGATGTGCTGAGCAAGAGCATGGGATCAAACAACCCGATCAACGTGGCCAAGGCCACATTGGCGGCATTGCAGTCATTGACGGACCGCGCCGCGGTGTATGCGCGGCGCGGGATAGAGCTGCGGCAGACGGCGGACGAGCCGGGGGCGGCAGGGAACGGTGCAACGGAATCATAAGGCGGTATGAAATTGAACGAATTACAACCAGCGCAGGGATCGCGGCACGCGCGGAAGCGGGTGGGGTGTGGAACGGGCTCGGGGCATGGGAAGACGAGCGGGCGGGGGCACAAGGGGCAGAAAGCGCGTTCGGGTGGTTTTGTGCGGCCGGGATTTGAGGGCGGGCAGACGCCGCTGTACCGGCGCCTGCCGCGGCGGGGTTTCAACAACAAGGATTTTGCCACCGTATACGAGACGGTGAACGTGGGTGAACTGGGTATTTTCGGCGCCAACGCGAAGATCGGGCGCGCAGAACTAGAGGCGAAGAAATTGATTGATGGGAAGCGCGGCGCGCGGCTGAAAGTGCTGGGTGACGGCGAGCTGAAGGTGGCGCTGCATGTGACGGCGGATGCCTTCAGCGCCAGCGCGGAGCGGAAGATTACCGCAGCGGGCGGAACGTGTATCAAGGCAGGCCGGCAGGCGGCAGCGCCGGCAGGGGAGGAGGCGAACTAGTTGCGCATGGCAGGAGCATGATCAGCACGATACTCAACATGTGGAAGATCAAGGAGCTGCGGCAGCGGCTGCTGTTTACGTTTGGGCTGCTGGCAGTGTACCGGATCGGCTCGTTTGTGCCGACGCCTGGTATTGATCCATCACAGTTGCACCGTTTCACTGGCGGGCTGGGTGGCGGGCTGATGAACATGATGGATTTGTTCACGGGCGGCAACATGAGCAACGTGACGATATTTGCGTTGGGGGTGATGCCGTACATCTCGGCCTCTATCATCATCCAGTTGATGACGAGCGTGATTCCGACGCTGGAGCGGCTGTCGCGTGAAGGGGAAGGGGGGCGGCGCAAGATCAATCAGTACACACGCTACGGCACGATTATCGTATGTGTGATCCAGGCAGTGATGCTGGGCAAGTCGCTGTTTCAAGCGCAAGTCAATCTAATCCAGAATCCGATTCTGTTTATCTTTGTGTTGACGATCGCGCTGACGGCGGGCACGACGTTCGTGATGTGGCTGGGCGAACAGATTACGTCGCGCGGGATCGGCAACGGCATTTCGTTAATTATTACGGCGGGGATTGTGTCGCGCATGCCGACGGCGGCGCGCATGATGTGGACATTGTACGGAGCGGGTTCGGCGGATGACACGCGCGCAACGTGGCAGGCGGCCGTGCTGTTGGTGATGTTTGTCGCGGTCGTGGCGGGAGTGATCTTTGTGATTCAAGGGCAGCGGCGCATACCGGTGCAGTACGCCAAACGCGTGGCGAGTGGCGGGCGCGTCGTGGGCGGGGCATCAACGTATCTGCCGTTGCGTGTCAATCAGGCAGGCGTGATTCCGATCATCTTCGCGTCATCAATTATGATTATCCCAGATGCACTGGCGAAATACATGCCGGATTCATGGGGCGTGGTGAAGCAGGCGGTGGAATGGTGTTCGCACAGCGGCGACGGCTATATGTGGCTGTATGCGGTAGCGATCATACTGTTTTGCTATTTCTACACGGCCATCACGTTCAATCCGGTGCAGATTGCGGACGATTTCAAAAAGAACGGCGCATTTATTCCGGGGATACGGCCGGGCAAACCCACGGCAGATTTTTTAGAGCATACGATGGTGCGGATAACGACGGCAGGCGCGCTTTTTCTTGCGGTGATCGCGGTCGTGCCGATGATTGTTTCACAACGGCTTAACATACCGTATTTGATCGCGAGCTTTTTGGGAGGCACAGGACTGTTGATTGTTGTCGGCGTGATGTTGGACACGATGCAGCAAGTGGAGGCGCACCTTTTGATGCGGCACTATGACGGCTTCATGAAGCACGGCAAGCTGCGGGGGAGATACTGAGATGCGGGTGATATTACTGGGCCCGCCGGGAGCGGGGAAAGGCACGCAGGCGGTGAGCATTGCGCAGGAAGCGGGGCTGCCGCATATTTCGACTGGCGACATGTTTCGTGCGGCGTTGAAGCAGGGCACGCCGCTGGGATTGCAGGCGAAAAGCTATATGGACAAAGGCGAGTTGGTGCCTGACGATGTGGTGGTGGCGATGGTGCGTGAACGCATTATGCAGCCAGACTGCGCGAAAGGTTTTCTACTGGATGGATTTCCGCGCACGCTGGCGCAAGCGGAGAAACTGGATGAGATGCTGGCGGCGGCGGGACTGGGGATAGATTTGGTGCTGAATATGGTATGCAGCACGGAGACGATAGTGGGCCGGCTGACAGGGCGGCGGGTGTGCCGCGCGTGCGGGGCGATTTTCCACGTGCGCAACATGCCGCCGAAGAAGGACGGGGTGTGCGATGTGTGCGGTGGAGAATTGTACCAGCGTGAGGATGACAAGGAAGCGACGATTATGAACCGGCTGGAGGTGTACAACCGCTCGACGAGCGGGCTGATTGCGTACTATCGCCGGCGAGGTCTTTTGAAAGATGTGAACGCGGACGCGCCGCGGGCAGAGACGCTGGCGGCAATGCTTGCGCTCGTGCGGGGATAGCGGGGATGAGCGGGGGGCGCCACAAGATTCCGGTGAAGAGCCCGGAAGAGTTGCGGCGCATGCGTGCGGCGTGCCGGCTGGCGGCCAGGGTCATGGATGCGGTGGCAGCGGCGGTGCGGCCGGGGATAACGACACGCGCGTTGGACGAGCTCGCCGAGCGCATGATTGCGGCCGGCGGCGGGCGGCCGGCGTTTAAAGGGTACCGCGGGTATCCGTGCAGCACGTGCATCTCGGTGAACGAGGAATTGATCCACGGGATACCGGGGCCGCGGGTGATCGCGCCTGGCGACATCGTCAGTGTGGACTTAGGGGTGGAGCTGAACGGCATGCTGGGTGACGTGGCGCGGACGATCGGGGTGCAGCCGGTACGCGGGGATCACGCACGCATGCTGGCCACGGTGGAAGAAGCGTTTGCGGCGGCGTGCAGGGTAGTGCGGGCTGGGGCGCGGGTAGGCGACATTTCGCACGCGGTGCAGAGTTTGTGCGAGGCGCGCGGCTACGGTGTGGTGCGGGAGTACGTTGGGCACGGGATTGGGCGGCAACTGCACGAGCCGCCGCAGATTCCGAATTTTGGCACGGCGGGCAGCGGGCCGCCCTTGCCGGCGGGAGCCACGCTGGCGATCGAACCGATGATCACGCTGGGGGGGAACGCCGTGAAAGTGTTGGCGGATCACTGGACCGTGGTGACGCAAGACGGTGCGGCGTGCGCGCACTATGAGAACACAGTTCTGGTGACAGAAACGGGCTGTGAGGTATTAACGGTGGCTGTGAAGCAGCCTGATTGAGAAGACAAGGAATATGAAAGTACGTTCGTCAGTAAAACGATTGTGTGAGAAATGCCGCATTGTGCGCCGCAAAGGCGTGGTGCGGGTAATATGCAGCAACCTGCGCCACAAGCAGCGGCAGGGTTGAAGCATTCACAGGAGCGCAAAGGTAGGATATGCCGCGAATAGTAGGAGTAGACATACCGCCGCAAAAACGCATCGAAGCGTCTTTGCAGTATATTTATGGGATTGGGCCGACGATGGCGAAGCGTGTGCTGGCGCACGCGCAGGTAGATCCGGACAAGCGGGCGCATGCGCTGACGGATGAGGAGATCAAGCGCATCACGCAGGCGTTGCAGCAGATCGCGGTGATTGAGGGCGATCTGCGGCGCGAGGTGCAGCAAAATATCAAGCGCTTGATTGCGATCAACAGCTACCGCGGGCTGCGGCACCGCAAGGGTTTGCCCGTACGCGGGCAGCGGACACGCACCAATGCGCGCACGCGGAAAGGACCGAAGAAACTGCCCATGGCGAAGAAGAAGGCGCCCACACCGGCATGACACGCGGCATGACGTGAGCGGGAACTAACGAGCAGACCGAAGGAACAGGGAGCAACGATGGCAACGAAAACGGCAACGACAACAGCGACAGCGTCTGGAAGCGCGCCGGCAGCGGCGGCGCCAGCGAAGCGCACGAAACGCAAGGCGGCCAAGAATGTGCCGCAGGGGATTGCGCACATTCAGGCAACGTTTAACAACACGATTGTGACGATCACCGACAAGCGTGGGAACGTGCTGTCATGGTGTTCGGCGGGGGTATTGAAGTTTTCGGGGGCGCGGAAATCCACGGCGTTTGTGGCGTCGCGCGTGGCGGAAGAAGCGGCGAAGGCGGCGCAGCAGCATGGTGTGCGCGAAGTGGAAGTGCGCGTAAAGGGTCCGGGTTCGGGGCGCGAATCAGCGATTCGCGCGCTGGAGACGGCGGGGCTGGCAGTGACATCCATCAGCGATGTGACGCCGGTGCCGCACAATGGCTGCCGGCCGCGCAAGCAGCGCCGGGTGTAACAGGAACGACGAGGACGAGGACGTATGGCACGATATCTAGGACCAGCCTGCCGGCTGTGCCGGGCGGAAGGGACGAAACTGTTTCTGAAGGGGCCGCGCTGCAACACGCCGAAGTGCGCCTTCGAGCGCCGCTCGACCCCTCCGGGGATGCACGGCCGCGGGCGGCAGAAGCCGACGGAATACGGCAGGCAGTTGCGCGAGAAGCAGAAATTGCGCCGCATCTACGGCATATTGGAGAAGCAGTTCCGCCTGTACTTTGAGCGTGCGGCGCGCAAGAAGGGCATTACCGGTGACACGTTGCTGGCACTGTTGGAGACACGGCTGGACAACATAGTGTACCGGGCGGGCTTTGCGTCATCGCGGCAGTTGGCGCGGCAGATTGTGCGCCATTCACACATCACCGTGAATGGGCGGATGGTGAATATCCCGTCGTATCAAGTGCGGGCGAACGATGTGATCGGGGTGGCAGGCCGCGAGGCCAGCCGGGCGCTGGTGAAGGCACAATTGGAATTAACAGCGGGCACTCCGGCGCCGGAATGGCTGGCGGTGAACAAGGATGAGCTGACGGCGACGCTGGCGCGCATACCGGAACGGAATGACATCCAGGTTCCGGTGAATGTATCACTGGTGGTCGAGTTGTACTCGAAGTAACCATAGACACGACAGGAATTGTGCTATGCCAACGCAGATGAAATTTGAGATGCCGAAGGGCGTGGTGGTGGACGAAGCCACGCGCAGCGCGACGTATGCCAAGATGACCGCCGAGCCGTTCGAGGCGGGTTTTGGGCACACGCTGGGCAATGCGCTGCGGCGCGTGCTGTTGTCATCGTTGGAAGGAGCAGCGATCACGACCGTGAGGATTGAGGGTGTGGCGCATGAGTTCAGCACGATTGAGGGAGTGCATGAAGATGTGACGCACATCATCCTCAACCTAAAGAAGGTGCTGTTTAAAGTGACATCACGCAAGCCCTTCGAGTGCCAGTTGAAAGTGAAAGAGCCGGGCGACATTACGGCCGGAATGATCAGCGTGCCGTCCGGTGTGTCGGTGCTTAATCCAGAGCATCGCATTTGCACCATGAGCAGGAAGCACACGTTCAAGATGGATCTGACAGTAGAAGTGGGGCACGGTTACCGGCCGGCCGAACTGAACAAGCCCGAGCCGCAGGTCATCGGTGTGATTCCGGTAGATTCGCTTTTTTCGCCTATCGCGCGCGTCAAATATGCCGTTGAAGCTGCGCGCGTCGGCCAAAAGACAGACTACGACCGCCTGGTGCTGGAAGTATGGACGGACGGACGGATCGACCCGGTGGCGGCGACGGTGCAGTCGGCGCAGTTGTTGCTGGATCATGTCGGCCTCTACCGGCATGTAGGCGAACCGATGTACTTGACGGGCAGCGCCGAGCCGCCCGAGCCGGCCGCCGCCGCGCAAGAAGAGCTGGAGGATGCCGAGTCCATCGCTCTGCTCAACATATCGAAGCGCACGGTGAATTTGCTGGTAAAAGAGGGCATCACGCGCATTCCGCAATTGTTGCAGAAGACGGAAAGCGAGCTGCGGGCCATGAAGAACTTCGGCGAAAAAGCCGTGCTGGAAATTATTGATGCGCTGAAAGAGCGCAAATTGGAGCTTAAACGCGAGCCGGCCAGTGATGATGAAATCGCCGACTTGATGATGAAAAGCGCGGCCAAAAAGAAGAAATAGCAGGAGTATCGAAACGACGAAAGGAAGTGAGGTAGTATGCGCCACAAAAAAAACACGGACAAACTTGGCCGGACATCGGCCCATCGCGCCGCGGTGATTGCGAATGTGCTGGCCAGCTTGGTGCGGCATGAACGGATATCTACCACGCTGCGGCTGGCGAAGTCGGTGCAGCGCTATGCCGACCGGCTGATCACGCTGGCCAAGCGGAACACGCTGCATGCGCGGCGGCAGGCTATCAGTGCCTTGCGGCCGAGCGGGCCCGAACAGAAAGATGCGGTGCGCAAGTTGTTTAACGAGCTGGGCCCGCGCTTTGCGGAACGCACGGGCGGGTACACGCGCATCGTTAAACTGCCGCCGCGGCGGGGCGATGCTGCGCCGATGGCCGTGCTCGAATTTGTCGGGGCGCAGGTGACATTGAAGAAGAAGCGCGAGCGGCCAGCAGAAGAGTTGCAGGTTGAGACGCAGGTGGTGGGGGATGCGTTGCCGAAGGCAGCGGAAGCGGCTGCACCGGAGCACGCTGAGAGGACGGCAGCATCCGTAACAGAGAAACCGGCGCCCAGTGCACCCGCGGAAGACCGGCCCGGGGCGCAGGAACCTGGCGCAGTGGCGCCTGGCAAGCCGGAGGAACCGCATGGGACAGACCGCAAGGGCGGTCTCGGCCGCTTCTTCAAGGGCCTGCTGGGCAAGGATAAGAAGGATTAACACGAAGGCACGTGGTTGAGACGACTTATGTATGCAATTATAGAAACAGGCGGCAAACAGTTTTATGTCGAACAAGGCATGGTCATTGATGTGCCGCTGAGGGACGCGCAACCGCTGGCTTCCCTGACGTTTGACAAAGTACTCCTGTGCTCGAACGGCACGGATGTGGTCATCGGCACACCACATGTGGCGCAGGCGAAGGTGACGGCCTCGTGCGTGGGTGAAGCGAAAGCGGAGAAATTGACGGTGTTCAAGATGCGGCGCCGCAAAGCATCCATGCGCAAGACAGGGCACCGTCAAAAGCACACACGGGTGAAAATACTTGACATTAGCGCGCCGATCGCGGCACGGGCTGCAGCGCCCGCTCAGTAAACGCGCCGCGCAGCTAACCAGACGATCATGAGAGGACGATATGGCACACAAGAAAGGTTTGGGAAGTTCAAAGAACGGGCGTGACAGCAATGCGCAGCGGCTGGGCGTGAAGCGCTACGGCGGGCAGATGGTCACCGGCGGTTCCATCATTGTCCGGCAGCGCGGCACGCGCTTCAAACCGGGAGCGAATGTGCGGCGCGCCAAAGACGACACACTGTTCGCGACCGTGGACGGCGTGGTGCAGTTTGTGGCGGGCCGTGCAGGTGTCACGGTCAGCGTGCAGCCAGAAACGAACTGAATTTTCGCGCGCTGCACCGCGCTTTGTACCTCATTCACACCATGCGCACACCTCAGCGTGTGCGCATGTTATTTGTGCCAGCGCAGCGCCGGCAGCTTTAGACGAACACAGAACAACGCAAAAGAAAGCGCCGCAGGCTTGGGTAGAAGAGAAACCACCAAGGCATGTGAGGAATTACCAATTACGAATTACGATTTAGGGCGGAAACTATAGCCGCGATCGGTGATCGCGGCAAAGTAGAGGCGGCATCGTGCCGCCAAAGGAGCCAGGATGGCTCCTCTATGGTAGCAGCGGCATCCTGCCGCCTAGATGATGGTGAAACAACTAGCCTGACTTTACAAGTTATCTACACTGAAACAACCGCTTGCCCAGTATTCATCGGACGTTCCGGCGGATCAGGCTGTTGTACCTCACAGCGGTGCGATCCAGCGCTCGAGCTGAAACGGCTCATACCGCGT
>Ga0308414_1001238_pt1 | contig 16664 bp, 11 predicted proteins | sample HotsprSampleOS50_FD_205667 | JGI IMG/M metagenome (GOLD analysis project Ga0308414, IMG submission 205667) | Hot spring phototrophic mat microbial communities from Octopus Spring, Yellowstone National Park, Wyoming, United States - 20090730_OS50 ... | reverse complement strand
GGATTTATTCAAATGCTAAAATGGTAGGAGGTTCTATCGGGCTTTTTGAAGGAAAAAAAATCGGTAGAAAAAAAGATCTCGAAGCTTTACAAGCTGCTATTCAAGAAAATGAAAATACTTTGCTTTTATTACAACAAAATTTTCAATTAACTTTATCTGAAATTAACCATTTACCAATAAAAAATTTAGAATCACAAATTAAAGATTATCAACATGAATTATTAAAAGCTCAAAAAAATTATTCGATTTTAGAATTTAAGCACAAAGAATTTAATGAATTTTTAAAAAAATCAGAGTTACAAAAAACTGAACTTGAAAACGAATTTCATAAGTTAAAAGATGAAGTATTAAAAAATACCCATTCATTTGAACAAATTCAAGATGAACTAGCTGTTTTACAAGATGAATATGAAAAACAAAATAAAATTTATCATTCAATCAATGAACGTTTTTTAGAAAATCAAAATCTTTTTAATCAATCCAATTTAGAATTTTTGAACGTTAAAAACAAAATTCAATTTATAAAACAAGAAATCAAATTTAGACGAGAAAATTTAGATAAAATTGATAAAAATTTAATAAATTACCAAAATGAACTTAATGATTTAGAATTACAATTAGAAAATCTCTCCACTCAAATGGTTGATGATAACAACGATTTAGCGGAACTCTATGAAAAAAAAGAAATTTTTAAAAAACATTTAACTGACCAAGAGGAAATTGTAAGAGCTATCAAAAATACTATTCTAAGGTATGAAACTCAAATTAAGGAATTAAGAAATAAAAAAGAAAATTTAGAAAATGAAATCAATAAAAATAAAGAAATTCTTACAGAAATAAAAATACAATGGAATGCAATTTCTGAGCGTTTCCAAGTGGAATTCAATCTTGATCCTGCAAGTATAAATCCCGCAGAACTTTTTGCTGATTTAAATGATTTACCATCAGAAGATACGGTTTATCATCAAGTTATAGAACTAAGGGATCAAATTCATCATTTTGGTGAGGTGAATACCATGGCTGTTGAGGCTTATAATGAAATGAAAGATCGTTATGATTTTATTGTAGCTCAAAGAACTGATATTCTCAAAGCTAAGCAAGATTTACTACAAACCATAGCTGAAATTGATAAAAATGCTAAAGAGCAATTTTTAGCTGCTTTTACTGCTATTCGTAATAATTTTATAAAGGTTTTTCGTTCTTTGTTTACACAAGAAGACACCTGCGATTTAGTTTTGCTTGACCCCGAAAACCCAATAGAATCTGCTATTGATATCATCGCTAAACCAAAAGGAAAAAAACCATTGAATATCAATCAGTTATCAGGTGGTGAAAAAACTTTAACAGCAACTTCATTGCTTTTTGCCATTTATTTATACAAACCTGCTCCTTTTTGTATCTTCGACGAAGTGGATGCCCCCTTAGATGATGCCAATATTGACAAATTTAACAATATCATTAGGGATTTTTCCAATGAATCTCAATTTATTATTGTTACCCATAACAAAAGAACTATGGTTACCACTCACGTAATTTACGGTGTTACGATGGAAGAAATGGGGGTTTCTAAGGTTATGCCCGTCAATTTAGTAGATTTAAAATTGAATTAATTTTTGGATAATATTATCCTAATGAATTTTTACGCAAAACATACACCTTGAACTCCTTTTTTTATCAAACTCTGTTAAATCGTATTCACCCCACCAATGGATTATCTCAAATCCTGTTTTTTTTAACATTAACTCTAAATCCTCAGAAGAAAACAAACTTACTTTTTCATAAAATGTTTTCTCATTATTGATAACGATTTTTTTTACAATTTTTTGATTTTCAATGAATTTGAATATATCAAATGAAATATTTTCTAAAATTTTTTGTTCATATTCAATCAAATGATTTAAAACCCATTCAGAATTAAAAAAATCTAAAACAAAATACCCTTTGGGTTTAAGGTGTTGATAAACGCTTTGAAGCACTCTAAAATTATCTTCCGTGTCTTCAAAATATCCAAAAGAAGTAAACAAACTTAATATCAGTTGAAAATTTTTAGGCAATGAAAAGTTTCTCATATCTTGAATGAAAAACTGAAGATGTTCATTTTCATATTTTTTTGCTTCTAAAATAGATTCTTGGGATAAATCTATTCCTATGACAGAAAAACCCAGTTCATGAATACATTTGGCATGCCTACCTCTTCCACATGCCAAGTCTAAAATCCAATCCTCATGATTAAGCGGAATAATCTGAGTTAAACGGTTAATAAAAGATTGTGCTTCTTGTTCATTTCTATGTTGATAAAGAATTTTATAATACGGTGAATCAAACCAGTTTTCAAACCATTCCATAAATTTTATTCGATTTGAAGCCAGAAACCTTTTAGGTAATCACCTTCTAAATGAAAAAGGCTAGAAGCATGGTCTTCGGATTGCCCTAACATTTGTAGAATTCTTACAGGACGATTAGCGTCACATGCAGCATCAAATAAAATTTTTCTAAATAATTCTAAACCAACAACTTGTGAACATGAATAAGTAAATAAATATCCACCGGAAATAATTTTTTTTATAGCTTGCAAATTAATTTCTTTATAACCTCTATAAGCTTGACCAACAGCGGATTGGTGTTTTGCAAATGCGGGTGGATCCAAAATTACCAAGTCTATCTCATTTTCTGGCATGTTTTTTAACCATTCAAAAGCATCTGCTACAACAGAAACATGATTAGTTAATTTGCCAAAATTTTTTTCAATATTTTTTTCTAATATATGGATTGCTCTTTGAGAAGAATCTACCGATATCACTTTTTTTGCATGATTTTTTAAAGCATATAATGAAAAACCACCCGAATAAGCAAAAATATTTGCAACAATTTTATTTTTCGAGAGGCTCCCAACCAAAGCTCTATTATTTTTTTGGTCTAAAAAAAAACCCGTTTTTTGTCCTTCTTCCACATCACAATAAAAAGAAATGCCGTTTTCTTGAAACCAAATATCGTTTATTTTTTCCGTTAACCAACCTTTTCTAGGGGTAATGCCTTCTTTTTTTAAAACTTTTGTATCCGATTTTTCATAATGGTTAAAAATGTTACGAGAATATAAAAATTTTTGAAGTAAAGGTAAAAGTTGGTAAGTTCCAGCTGTAAGTGTTTGTATTACAGCAGTATGATTGTAAATATCAACAATTAAGCCCGGCATTTGGTCGCCTTCTGCATGAATAAAACGAAAAGCATTGGTCTCTTTATTGAGTAAAGATTTCTTAAAATTCCATATTTTTTCCCATTTATTCCACCAATAATTCTCATCAATGGATATGGGTAAATGGGTAAATTCAAAAACTCTAACAGAAATTTGGCTTTCTTTTGAAAAAAATCCGTATCCTAATAATTGACTTTGATTATCAACCACTTGAATAATTTGACCTGAGGAAATTTCCTCAGGAATATTTTTTATTGCACCGGAAAATATCCATGGGTGGCGGTTAATTACTGTTTTTTCTCTTCCTTTATTTAATTGAACAAGTTTCACGAAATTATATTTTATTGGAAGTGCTTAGGATAGGGTATCATAGATTCCAAAAGCAAAATAGTAGAATCTCTTACAAATAATGCAATAACAACAATTATAACACCAGTTATCAATCCTACTGCTTGGTTATTTTTACTAATTTCTTCAAATTCATTGGTATTTTTGGTAAGTTTGGTAAATAAAAAAACTCCCAATACGGTATTTAAAAGTGCAATAATGAATGCAACAAAAGCAAAAATAATTACATATTTTGCACTTGGGAAAATCCAATCCCATGTATCTTTACTTTGTTGAATTTGAATTCTGACCATATTTAACACCGGTTGAATAGCACCGGAAATAATATAGCCTACACCAATTAGAACCCCTGAAATGAAATAGGCAAATGCCATATTGTCTAACGTAATTAAATAAAATTTCTCTAAAACCATTCTAATAACTTTATAAGCCAAAAATGCAACAACAATTGCAAAGGCTAGTGATATTACTAATTGTATGGTTGCTAGCAAAAACAAATTTTTGAACATAAAAACAAAATTACAAATTTTTTATAAAACACCTTTTTCTTTTATGTTGGATATGTTCGTAATTTTTCCAGGTTTGAATTGCTTTTTGGTTAGTTTCGACCATCGCCGTGGTTTCTACAAACTGTATTCCTTCTTGTAATAAAACTTTTTGTAATTCTGTAATGAGCACGGCAGGAATGCCTTGTCTTTGGTAGTCTGGGTCAACACCGGTAAGTAACAAATCTAATACGGTATTTTTTTTCATAGCTTTTAAAATATGCCACCAACCAAAAGGTAATAATTTTCCTTTTGCTTTTTGAAAAGCTGTTGATAATGAAGGCATTCCTACTATAAAACCTAATATTTCACTTTTATCGTTTTCAATAATTTTTACAAACTTAGGATTTAATACTTTTAAATATTTCTGGATATAAAAATCACGCATTTTAGGAGATAATTCTACCATTCCAAAAATATCATAAGAACGGTTAATCAACTGAAAAACTTTTTCGCCGTATTTCATCATTTCTTTATTGGATTGAAAATGAATTACTTTTAATTTATACCGTTCTTTGATTACATCATTTAAACGGAGGGCTTTCTCGGGGATTTCCTTTATCGTTAAACGAAATTCTAACCAATCAATTTCTTTTTCGTAACCTGCATTTTCTATATGTTTTTGATAATAAGGGTAATGATATTCAGAAGCTATTGAAGGCAAATGTTCAAAGCCTTCTATAAGGAGACCTTGGTGGTCTAAGTTAGAAAATCCTAAAGGACCATGAACTTTTTTCATTCCTTCTTTTGCTATCCAGTTTTCAGCGGTATCTAAAAGTTTTCTAACAACTATTTCTTTATCAATGAATTCAATTCTTGTAAAACGCCCGAATGATTCTTTAACTTTTTCGTTATATTTTGTATTGATGATGGCACCTATTCTACCAACGATTTTTTGATTTTCATAAGCTAACCAAAATTGAGCTTTACAATATTCAAATGCGGGGTTCTTTTCGGGTTTTAAGGATGCAATTTCGTCGCTTATCATGGGAGGTATCCAATAGGGATTTCCTTTATAATGCTGGTAAGGAAAAAGCACAAAGTTTTTTATATCACGATCGGTTAAAACTTCTTTTATTTCAATAGACATATTGTATTTACAAAAATTCTATGATTTAGCTGCCAAAAGTAATTGATATTTGCATTCAATAGGTAAATGGTTAAGGATTTTTTTAGTATAGCTATTTCAGACTTTTTCGTTAAAACTTTTAAAATGGAATATTTATTATTTCATTTTTTGTGTATAAACATAAAATTTGTATTTATCAACGGTGATTTTATCCGAAGGTATTTCGATTTTTTGTAATTGATTGGTGGGGTTTAATCTTATACTTTTGTTATTGACAATGATTTCAATAGGCATTTTGAAATTTTGGACGTTGGTTTTCCATTGATAATGAAGTTCCCATTGGTTACCATTTTTAACAATTTTGTATTCAAATATCGGTGGTTTACTGAACTGTAAATATTGTTCAAAAAATGCTGTAAAATCATTTTGAAGATTAAGGTTAAAAAATTGAATGACTTGCTGAGTGTTCACGATTCGATATCTAAAATTTAGACAAAATAATTTAAGGGTTTTGAACCAAAGTTCGTCATTATTGACGCAATTTCTGAGGGTATGAAGCATACAAGCACCTTTGTAGTACATATCAGCACCTATCCATTTATCGTAATTAACGTCTAAGGGACCGAGAATAGGCTCTTGATTTAATATATTGAAACTTTGAGCGGCTAAATATTTAACGGCTTGTTCGTAACCGTACATACATTCTACGAAAATGGCTTCTGTGTAAGTTGTAAAGGATTCATGGATCCACATTTCCGCATGGTCAGAAACCGAAATGCTATTACCAAACCATTCATGCCCCGATTCGTGAACGATTATATAATCAAAACCCCATTCATTATTTTGGTAATTATTACCATAAGCTATACAACTTTGGTGTTCCATACCCCAGTAATCGGTTTCCACTAATTTATATCCATCTCTTTGGAAAGGATAAGCACCAAAATATTGTTCAAAACACTTTAACATGGGTTTTACTTGCTTAAAATGTTCTTTGGCTTTGTCTTTGTTATAACTAAGTACAAAATAGTCTAAAGTTAATTTGCCATCAACGGATTGAAAAACGTCTTGGATTTGGGTATAATTACCGACGTTTAGAGTAACGTTGTAGGAGTTGATAGGGTAGGAAACGAACCAATGAAAAATTTTGGTTTTACCGAGGTCTTCGATTTTTCTAAGCCTACCGTTAGAGACAGCCATTAAATGGCTAGGTACTTCAATAGAGATACTTTGGCTATCGGGTTCATCAGAAAGATGGTCTTTTAAAGGCCACCATAAAGAAGCGCCAATACCTTCGCAGGCTACACCAACCCAGTCATTTTGTTCTTTATCTTTTCTCCAAACAAAGCCACCGTCCCATGGAGCCCTTACTGCTTCCTTAGGTCTACCGTTGTAATGAACTGTGAAGGAATCCATGGTTCCCGCTTTTAGTTCCGTAGGAAAAGTCAAAAATACAGCATGATATTGACGCTTAAAAAATATAGGTCTTCCTTTGTATTCAATTTTTTCGATAACCATGTTATCAAATAAATCAATTTGGCAGGTTTTAAAATCCTGTTTAACCTTAAAATGAAAGGTATTTTTTCCTGAAATACTTCTTTTCGGTATATCTAATTTGACTTTTAAGTCATAATAAGTTACATCGTAGCAAGTACGTAATGGAGTTAACATACCTCTGAGGGTATCCGCTTTAGTGAATTGGGAGGTATTTTGTTTTTCTGTGTTTTGGGCACAAGAATGAAGAAAGGAAACTAAAAATAATAAAATCAATAAAATTTTTTGAAGCATAAAATTTATGATAAATATTGAAAAGTTTCAAGCAATTGCAAGTATTGACTTTTTTTTTCTTTAACGGCTTTATCAAATTCAGTATAAGAAATTTCATTTTTTAGAATACCAACCATAACGTTTTTTTTGCCATCAAGTAAGGCTTTCACGGCATGAAAACCTAATAAAGAGGCGTTAATTCTATCGGTGCAAGTGGGTGAACCTCCTCTTTGAATGTGTCCAAGAATACTAATTCTTGTGTCATAAGCATTAAATTGTTCATTGACTTTTTTAGCGATTTCAAAGGCACCGCCTGCGTCATCACCTTCTGCCACTACAACGATACAAGATGTTTTTTGAGTTTCCCAACGATGTCGAATAATTTGTATCAATTCATTGATGTTGGTAGTCGTTTCAGGTATTAAAATTGCTTCTGCACCGGTAGCTATACCTGCGTAGAGGGCTATTAAACCTGCATCTTTACCCATTACTTCGATAAAAAACAGGCGGTCATGGGAATGTGCAGTATCTCGAATTTTATCAATTGCTTGCATAGTAGTATTGATGGCGGTATCAAAACCTATGGTGTAGTCCGTACCAAACAAATCATTATCAATTGTACCGGGGCAGGCAACAATAGGAATATCCGGGTATTCTTGAGAAAAAACATGAGCACCTTTTGCAGTGCCATCTCCTCCAATTGCAATGAGTGCATCTATTTGATGATATTGAATTTTTTCATAAGCTTTTGCTCTACCCTCTGGTGTAAGAAAACGTTTGGAACGAGCGGTTTTTAAAAGAGTTCCCCCTTGATATAACACGTTACGAATATCAGAATTATTTAATTCTTTGAAATCACCATCTATAAGACCTTCAAAGCCTCTATAAATTCCAATAGGAAGGATTTGTTTTTTTTGGCAAGTTTTTACTATTGCGCGAATACAAGCGTTCATGCCCGGTGAATCACCGCCTGAACAAAAGATACCCAATTTTTTAATTTTTTTCATCATCAAGCAAAAATAAGAAAATTGCAATTAAGATAAATTGGGTAGAGCGATTTTAATAACTTCGTCTATATTTTTTACAAAATGGAATTTTAAATTTTTGATTTGGTATTCAGGGATTTCAGAAACCTCTTTTTTATTAGAATAGGGCAAAATAATGGTATCAACTCCTGCACGCGCAGCAGCTAATACTTTTTCTTTAATACCACCAACGGGTAAAACTTGCCCTCTCAGTGAGATTTCACCACTCATGGCTAAATGACTTTTTACAGGGTTCTGAGTGTATAAAGAAACCATGGCTGTTAACATAGTAACACCTGCTGAGGGTCCATCTTTGGGAATGGCACCAGCGGGAATATGTAAGTGGGTATCAAAATCTTTAAAGCAAGAAGAGGAAATATTCCATTTTTGTTTATTGGCTTTGATATAGGTATATGCCAAATTGGCAGATTCTTTCATTACATCACCAAGCTGACCGGACAAAGAAATTTTACCCGTGCCTTCAAACATGGCAGTTTCAATCGTTAAAGTTTCTCCACCGACAGAAGTCCATGCGAGCCCGGTTGCAACCCCCGAAAATTCATGGGTATCCAATTCCTCATAATCATATTTTTCAATACCCAAGTACTCACGTATTTTTTGTTGATTGATATTAATTTTTTTGGTGTTTCCTTCTACAATTTCTTTTGCAGCACCTCTACAAACAGCAGCTATCACTTGGGTAAGTTTTCTTACACCTGATTCTCTGGTATAATGATTGATTAAATATTTAATAGCTTCCTCTTCAAAGGCAATCATTTTTTTGGATAAACCGTGTTCTTTGATTTGATTGGGAATTAAATGCCTTTTAGCAATTTCTAATTTCTCTTCAAATGAATAACCATTGACTTCGATGATTTCTAATCTATCCCTTAGGGCGGGGTGTAAAGTGTCTAAGGTATTGGCGGTAGCAATAAACATAACCGAAGATAAGTCATAATCCACTTCTAAAAAGTGGTCATTAAAAGAGAAGTTTTGTTCGGGGTCTAAAACTTCTAATAAAGCAGAGGACGGGTCTCCTTTCCAATCTTGCCCGATTTTGTCTACTTCATCTAAAACGATAACAGGGTTTCCTTTTTTTACTTTTCTTAAAGTCTGGATAATTTTACCGGGCATAGCGCCTATATAAGTCCTTCTATGACCACGAATTTCTGCTTCATCTCTAACTCCACCTAATGAAATTCTTGCAAATTTTCTTTTTAATGCTTTGGCAATCGATTTTCCTAATGAAGTTTTTCCAACGCCAGGAGGACCATAAAGACACAAAATGGGAGACTTAAGGTCTTTTTTTAATTTAATTACTGCCAAATATTCAATAATTCTTTTTTTAACTTTCTCCAATCCATAATGTTCTTTATCTAAAATTTCTTGGGCTTTGGCTAAGTCAATTTGGTCTTTTGTGTACTCACCCCATGGAAGTTCTAACAGCCATTCCAAGTAGTTCATAATCACTGAATATTCCGGTGCATTTGGATTGGTTCTATATAATTTATTGACCTCACGGTTAAAAACCTCTTGGGCTTCTTTTGACCACTTCTTTTTTGCTGATTTTTCTTTTAAACGATTAATTTCATCATCAAATTCAGTATCATTCAATTCCTCTTGAATAGTTTTCAATTGATGACGTAAAAAAAACTCTCTTTGCTGTTTATCTAAATCAATTTTGATTTTATTTTGAATTTCTTCACTAATTTCAAGAACTTTTTGTTCTTTTTTTAAAAGTTGTAATACATAATTTACTTTTTCCTCGATATGGATTTCATCAAAAACAGCAAATTTATCGGAAATCGGAAGATTAAGATTGGTTAAAATGAAATTACAAAGAATGTCTAAGTCATTGATATTATGCAATGGTATCAAAGCATCTTTTGGAAGGTTAGGAATCAATTCAATGACTTTTATTGCTTCGTTTTTCAAAGAAACTAAAAGTGCTTTGGTGATATCACTAGCGGGATAAATGGGTTCTTTTGCATTTACTGCTTTTATAACAAAAAAAGGTTCTACTTTTACAAACTCTAAAATTTCAACTTTTTGATATGCTTTTAAAATTACTGTAATGGAACCATCAGGCATTTTTATTATACGCTGAATGATTGCTACTACACCTCTCGCAAGAATATCTTCGGGCTCTGGTTCATCTATTTCAGGGTCTTGTTGTGTTGCAACGGCTAATATTTTGTTGTTTGATTTACTCACCTCTTCAATGAGTTGTATAGATTTCGATCTTGCTACATTGATGGGTATTGTAATACCGGGCATCAATAGTGTATTTCTTAATACCAATAGTGGTATAGTATCTGTAATTTCAATAGGTTTAATGGAATTTTCTTCAAATCCGATAGTTTCGATTTCAAACATAGTTTAAAGACAAATTGTCAGGTTAAGACCAAATTTAGAAATAGTCAAATTATGTGCCAATTTTAATAGTGAATGGATTGAGAAATTTAATGATAAGAATTATTTTTTTAAACCAAAAGGAAGCAGTCCCGCTTTTTAAAATTTTTAATCCTCAAAATAATACATGGACAAATGGAAGCCAAACGAATGGATACGGTGTAAGAAATGGTCATTCTGCGGTATGTACAGGTTCCGAGATGATCGTTTGGGGCAATTCAACAGGACATTCTTCTACATCACCCTTAGCAAATGGAGAAAAGATTTATAATTCTCAGACTAATACACGGTATCTTTCGGGGTTGACTATTTTTTTGTTGAATAAATGGTTTGTAAAATAGACTAAAATACTCCAATAAACTACTTGTGATTGTTTAGTATAAAATTCAAATATTTTTCAGCAACGGTATGGAGATTAATTTCTGTTAAAATTTTATTTTGAGCATTTTTTCCCATTTCCATTGCTTTTGATGGATTATTGATGAAATACTCCATGTATTTTTCAAGCTCATCTTTATTTTCATAGATAAATCCAGTTTTTTCTGGTATCACTAAATCTTTTTCGGTACCATCGGCGTAAGTACAAATTACAGGTTTCCCGAAAGTCATGGCATCATTGATGGCTAATCCTCCTGCGCCAGTCAAAACAAAAACATGGCTTTTATAAAATTGTTTTGCTAAATTCAATGGGTCAAATATTCCACCCGTAAAAATTACAAAATCCGCTAAATTTAACTTTTCAACCAATAACCTTAAATTTACCAACTCAGGTCCTTCTCCAACTATAATGAGTTCAACATTTTGATATTTAGAAACTAAATTTGAAAATGTATGAATTAATTGGTCAACTTTTTTCCATTTAACTAATCTGCCCACAAAAATAAATCGAAATTTTGAATCGAGTTCTTCTATCTGATTTTTTGCATATTCATAAGCTTTTAATAATTTAGGGGTATCACCAGAATTATAAGTAACAATTACGTTTTGAGGATTGACACCATAACTTTCTAAAATTTTAGGACTTTCCGAAAGATAACAAAAATGAAATTCCGCAGAATTAAAAAGAAATTTGTTGAGTTCTTTCAAAATATAAAATTTACAATACTTTAAAAAAGTATCTGCTTTTTCAACATTAAGATTTTCATCAAAAATACCTTTGGTTTTATAAAATTGCATAGCATGATTGTAATAGGGAATTTGATAAGGAATGTGTTTTAGACCCCATTGGATTCTTAGAGATTTCAAAGATTTTCTGAAAAAAAAATCAAAAGCTATTTGTAATACATAAGGCCAACATGTTATTAAATAATCAGGTTGTATAGATTTGATTTTAGTTTTTATATCAACTAAGATTTCTTTTCTGGTTAACCAGTGTTTTTTTTGAGGTAGTCTAATAATTTTAAATTTAGCATTATCATGCTCTTCAAAAACATTTTTTCCTTTTGTAATTTGGCTTTTTTCTGGTAAGATAACAATTACCTCTAATTTTTTAGAAAGTTCGTTCAATAAAGCAATCAGGTAGGGTGGTAAAGCATAGAAAGTAAACAAAACTTTAACTTTTTTCATTTTCTTTTAGTTGTTTCCAAAAGAAGTAAAAAGAGAATAACACCATCAATAGCATCAAACCAGAACCTATGTAAGACAACATTTCTCCTATTTTTACGTCTTCAGGTTCAAACTTAAATTCAATGATATGTTCACCTTTAGGAATATTTAATCCTCTTAGTACAAAATTGGTGTGTAATATAGGTGCTTCTTTACCATCAATGAAAGCTTTCCAGCCTCTATTATAATAAACTTCTGAGAAAACCGCAAATCGGTCTTCATTAGACTTGGATTGATATTTTAAATAATTATTATCAAACACGAGAACTTCAATTACTTCGTTACTGTCAACAGAAGCGGTAGAAAAGGATTTTAAGGAAGCTTTGTCTTTGCTTTCTATAACGGCTTTGGTGCGTGTATCCAAACTAGTTAAGGTATCTAATGCTTCATCGGGAGTATTGACTACCATCACATCGTTCACAAACCATGCAGGACCGTTATTCATGATATTCATGTAAACGGTTTCACCGTCTTGCATTTTTTCAAGAGCAATATACTGTGGTGAATTCAAGGGTTTTGAAGTAATTAAATACTTCGTATTTAGCATGTTAATCACATTAGGGTTTAAAGTAGAAGCCAAATGTTTTTCTATCAATTGTTGGTATCGTTTAATTTTAGCAGCGTTGTATCCACCTATAGAACGCAAATGATAAACAGTTCTTCCGTCATTAAAAGGGTTTCTATCCAATGGAAAAACTCTGAAATAGGAGCGGTCAATTTTGTTAATGTATTCGTCAGCTTCTCTTGGTTGAAAATTATTTTGGTATTCTTTTTTAGGAGTGTAAGATTCGTTGTTTAAGTATCTTCTGCTTAAAGCAAAAAATATCATTACAATTTTTGCATTTTGGATAGTTTTTTTGACATAAGCCCATAAAAGACCACCGAAGACTAACAAAAAAAACAAACTTCTCAGAGCGTCTGAACGCATCATACTTTCACGGTCTTCCTTTAATGCCACCATGATATTTTCTACTAATGATTTATTACCTTGCGTCATGCTCATCAATTGACTTTGAAACTCACTATCTTGTGCTGATGTAAATTCGTACAAAATACTGGGCATTAACCAAAGCAAAGCAATAATTCCGGTAAGTGTACCAAAAGATAAATATAATTTTTTGATTTTTTCCTTATCAGAAATATTTTCTGATTCTTTTAAAAAATAAACCAGACCGAGAATTGCCAATAAAGGCAAAGTGAGTTGAGCAATTACCAGCATAGAGGAAGGAACTCTAAATTTATTATAAAGAGGTAGGTAATCAAAAAATAAATCTTTAAAACGGTAAGAATCACCGGGTTCACCTGCTATTAATAAAACCAAAATGGTTCCGCCGAGACCCACTAAGGTTCCGTAGGTATCTTGGGATAATTGGATGTTTTTGGGTTTAAAATTTGCAATGACGGGAAGAGCTAATAAAATCGAGGCTTCTAAAACAGAAAAACTATTTTTTCCTAATGCTAATAAAAACGAAAGCATAGTTGCATATAAAAGAGGAAATTTTATTCCATTTGGAACAACATATAAAGCTAAAATTGCTAATGCTAAAATAATAATACCACTATAATAGGGACCAGAAGTAAAGGATTGATCGCCCCAATAAGTAGGCCAACGTTTTAAAATTTCAAGGGCATTAGGAGTAACTTGGCTGAGCACTCTATAAGAAGAAGAATTTTTTCCTAATTCAGAACCGGAAGCACCGCCGACAGCATTCGGTATTAAAAAAGTAGTGAGTTCTACTCTTCCTTGAGACCAAGCATAGGCATAATCTTTATCTAAACCACCGGTTTTTAATTCCTCTTTGGTACTTGCTAACTCAGATGCACCGCGTATGGATAATTTTTGATATTGATATAAAGGAAGCAAATTGTTTGCGTTAATAATCAAAGATAAAACGGAAATGATACATGCTAAAATACTTGCTGTTAAAAACTTTTTAAATTGATTATTTTTCAATGATTGATAACCAAAATAAATTACCAATGGAATAACAGCAAACAAGAGATAATAAGTCATTTGCACGTGAGCGGCATAAATTTCTAGCCCTAAGCAAATAAATAAAAATAAAGAACCTAAAATCCATCGATGAGAATAAAGCCAAACCAAGCCCGCAACTACACCAGGCGCATACATCAAAGCATATATTTTTTGGTAATGACCAGCTTCCATAATCAGAATGTGGTAAGTAGTTAAACCGTAGGCAATTCCTCCCCCGATGCTTATCCATGTATCTACTTGTAAGGAACGTCCCAAAAAGAAAAATAATGTCATGCCTAAAAATAAAATTCCGATAGGGTGGGGAAGTCCCAAATCTAATCCAATTTTTAAGTACTGAATAAGATTTCCTGAATAATTCGCTGAAATCGTATAGGAAGGCATTCCGCTAAACATGGTAGTGCTCCAATAGGGTTCTTGTCCATTATGATTTTTACGAAAATCTTCTATGTTTTTGGACATTCCCTGTACCAATATGGTATCAGATTGCTGTAAAACTTTTTTGTTTAGTAATGGACTAAAATAAAAAATTGAAATCACAAAAAAAATTACGACCGCAATTAGCGTTTGTTTCGTTTCTGTTTTTTTAAAAAAATCTATAATTAACATATTACCAAGTTTCTATTTGATTAACTCCATTTTTTTGGAATTGATATAATTTTATCGATTGATTGCTATTCGATTGACCAAAATAATAATTTTGGTTAAATCCTTGAAATGCTTTGATATTTTGAAAACTTTCCTTCCATGAAAAACCTTTTTTTCTTTCTATCAACGCATAAAATAAAATTTCGGATATATCCATTCCTTGATAAAGATTTTGGTTAGGTTGGATTTTGTATTTTGTATAAATTTCATTTTGAAATTTTTCTTTTTCATTGATACGATTTTGATTATCAAAAAATTGAGTAAAAATAGTTGAAAAATAAAACCACTTTTTACCATCAATACGATTAAAATTTCTAATATCGTTTACCGTCATTAGCGTAAATTGGGTGGTGTCAGAACGAGTAAGTTTGTTGAGAAGCAGTTCAAAATGTTCTTGTTTTTGGATATTCATAAACACTGCATCTACCAATCGAAGGGTATCCAAACAAACTTTAACAATTCGATGAACAGAATTTTGCCAATTTCCTTGTTCAAAATATTCAATATTTACGTTCTTATGGGATTTTTCCAATTCTTTTTGAAATATCTGAGATGATTTTTTTCCTTCTGGATTATCATCAAAAATTCCTACTATGTTTTTAAACTCTGATTTATTACATATCCATTTAGCTATGACAGCGGTTTGGTTCATTAGAGTTGCATTTTGTAAAAAGGTATAGTTCTTATTTATTGTCAAATTGTCCGAATTTGCAAAGGGAATAATCTGTAAAATTTCTTTGCTTTCACAATATTGAGATAAAATTTGTGAATTGGAAGTTAAAAATTCACCTATTATAATATCAGGGCTAAAATGTACAAATTCTTTTTGTATAATTTGCTTGATTTGATTACTATCTTTTTGTGAGTCAAAAACTTTTAAGACAATTTTTTCAATATTAGGAAATTCTTTGATTTGGATACCAAACTCAAAACCATAAAGAAATTCTAAGGCATACCGATTAAGCAGTTTTATCGATTGAGAACTATCGGAATATTCGTTTAAGTTCAATGGTAAAACTAATGCGACCTTTAAAGTGTCCAATGAGTTCGATTTTATCATCGAATGAGAGTTTTTAGAATTTTTGAATTTGGTTAGATTGGTAGTTAATGGATAATTTTTCTCATAATTTTTTATAAAATTTTCTAAGCTATCTTGCTCTTTTTCTAGATAATATTGATAAGCAATTGCTTCTGCTAAAACACTTTTGTACGAAGTACGAACCTTTTCATAATATTTTTTTAAAAAATAAAGTCTTGAAGAAAACAAAAAATTACCGATAGCATTACGAATATCTTCTTTTAAAGATTGATTACTTGTTTTTTCTTCAAGCTCCATCAAAACATAAAGCCCGCCTTCTCTTTTTTCCATCATTTGTAACATAGCCAGACCTTTGTGGTATTCGGCTTCTTCTTTATATTTAGATTGTGGTTTATCAATATTTTTTTGAAATTTTTTGATGGCTTGGTCATAATCTTTTAAGTGAAAATAGCACAAACCGCTATAAAAATTAGCTGGGTCGTGATAAACCGTTTCGTAAAGAGAAAAAACTTTGTTAAATTCCACTAAAGCCTCTTTATAATTTTCTGATTGAAATTCAGAAAAGCCATTTTTAAAAAATGCTTCTGCTCTTTTCTCGGGTGATTGGGGTTGTGCCAATAAATAACAACCTATCAGAAAAAAAAGAATAAATCTTAATGTAAAAAATTTCATCACTACCTGACTGCAAAAATACATTTTTTTGTTACATAAAAAATTGGGAAGTTGAAAGTAAAGAGAAATTTCCCCATTAGGGATAAAAAAGTCATGGAAAAAAGAGTTATAGGATTTTGAAAGAATAGTAAAAAACATAAAAGCTGCCATTTTGAGGGCAGCCTTATTAGTAAATGATTAAAATTTATTTAGTTTTGTTATTAATTAGGGCGTGGTTTTATCCTTTACCTAACTCAATATCTACTTAGTTTTTTATCCATTTTGCAACGGAAACTTCTTGATTTGTTTCAATTCTTACAAAGTAAACACCGGGTGTTAAGTCGTTTACATCTAATGCTAAATGATTTC
>Ga0308414_1001236_pt1 | contig 16672 bp, 13 predicted proteins | sample HotsprSampleOS50_FD_205667 | JGI IMG/M metagenome (GOLD analysis project Ga0308414, IMG submission 205667) | Hot spring phototrophic mat microbial communities from Octopus Spring, Yellowstone National Park, Wyoming, United States - 20090730_OS50 ... | reverse complement strand
GAAAGACAGGGTTCTGACTGACGGACAGTTTGGGGCGTTATGGGAAATGGGAGAGGGCGGAAGAAGGAACTCCGCCGTTGCTGGGGAAAGGAGTCGCATCTTCGTTCACCATCTCAAACCCCTGCGGTGGGGCGGTTTGCCATGCTCAAAGAAAACTCCGACATTCCGCAAAGTCATCTAACGTCTGACGAGGGAAGTGATCATTCGCGGTCGCTTGAGTTGGTCGCGAAAAGACGGTTCGACAAAAGTGGGTATTCGGCTTTGCGGCGGCTTTCGTGCCACTGTGATGGACAAAGGCTGATTATTCGCGGCCAAGTGGGTAGTTACTTCGAGAAACAAATGGCCCAAGCCAGCCTGAGGGATCTGTCCGCAGATCTCGAAATCATTAACGAAACCGAGGTCGCCTGGCCTCCCTATCACCTGGATGGGTCAATCTGATGCTCGGCCGAGGTACCGCGCTGGAAGCCAAGCACCTCTCGCAGTCCCGCCAGGACAGGTAGATTGTTGATACCTGTGCTCGCAGTCAAAACAGAACAAGCCGACGTGCAACGCGTCGGCTTGTTGTTCCTCGTTGAAAGGCTACCAGCGAGAGCTAACGCGGGCTGCTAACTCATGCGTTGTCTTTGAGGGGATGTCTTGCCGATTCGGGAATCGGCTGGGCCAGAGCCGCTTCATAACGTCGCAAAACCTCGCCCCAATTGATGACGTTATAAAAGGCCTCTACGTATTCATTTCGTCGATTTTGATACTTGAGATAATACGCATGCTCCCAGACGTCGATTCCGAGAATCGGGATATTCCCATGCATCAAGGGGCTATTCTGGTTCGGCGTGTCTTCAACGACGAGGCGCTTATTCGGGTCAACCGATAACCACGCCCAGCCGCTGCCGAAACGCCCCATTGCCGCCGCTGTGAAGGCCGTTCGGAATTTCTCGAATCCACCCAAATCCCTTTCAATGGCCTGTGCCAGTTTTCCCTTCGGTTCGCCCCCACCATTGGGACCGAGGACCGTCCAGAAGAGGGAATGGTTTGCATGTCCCCCGCCATGGTTCCGCACAACGGTGCGAATTTGCTCGGGGACGCGATGAATCGCAATCACGAGGTCCTCGACGGTGAGTTTCTCCCACTCGGTCCCGGCAATCGCCTTATTCACATTGGTGATATAGGCTTGGTGGTGCTTTGTGTGATGAATCTCCATCGTTCGGGCATCGATGTGGGGTTCGAGCGCATCATAGGGGTAAGGAAGGGCAGGTAATTCGTACGCCATCGTGTCAACTCCTCATTTCTCAGTCAGGTTCCATTACGTATTAAGGCTGCGTCACTCTGAGCAGCCATTCATCCCTCGTCACCAGGAATTGTGGTATCACACCACCTTAACATGTTATATTTATGCCTTGCTAATTTGTCTAAATAGTATGCGGCGTGATCGGAAAGGCAAGTCAAAAACCGAGGAGTTGGCCAAAAAAAGGCGCCGAACCGAAGTGACCCGTAAGGCAAGCGCTCAGTGACGGAGGAAAGGATGGGGTGGATTGAATTCAGAGATGCCGTTACCTGGCCATGCATGCGGTTTTCAGGAGATTCGCCGTTACCAATATGATGGATTGAAATTTGGAACAAAGCGGCAGTCTGTGCATAATAGGGATAATGAACCAGATAGGCAGGATATCTATTTCCTATTGAACGCTCCTGCCACTGCAACCGGCAATCGTTTCCTTCTCGTCACTCGAAACTGTTACGGCAACCTTGAGTTCGCAACTGGGAGTCTTATCGAAATGTCGATTTGTCTACGGAAACGAAAGGCATCATTGCGCCTTTTCGTTGAGCCGCTCGAACAACGGGACCTCCTTTCGGTAGCACCACTTTCGCTTCCCAGCCAGTTTACCGACCTTGGACGTGTGGACTTTTTGGCAACATACGTCGAGGCCGGACAGTCGGGCGGGCAATGGTTTCGATTCACGGCGCAAAACACGGCCACCCTGACGGCTCTTCGCGGTTTTTCGTTAAACGAGCCAAATCCGGTCAACGTCGTCGTTTACGCCGTGATCAACAATCAGCTCGTCGAGCTTGCCCAGGGCAATGGGCGAGTGGACGCCCAGGTCATTGCTGGAAGCACATACTTCGCCTGGCTTACTGTGGCACAACCCGGCGAAAGGTTCTGGCTGGCTAACCTGGTTCAGTTTTCTGCTACGGCCGTCTCAGTTCTTGGCACGGCGACCAGTGACACTTTCGTTTATGATGGAGCCAACCGACTGACTGTGAACGGGGTCCCCTACCAACTTTCGAATCAATGGCAATCACTCTCCATTAACGCTGGCTCAGGGAACGATTCCGTCACAATTACGACGGGACTGTCAGGTGAAAGCATCGTTTACACGCCGGGCAATCTTACGGTAACGACCTCCTCACGATCGATTCGCGTCCTCAATGCGGAAACGCTTGCCCTCCAGGCAAGCGCGACCGGAATTGCAGAGATCTATGACTCACCGGGCGATGATAGCGCAGTTATGCGCCCTCAATTTGCCTCGATCTCGGGCAATGGTTTGTCGGCGACAATTTTGGGACCTAGAATCATTCATGCCTATGCAAAAAATGGCGGGCAAGACAGCATCACGTTCTTCGATTCCCCTCAGGCAGATCAGGCATCTTATAACAACTCGATTGCAATCTTTCAGGGTGACGGCTTTTACAATCGTGCCAAGTTTTTTGAATCGATTACGTTTATTGCAACAGCGGGCGCCCAGGATACGGCTTTGCTCTTGGGAACGAAGGGGGCCGACCGTTTGAGTGGGCGGCTGGGAGATGTCGTCCTCGATTCTGGAGGGGTCAGGGTCCGAGCCGTCAGTTTTTGGACGACGATTGTGCGGTCGGCAGGGGGAACGGACACTGCCGAGCTGGACGACTCACCCCAGGACGATTGGGTCTTCTCGTTCCCCGGTGATGTGACTCTTTTCAATCAGGATTTCACCGTAAGGGTTTACGGTTTTGCTTACAGTCACATTTACTCACGTTATGGCGGATTCGACACTGCATACTTTTATGACTCACCGGGTGACGATCTTTTTGTCGGCCGCCCGGATTCTTCCTCCTTTTCGACTTTGCCCTATTTTTCTCGAGTGAAATTCTTTGATGCCGTTTATGCGTATTCTCGAAACGGAGGTCGCGATACCGCCCGGCTTTACGACTCCGCTGCGAATGACGTGCTAACTATTCGGCCCTTCTATGCTCGGCTGGAAGGCGTAGGGTATTCAAACCGCGTCGAGACGTTTGCGATTGTGACGGCTTACAGCTCGAGCGGGGGCAATGATCGCGTGTCGGGCTACGGTTTTAATGGCCAGGATCAGCTTACGGTTACTTCATCATTGAGCGAATTCTTCATAGCGGATTCGCAAATGCTGGTCACGGCGCGGGGATTTAAGCAAGAAAGTTACGCTTTGGACCAGACAGATGTCGTCATTGGAGCCGCCGGTCGTGTGACGGTGAATCGTGGTCTGCCGGCGGCTGTCATTAATGCTCTTGATTACTACGATCCAACCAGCCCAACGCTCGGGTTCCAACGGGCCATCGACGCCTTGCCCCAAGAAGGTGGCGTTGTCATCCTGCCAGCCGGTGTGTTTGAGCTTCGCCAGGGGCTTGTTTTGCGGTCCAACGTCACGCTTCGTGGAAACGATGGAGGAACCACTCTCAGACGTGCCTCGCAGTTATTCGCATATCTGACCAAGGAAGGCCGGCCCGGTGATCAGAGGATTACTGTAACCAGTGCGGCTGGATTTCGAATTGGCGACGAAATCTGCCTTGTTTCGCGATCAATGGCGTCTTCTTCGCCGGATAAAACGTTCTTCATTCTGGGCATTGAGGGAAATGAACTGATCCTCGACCGACCGATCAGAGAAACCGTTTTTTCCCCGGAGGATGGAGCCGAAGTGACAAATATCTTCTCCCTGATTCGTGCCGAAGGAACACCCGCGAATCCTGTTGTGAATACGAGGATTGAGAATATCAGACTCGATGGTAACCTCCAGGCAAGTTACAAGAGATGGCGGGTCATTGCTCCGGCAACTCTCTATCTGGTTCATGCTGCCGGGGCCACCATCAGGAATGTCACGGTGGTTCGATCTCCGACCACGGGAATTGTCCTGGAACAGGGCCGCGACAATCTTATCGAGAGCTCTACAGTGGAGGACTCTCGACGGGACGGGATTTGCCTTGGCTGGGAAACCGATACGATCATCCGCGGATGTACCGTTCGCGGAAGCGGCTATGGCATGCCTGGTGACTGGGGAGAGGGAATCCTGGTCAACGGTGGGCGTGATATCCGCGTCGAGAATTGCCTCACGGAATACAACCTGGGGAAGGGCTTGCATCCGGCTGGAGATTTGACCGTTGGCGGATTATGGATTAACAACGTCAGTCGTTACAACGGTGGAAATGGCTTTCATTTCTGCTTCAACAATTTTGGAATCTGGGCTGTCGGCAATCAGCTTTACGGCAACGGGTACTATGGAGTCGGTGGACTTGGACTAGGCGGCGATTATGGGGACCGCTTCAACGTGGTCATGAACAACGTTATTTACGATAATCAGAGAAACGGGATTTTTGTGAATGGCGGCCGTGACAACTTTATTCTCAGCAACCAGATCGGCCCTAACTCTGCACAAAGGAGGGGACAATACGCAGAGATTTGGCTGGGTGAGGTCTATAACACAGTCATCCAAGGCAATAGGGTTGTTCCTTCGTTGGGAGCACAGGCTATTGACAGTTTCTACGCCAAGCTGTTCAACTCGATTCGCGACATATAAAGGCAGCACTTTGAAGTCGCGCCTTCAAGATCCTCTGGGCAATTTGGGAAAAATGGTCAAAGTATCAACCACATAGGCGATGCGTAAGAGATGAATTATCACCGCTTGTTGGAAAAGGGTTCAAATTCATGAGCAAAAGGGCGCTCATTACGGGCATTACGGGTCAGGACGGATCCTATCTCGCCGAGTTTCTTCTGGCCAAGGGATATGAAGTGCACGGTATGGTGCGCCGCGCCAGTACCGAGGGTTTTGAACGGATCCAGCACATCCGCGAGCATCTTCATCTCCATCAAGCCGATCTTCTGGATCAACTTTCTTTGGTCCGTCTGCTGGCTGACGTGCGTCCGCACGAGGTTTATAACCTGGCGGCCATGAGTTTCGTGCCCATCAGTTGGGAACAACCGTTGCTGACTGGAGAATTCACCGCATTGGGTGTCACCAGGATGCTCGAAGCCATTCGGCATGTGGATCGAACGATTCGCTTTTATCAAGCAAGTTCTAGCGAAATGTTCGGGGCGGTCCGTGAGGAACCTCAAAACGAAAATACCCCTTTTTATCCCCGCAGTCCTTACGGTGTGGCGAAGGTTTACGGTCACTGGATCACGGTGAATTATCGTGAAAGTTTTGGGATCTTCGCTTGCAGCGGAATCCTCTTCAACCATGAGTCGCCTCGTCGGGGAAAGGAGTTTGTTACGCGTAAGGTCACCGACGCGGTTGCTCGAATTAAGTTGGGAATTGAGGAGAAACTCTATCTTGGCAATTTGGATTCCATGCGTGATTGGGGATTTGCCGGGGACTACGTCGAGGCAATGTGGCTGATGCTCCAGCAGGCAAAACCGGATGATTACGTTGTGGCGACCGGTGAGAAACATTCGGTTCGTGAGCTGGTCGAGCTGGCGTTCGATTACGTTGAGCTTGATTGGAAACGGCATGTGGAGATCGATCCCAAACTCATTCGACCGGCTGAGGTGTTTACGTTACGGGGTGATGCAACCAAGGCACGCAATGTCCTCGGTTGGCGTCCGAGAGTCTCGTTTCCAGAATTGGTGAGAATGATGGTTGATGCTGATCTGGAACGGGTGCGTCGGGAGATTGCCGACCGTTCGCACCGTGTGCCATAACAATTGTCCTATCTCTGAAAAAGACGGACGATGAATTGCTCCACTTGACCTTAATCCACCTGGCATCCCGATGGAAAAACGTGGACTCCTGAAGAAACGATGTATTCAGTTCGCAAAAATTGCCCTTTCCCTGGGCATTTTGGCCTACCTGGTCTGGGACAGCGTCCGTCGCGGAGAAGGTCTGTTTTCGGATGAACGCGGTTTTCACCCGGAGAGACTGCGGGCACTTCTGACGTACGCCGCGTCAAACTGGTCAATCTTAGTACTGGCGTTCGCTGCCACCTTTCTTAGTGTAATGATCACCTTTGTGCGCTGGTGGCTTTTAATTCGCGCGGTGGATGTTCCTATCGCGTTCCGTGAGTCGTTACGGTTCAGTTTTGTCGGCTATCTTTTGAATCTGGCCCCGATGGGAATCGTGGGCGGAGATTTGGCCAAGGCGGTCCTGGTTGCCCGGCACTATCCCGGCCATCGCGCCGAGTGTGTCGCATCGGTTTTTGTCGATCGCGTGGTGGGGCTTTACGTCCTCTTTCTCGTGGCATCGGTCGCCATTCTGATCACGGGATTCTACAACACGGGACCGATGATTCTCCAGAGTGCCTGTCGGCTGACTCTGGTGGCAAGCCTCGTGGCTACAGTCCTGCTTATAGCAGCCTGGGCGCCTGACTGGAACAACGGGAAATCGTTGCTTTTCTTGGAACGCTTGCCCCTCATTGGCGGCCCGATCGCTCGATTTGCCGTATCCTTTCGAGCCTATGGCCGGAAACCGGGCATTTTGGCGATCTCCTTACTGATGACCTTCCCCGTGCATCTGCTGTTTGCAGTTGCCGTGTTCCTGGTTGGAATTGCCATGTTTCCGAAAGTCCACAGTCTCGGACATCATTTTGTGTTTGCGCCTCTGGCCGGAGTGATGCAGATCCTGCCGATTTCCATCGGCCCCTCGGAATTTGTCTTAGACAGGCTGTTCGTGTTGATGCCGACATTGGATGGTGGGGTAATCCCGTCCGGTCAGGGGATGGTCACGCTTTTGTTCTATCGTGTTTTCAGCGTATTGATATCGATCGTAGGGGTGGTCTATTATTTGACAAGCCGCGAGGAGTGGGCCGAGGCCCTTCACGAGGTCGAGGAGTCCCCTGAGGCACTTCAAATCGAGGGGAGTCACTCACCCTGACAGTGTCCCCTTTTCGCTGGGCATATTTTCAGAAAACCGCGGCGCGGGGTTGACACCGCTTCAAATCGGATTACAAGTCTTAAAGATGGCACGAGAATTGCACCGAAAGGTACCTCACCTTGTTGCCAGGTCTAATTCCGTCTCGTAAAAACGAAAGAATCGTCAAAATCAGTGGTGAATCTTTTTCGCAAAGATGCTATTCTCTCGTCTCGGAACAAACTTTGTGGTACTGACTTGACGCATCCAAACTGATGTTGTGCTTTTCTCGGCGAGGAGCGTGGAGCGATGTGTGGAATAGTAGGCTGCGTGGGTTATCCGAGCGCCCTTACCTTTCTCCTTGGGGGATTGCGGCGCCTTGAGTATCGAGGTTATGACTCAGCCGGTCTTGCCCTAGCTAACACAAACTATCCAGGATCGATTCACATTCGCAAGTCCGCCGGGCGGATCGATCGGCTCGCGTCGCTGATCGAATCCCATCCTTTATCAGGCGACATCGGAATTGCCCATACTCGTTGGGCAACACACGGTGGGGCCACCGACCGTAACGCTCATCCTCACCTGGGAGGCGATGGCGAGGTCGCCGTTGTTCACAATGGTGTCATCGAGAATTACGATTCACTACGGAGGCGACTGGAGGGGCTAGGATACACGTTCCGTTCGGATACAGACACCGAAGCCGTTGCGCATTTGATCGCCGACCTCCTGCGTAATTCGCATCCTGACCCCGCCGAGGTTGCGGCCAGGGGCTATATCCCACTGGTCCAGGTCATTCAGGCGGCGCTGTCACAGTTGCGAGGAACGTGGGGCCTTGCCATCCTGTTCAGAGACTATCCGGGGCTGATCGTTGGCGCCCGGTTAGGAAGTCCACTGATTGTGGGGGTCGGCAACGGCGCGAACTTTCTGGCCAGTGACGCCTCGCCTCTGGCGGGTGTGACCGAGCATGTTGTCTACCTCCGTGATCACGAAATTACCCTAATCACCGCGGAATCGGTTCGCGTTTATCACCGAGATCAAGGGCATGTTCAGCCCGATGTCAAAGAACTCCACATTTCCCCAGGTGATGTGGACACCGGTGGCTTTGCTCATTTCATGTTGAAGGAGATTTATGAGCAGCCGGAAGCCCTAAAAAACGCAATGCGCGGTCGCATGGACCTGGATGTTGCATCGGCAAAGTTCGGAGGACTGAACCTCTCCCCGCAGCAGCTTCGGCAGGTCGAGCGGATTATCCTGACGGGATGTGGAACAAGCTGGCATGCCGGCCTGGTCGGGGAATACCAGATCGAATCCCTTGCCAGGATTCCCGTGGAAGTCGAATACGCCAGCGAATTGCGGTATCGCAATCCTCCGTTGCATCGAAACACTATCTTGTTCGCGATCACCCAGAGTGGTGAGACGGCCGATACCTTGGCGGCTCTGCGCGAGCTGAAACGAAAGGGCTATCCGACTCTGGCCATTTGCAACGTTGTGGGAAGTACGATTGCTCAGGAAGCCGACGGCGGGATTTATCTCCATGCCGGTCCCGAGATCGGCGTGGCCTCGACGAAGGCCTTCACCTCTCAATGTCTGGTCCTGGCCATGTTGTCACTCTACTTCGGGCGACTGAGAGACTTGAGCTTTGAAGCGGGGATTCGCATCATCGAGAGGCTTCGCGAACTACCAGATCGCGTCGCTTCCGCGCTGGAATGCGACCAGAAAGTTCGCAAGATCGCAGACCGCTTTTGCCAATGTCGGAACTTTCTTTACCTGGGACGTCAATTTAACTTTCCCACAGCTTTGGAAGGTGCCCTCAAACTCAAAGAAATCAGTTACATCCATGCGGAAGGATATCCCGCGGCTGAGATGAAACATGGTCCAATTGCTTTGGTGGACGAGCAAACACCCAGTGTCTTTCTTTTGCCCCAGGGACCTGTGTATGAAAAGGTCCTGGCCAATATGCAGGAGATTAAGGCCCGCGGAGGACCAATCATTGCCGTGGTCGAGGAGGGCGATCAAGAAGCATGGCGGCTGGCCGACGAAATCATCGAAGTCCCCACAGTGGAGGACTTTCTCCAGCCAATCGTCTTTATCATCCCGCTGCAACTCCTGGCCTATCACATTGCTGTTGCCCGAGGGTGCGACGTCGATAAACCCCGCAATCTTGCCAAGAGCGTGACGGTAGAATAGCCAGCAGTGGCGGAGTTGGCTAACTAAACTGGGGCTTTGGGCAAACTTCGCGGATAAGGGGGTTTTTCCCTGGGCGGTAACGGCTGACCATATGTCGCCGCCCAGGCCTTCCGCTCCTCGTCAGTCGCGTAGTAGCGGAGCCAGATTTCGGGATCACCCTCCACAAAGGCACAATCCCAGCGAAGATAATTGTTCCCCAGATCGACTTTCTTCTCGCGAGAAGGCAAGATGTCACGGTAAATCAAACAATAAAGCTCGCGATCGGAGAGATGATCGGTGAACTCCAACACGATCCGCTTTTGGTACAGCTTTTCGATCGTATCCCAAAGAATCGCGTGCAATTGCTCGTCGCTTAAGGTCTCAGGCCTCGGAAGACGCAATTCAGGGTCAAACCAGCGGTAAATGGGGAGAACTGGGGCCATTTCCCAGGCTAGCATGCTGGCGAGATATTCATTCTCAGCGGCCAACGGCCACTGGTGGATGTTAACCCGCGTCAGGGAATCATCGTAATAAGGCTCAAGCTCCGTCCGCAATTCGGCGTTGCGAAGCAGAAGTTCAATGTCGAAACCGTCTCGATGTTTTCTTTGAGCCATTATCTAGCGACCCTCACTCTCCCGATGCAAACTCGTGCTGCTTTTCCCAAACCAGTTTCCCTGGTCCTTGCCGTCGATCTCTAAGCAAGCCTAAAACAACCCGACAAGTCCGCCGATGACCGTCAACCGTCGCACTCATCGGCCCCCATAATCGACTGTACTCACGGCCGAATCGGCTGCAAGTCGTCAGAAGCCCCAAAAATCTTCAAACAGAATCGCCGCGATGGCAAAAACGCTACAGCCGAAAAATCTCATGATCATCCGGAGGAATTTCGAGAAGAACCGGGAAAGTTTCTGTGTGTTTCGCAAATTGCGTATATTGCTTACGTTATCGCAAATTAACAACTTAGCCGGTCCTTGAAACACTCAATCTTTCTGGGGTTTCGCGTCGCAACTGGACCCGGGCGGGAGCGTCTTCGGTTCGGAAGGGCAGCATCGCGCATTGAGTTCCTGTTCAATGGACGCGATCTTTTCCACGCGGCGGGCATGTCGTCCGCCTTCAAACGGTGTGTTTAACCAGACTTCAACAATTCGCGTAATCACCCGTTCACCCAGTAAATCTGCCGACAAACAAAGGACATTGGCATCGTTATGACGGCGACTCATTTCGGCCGTAAGATCATCGTGACATGGAACGGCACGAATCCCCGGGACTTTGTTCGCGGCAATGCACATTCCCAAACCCGTGCCACAAAAGAGAATTCCGCGATCCGCTTCCCCTGAGCTGACCTTTCGAGCGACGGCCTCCGCGATATCGGGGTAATCAACGGGCGATTGGCTGAAAGTGCCCACATCGATCACCTCATGCCCCATATTCTTGAGGAGGCTCACAATCTTTGGACGGATATTATGACCACGATGGTCACTCCCAATAGCAATCCGCATTTTGACGACCTCTTTATCGTTAATTAAATCATGCCGATCTGACCTGGGTCCCGAATGTTTGCCGCAGACCTGTGGCCTAGAGCTGTCTTTCGACGTCCGCCGAGACTGTTTCTCTATGGGTCCGTATGACCGCTATCAACGAGGAGCAACAGTTCATCAAGTCTGCGCAGGATCGCTTCTTCTATCATATCTGCTGACACGCGATATGTTTCAATTGTTCCGCCAAAAGGATCACGGATATCTTTGCCATCCGGGTGGAGCAGGAACACCCGATTTGCGGCTTCGGGCCACTGCGAGATAATCGCATCACGGATGGCTTGCGTCATGGCAAACACACAATCCGCCTCGAGCACAAATCGCTCTGTGAGCGGCCGCGACACGTGATTGCGAATATCAAGTCCGCGCTCTTGCATGATTTGGACCGCCTGCGGACTTGCCGATTCCCCGCAGTATGCTTCTAGGCCTGCCGAGCTAACTGTCACGCCCAGATTCTCCAAATCCTGACTCGAACAACCGATCTTCTCCGCCAACAGATGCCGACAGAGTCCTTCCGCCATGGGACTACGACAGGTATTGCCAGTACACACAAAAAGGATCACGGCTCCAGCCATACGGCGAATATACTCCTTTGACAGAGCACCGGCGCGAAGGATTTCCCAACTGTCATGATAGACACGCACCACAGTGGATGCTGTCCCCAATTGTGGGGGGCCGTCGTCGAAGACGATATCCACCCCTGGAAGTCGCTGGGTTGCCTCCTCCGCCGTCATCGCCGGCGGCTCCCCCGAGCGATTGACGCTCGTCAAAACGAGCGGCGCCGGCAACAGACGCAGAACCTCCGCCACAAAATTATGTCTCGGAATGCGAAAACCGATCGTCCCTTCCGGACAAACCAATTCACGAACGCTGGGTGCGAATCGCTGGACGGCGCTAGCCCTATGGTCAAAATCCAGGACCAGAGTTAACGGACCCGGCCATGCCCGCTGGGCCAACCTCCAACCGACGCGATTCAGATTGGGAACATAATCCCAGAGTTCTTCCCCGCTCTTGATTGCCAATGTGAAAGCATGGCCGGATTTGCGACCTTTCAGTTGAGCCAAGCGTTCCACAGCTTCAGGAATCAAGACTGATGCCGCAACACCGTAAATCGTCTCGGTTGGCAAAACGACAAGACGCCCCTCCGCCAGGGCCTGGACGCAACGATGAACCAGATCGCGGGGTTCCTCGGCTTGCTTTAAAGGAATAACTAAAGGTGAATTCATAAACCAGGCTGACAAGCCTTCTCCTGTGCGAATTCGATTTTTCTCTCCAGCGAAAATATCGTCGTCTTCCCCTTCGACCAGTTATAAGGCCTGTCGGCGAGCGTGGTCAACCCGTTAAAATGGCGGCAGGTCAAACGATCAAGCGAACGCCGACGCTTTGTCCAAATAACGCGAAAGATGCATCGCGACGGCGGCTTCTGTCTCCTTCGACAATTGCGATCTGATAAGTGGAATAGCCTTGGCGGGGTCGATTTTCAGCAGCGCCCAGGCACAGGCTTCACGAACAATCGGTTCGGAATCCTCAAGCCCTTGAGCGAGAACGTCCCAGGCCGATCGACACCGTTGATTCCCGAGGACAATCGCTGCATTCCGCAGTAACCCTCGCCTTTTAGCACGCCATAATGGCGTGGGACCAAAGGCCTTATGGAAATCTTCTTCGCTCCAGGAGAAGAGCATAATCAAATTGACGGCTCGCTCCCCCGGCGGGGCATGACTTACTGGGCCATTTGAGAGGGATTTTTGATTCCGGGGGCAGACCGCTTGGCAGATATCGCAACCAAAGAACCAGTCGCCCACCTGCGGCCGAAGCTCTTCCGGAATAAATCCCCGAAGTTCGATCGTGAGGTAGCTAAGGCAGCGACGGGCATCGAGCACCCTTGGCGCAACAAAGGCGCCAGTCGGACACGCCCGCAAACACGCCGAACATGAGCCGCAAAGGTCTTCAGCAAAAGGTGGATCAGATTCAAGTGTTGCAGTTGTCAACAGTGCTGCCAGAAAAAGGTAGCTCCCATGATCCGGGTGAAGAAGGGAGGTGTTTTTTCCAATCCATCCCAAACCACCTAAATACCCAAAATCGCGTTCCAGCAAAGGCGCTGTATCGACCACTCCACGGACGGAAGCTCCCGGACACTCGGCAATCAGAAACCGCCCCAGTTGTTTGAGTCGCTGCCGAATCACCCGGTGATAATCCTCTCCCAGGGCATAGCGAGAAATCGTACCAAAGCCGGGCCTGGAGTCAGGATCGGGGAGATTTCGGTACGGAAACCCCAACATGATCACGCTCTGCACGTCCGGGAGGATCGAACCCGGGTCTTGATAGGCCCAGCTCCGTTCTGCCAGATAAGTCATTTCTCCATGAAAACCAGCCTTTAGCCAATTGAGAAACGCGCCGTAGTGGGGTGGCTCGATTGCCGGACATATCCCGACGCAACAGAAGCCCAGCTCTTTTGCAAGCTCTTTCAAGCGGATTACAATGTGTGTTGACATCACAACAACCGGTGTTTAGACGTATTTAACTGGACATCGGCAAGAAAAAGATACCGCCGAGCGCCGGGATTACCACCCTTTTGGCGGGGTACGTTTTGCGTACAATGCCAACGGTCGCGATTCTTATTTTCGATCGATCTGCCAATCAACAGGCTGGCTTACTAGGATTATACAGGTATTAGGGTTGTAAAAATGTCGATCAAGCATAAGCTCTTGGTTTTGGGGATCGTCTTTTGCTTCGGAATCGTGTTTTTTGAAGGGTGTCATAGTCGGCCTCCCCTTGAGGAATTGGGTGAGTTAGAGTTTGCCGTTCCCGACCTTCCAGGAATCAATGATCCCTATCAATTCCCGGACAGCGCTGGTCCGAGCACGACCCAGAATGGTTCTGCGCAGTCGCAGGAAAAACCTTGATTCCTTTCGTCGATTGCGAAACCCTTTGAATTCGGGATAATTGTGTGCTGGAATAACAGGTCAGCAGACCGTGTGTAGCACCTTTGGTCAGTGGAGAGGGGGATTCGTACGATGCGTTTGCGATCACGTGCAGGTTGTGTTTGTGCGTTCATGACCGTTCTCTCAACGTGGCTGCCGATGGTTCTGGCCGAGGAGACAATGTATTGGGTTTACTATGGAACCTACACGCGAGAGCTAAGCCGAGGGATCTATGTCGGAAGGTTCGATCCGAGCACGGGACAACTGACCGAGCCTGAGTTGGCGGCGGAAACCCGCAATCCTTCGTTCCTGGCGGTGCATCCAACACAACCATGGCTATATGCGGTGGGTGAGTTGGCAGAGTTTGAAGGGCAGCGGACGGGGGCCGTTAGTGCCTTTCGAATCGATCCCCAGTCAGGGAAGCTTGATCTCATCAACCGTCAGTCATCGGGTGGTACGGGACCATGCCATCTGGTGGTGGATTCTTCCGGACGATTTGTCCTTGTGGCCAATTACGGCGGCGGGAGCATCGCCTCCTTGCCGATCAACGCAAATGGCGGACTGGGCGCCCCGGTTTGCGTTATTCGTCAAGAAGGACGGAGTGTTCATCCGACGAGGCAGACGGCCCCGCATGCCCATCAGATCGATTTCAGCCCTGGAAAGGACGTGGTTCTGGTTCCCGATCTGGGATTGGACAAAGTGCTGTTGTTTCGCTGGTCGGCGGTGGACGGACAACTCAAAGAATACGAACCACCTTTTGTCACTGTACCACCGGGATCTGGACCACGGCATTTTGCCTATCATCCGACGGGTCGAGTCCTTTACGTCCTCAACGAATTGACGGCCACCGTGTCGGTTTTTGAATGTCAAGCTGGGGTGCCTCGCCGATTGTTGGAGACTGTTTCGTCGCTGCCCCAGGATTTTGCCGGTTCCAACACGGCAGCCGAGATTGTCGTCCATCCCTCGGGACGATTTCTTTATACGTCCAATCGCGGTCATGACTCCGTAGCGGTCTTTCGCATTGCCGATGATGGTCTCGCGATCACCCTCACAGAGAACGTCAGCGTCCAAGGAAAAACTCCCCGTTTTATTAGCATCGATCCAACCGGACGATTTCTCTTCGCCGCCAATCAGGATTCCAATAACGTCGTCGTCTTTCGAATCGATGCCGACTCTGGGCATTTGACACCGACGGGACAAATCATCAATCTTGGTGCCCCCGTGTGCATGTTGTTCTGGAAGTGATTTTTCTTGACAAATTACGGGGATTGACCAACATCACTCGGATCTGGGTTTACCGGGCATACCGCAGGAGTAACCGGATGAGTTCCCCCGCGCGGTCCAGGACGCGAAGCCGCCGGCGATAGATGGAACTTGCCAGAGTCTGGTATGTTTCGCCCCGGTCCAAGGCAATAACGATCGCAGCCACGTCGTCTCGTGTCGGCTTTCCCTCGGGACAACCCAACCTCAATAGGGCAAGACCGGCCGCAAATGACATGGCCAAAGCCCGAATACGGTCCGTGAGTGGCCAGCCTCTTCGGCCACAAACGGCATATCGTTTTGATATGGCCATTGTTTCGTAGTAATCGTCAAATGGTTGCAAAATGTCCCGATGGATGGCTCCAAGATTCTTGTCAAGGACAGTGAGATCGACCCAATCTGAAGAATCGCCGGTCACAACTTCCAACGAAGAAGATGAACTCGCTGCCGAACCCTTCGAGGGAGAATTGTGCCCAAGCCTGGCTGTTTCCGTAATAGTCTCCGATTGGCCGTTTTGATCACAACCGGGTCCCATATCAGTCGGTGAGAAGCTACCGGCTGATCGCCGTGATGGGACAATGCGGAGAGATTTTGACGCTTCGGCCAATGGAGGAATTTTACCTCGACCTATTGCCATGCTCCCGGATGTGAGGATCCAATTCAAACGTCCTTGCCAGCTCGTTTCCAGGCGATAACCGGGATGGAGACGATAATACTCAATCAGGCATCGCCGGAAGACGAGTTGAGATGTCCGATGTGGGGGTAAACGCTCGTTAAAAAATGGCTCGACCTCCTTAGTTACTCCCCTTTCCAGTAGCCCGATAAGATCACTGAATCGTTCTGCGTCCAGTTGGGCCAGTCGGCAGCGATCGAGAAGCTGGGCAAACACGACACTGTGAGCCAAACGGCGAACCATGGGGTAGCGACCGTCTGTGAGAAACCGCTCGACGCAATTGGCCACATACAGGAATTGATTCCAACTCCCGCGATAAGTGGCCGTCAGCGGCGGTGGAGGAACCGAATGGACACGAAATCGATCAGTCTCGACAAGAGGTCGCCAGGAGTCTTCTTGCTCCTCAAGTGACCGTCCGTGCTGCGCGATCACGCTGGGGCAATTGTGACGAAGCGTCAAATAGGCGAAGCGGTCCAGGGGAACGAGCTGGTAAGGGAACATGCGGCAGATTAAGGGTTTGGCCTCGGGACCGAATTTCTCGTGGATCCGGCACCGCCCCTCGGAACTCAGGAAGACGCAAAACCCGTCAGGCCGATGGGCCAGGCGATATTGCGCCTTCCAGAGAGACATCTTCACGAAAAGACGGCGCCCCGCGAGTTCCGCGTCCTTGTCCCATCCCTGGCCACGAATTCTCTGATACTCTTCGCTTGACAGGGGAATAATCACATGGCGACAACAGATGCCGCATCCGTGACAATCCCAATGTTCGGCAATCGGCAACAACCGGACGGGAAGGTTGATAGGCATAGGTCTCACTGCCCTTATGGCCTGGTCATTCCGCCAGCGTCTTGAATAACGGCAAATGTCGATAATAAACCTCAAGGATGAGGAGATGGAACGCAGTCACGTACAGGCGACCGGCTTCTTTACCCCAGCGATCGGCCACCGGCTGGAGCGGGTCCCAACTCCCGGCCCAGGGGCCAGTCTGGACCTGGTTCTTAAGCAGCGTTTCCTGAACCTGCCGATTCCACACTTGCCACAACTCGCCCTGCATCT
>Ga0308414_1001235_pt1 | contig 16683 bp, 12 predicted proteins | sample HotsprSampleOS50_FD_205667 | JGI IMG/M metagenome (GOLD analysis project Ga0308414, IMG submission 205667) | Hot spring phototrophic mat microbial communities from Octopus Spring, Yellowstone National Park, Wyoming, United States - 20090730_OS50 ... | reverse complement strand
CCACAAATCCAGTGGCGCTATCCATCCCCACCCTACAGAGGGTGGGGAATTCCGCGCGTTTTGTTAAAAAATTAGTGAGCGATCATGGAAATAGCTGTTTAGCAGTTGCTTGGTCGGTTAGGACAAATTTTGGCTTCCAGCTCACGGCGTTTCCCCTCACCCTAAATCCCTCTCCCCTTGGGGGTGAGGGAAAGTCCGAAAGCGAGAACTTAAAAGCCTGTCAACTGTTAAAGCGAACAAAGCTAACAACGATATTAATGACAGAATTATTAAAGCGCAATGCACCGATCTCACTCTGCCGCACTATCTGGGCAAGTGGCAAGACATGATAATCCCAGACCTATGATTGTGATAAAGTAGAAATACGGGAAATAACTGTATTCAAGACACAAAATTCTTCAGATGCCAGCCGCTCCACTCCCCGCCAATGAGTCGCAACGACTCGAACAACTGTACAGGTATCGTATTTTGGATACCGAATATGAGGATAGTTACAACGAGTTAGCTGAGATTGCCGCCTATATTTGTGGAACTCCTTTTGCCCTGATTAGCTTGGTGGATAGAGATCGGCAATGGTTCAAGGCGGCGGTGGGACTGGAAGTGCGGGAAACTCCTAGGAGTGTTTCTTTTTGCGCCCATGCTCTACATAGTTCAGAAACGCTCATAGTTCCAGATGCGACCCAAGATCACCGCTTTGCTGATAATCCGTTTGTTGTGGGTGAACCCCGTGTTCGCTTTTATGCAGGAGCACCTTTGGTTACCAGTGAAGGGTTGGTACTGGGTACAATCTGTGTTGTTGATCTTTGCCCCCGCCAACTGAATCAGTCTCAAATACGCACATTACAGATTCTCTCCCATCAAGTAGTCAGTCAATTGGAACTGCGTTTGTCCCGCAATCAACTGCAAGAGTATGCAGAACAATTACAGAAACTAAATAGCAACAAAGACCGTTTCTTCTCTACCCTTGCTCATGATTTGAAATCTCCATTTAATGGAATTCTCAACCTCGCTAAAATTTTGCAACAAGAGGCAGATGATCTCAGCCGCGCAGACATAAAGGATATTGCTCAAGACATCCACAGCGCATCAGAGGAAGCCTACAAGTTGATGGATAACTTACTGCAATGGTCTTTATTTGAGACTGGAGGAATGCGCTATCACCCTGTGCGCTTATCCCTTTACGAACTGGCGGTAAGCGTAGTCAGCTTGCTAGGGGCAGTGGCGCATCAAAAAGGGGTGTACCTAAGTATAGCTTCTGATGCAGATGTGGTGGTTTACGCTGATCGCCAGATGATATATTCCGTTCTGCAAAATTTGGTAACCAATGCTATCAAGTTCACCCCGCCACACGGCAAAGTTACTGTTTCCATAGCATCCTCTGGGAGCAATGCGGTGGTTAGTGTCGCCGATACAGGGGTAGGCATGAATGAAGCCCAAATGCAGTGCATTTTCAGCGATAATTACACCTGCCCTAGTACTAGGGGCACGGCGGGGGAGTCAGGCACTGGCTTGGGACTACTACTCTGCCGCCAATTTGTGGAACAAAATGGCGGGCGGATGCGCGTTGTGTCTGAGCTAAACAAGGGCACAACTTTCAGCTTTACCCTGCCGCTGTATGCAAACTGAAAGCAAAAACTTGCAAGGGCTGACACTGGCGGGTTATAATAATAGGCTGGTTTTATATTAGAGCAAGTTGTATGGCAGTCCCCAAAAAGCGCACTTCTAAATCCAAAAGTAAGAAACGCAATGCGGTGTGGAAACGCAAGGCATTTTTTGAAGCCCAAAAAGCTATTTCTCTAGGCAAGTCCATTCTTACAGGCAGAAATACTGGCTTTATCTATCCGCTGGCAGAAGATAGCGAAGCAGAGACTGAATGACTACCCCTAACAGGCAAAAATCCGTACATGGCATTGATGTTCGCCAAAATCAGCAGTTTGCCCCGCATCCCAACAGCACATCGCATGGCAAGTCGCTCTGTTGTACAAAAGGGGCTAGCAATACCCTAGAATATCTGTAACCGTGTAACCTTGTGTGAATTATGACCCTAGAACTTGACTATCAGTCCCCCGACTACTGCGATGCTTACAGCAGGATCAATGCGATCGTCATTGAGGGTGAGCGTGAGGCACACGACAATTATTTGACTTTGGGAGAATTGCTGCCCGAATCTCAGGCGGATTTTGCCAAACTTGCCAAGATGGAAGACAAGCACAAAAAAGGATTTACTGCCTGTGGCAAGAATCTAAATGTTGAGCCTGATATGGAATTCGCTCAGCTATTTTTTGCCCAACTGCATGGCAACTTCCAAAAAGCGGCACAAGCGGGGGATGTGGTTACCTGCTTGGTCATTCAATCCTTGCTGATCGAGTGCTTTGCGATCGCCGCTTACAATATCTATATTCCCGTAGCCGATCCCTTTGCCCGCAAAATTACTGAGGGCGTGGTCAAGGATGAGTACCTGCATCTCAACTATGGAGAGGAGTGGCTCAAACAGCATTTTGACCAGTGCAAAAGCCAAATAGATCAAGCCAACCGCCAAAATTTGCCCCTGATCTGGAAAATGCTCAGCCAAGTGGAGCGCGATGCCAAGACCTTAGGTATGGAAAAAGAGGCTTTGGTGGAGGACTTTATGATCCAGTATGGCGAAAGTCTGGGTAAGATTGGCTTCAATACCCGCGAAATTATGAAAATGTCAGCGATGGGTCTGGTTACCGCATAGCTTCATGTTCGGACTGATTGGACATCTTACTAGCCTTGATCATGCCAAAGCCGTAGCTAGGCGGCTGGGCTTCGATGAATACGCCGATCAAGGGCTGGAATTTTGGTGTAGTGCGCCGCCACAAATTGTGGATGAGATTACTGTCAAAAGCCTCACTGGGACTGAGATTAAGGGGCTGTATGTAGAGTCCTGTTTTCTCCCTGAGATGCTGGCAGGCAACCGCTTCAAAACAGCAATTCGCAAAATTCTCAATGCCATGGCACACGCCCAAAAGCACGGCATAAACATTACCGCTCTGGGGGGGTTTTCTTCCATCATTTTTGAGAATTTCAACCTTGCCCAAATTCCCCAAGTGCGTAACATTCAGATAGATATTCAGCGGTTTACTACGGGCAATACCCATACAGCCTATATCATTGCGCGGCAAATTGAGGAGGCGAGCCGCAAGTTTGGCATTGACCTAGCTAAGGCAGTGATTACAGTGTGCGGGGCTTCTGGCGATATTGGTAGTGCGGTGTGTCGCTGGTTGACGGCAAATGCGGACTTTAGGGAACTGCTCTTGGTGGCACGCAATCAGGAAAAACTGCACAACCTGCGATCGCAACTGGGGCGGGGTACAGTTACCGATCTGGCTCATGCCTTACCCCTGTCCGACATCGTGGTTTGGGTTGCCAGTATGGCGAAGGGTATGGCAATCAATGTCAACCAGTTGAAGCGTCCCTGCATTTTGATTGACGGCGGCTATCCCAAAAATATGGAAAACACGATCTCAGCCGATGGTATCTATGTGATCAATGGCGGCATTGTGGAACATTCCCTCGATATCGATTGGAAGATTATGGACATTGTGAATATGGCGGCGCCTGCACGGCATTTGTTCGCTTGCTTTGCGGAGTCAATGCTGTTGGAGTTTGAGGGCTGGTACACCAACTTTTCTTGGGGGCGCAATCAAATCACGGTGGACAAGATGCAACAGATCGGAGCTGTGTCCATAAAGCATGGCTTCCGTCCTTTGATTGGCTGAGTATAACCAAAGGCAGAAATCGTAAAGATATATTGCGGCTTAGCAAATTTTTTGTTAAATTTCTTGATGTAGTGTTCAAGTTATGAAGGGTAGAAATCATGGAAAGCGAAAATCGTAATGCATGGACTTGGGGTTTCAACGCTGGTGCTGAAAATTGGAATGGTCGTTTGGCAATGATTGGTTTCGTAGCGGCGATCGCTATTGAACTGATCAGCGGTCAAGGTGTACTCCACTTCTGGGGCATCATCTAGGCAATCACAGCTAGGTGCAACATCTAGCAAACATTTAGCAAAGGTTTAGGAGTGAGCGCCGTGCTTGCTCCTCTTTTTTTGGCTGTCGCCTGATACTATTATCAATAATGTCTCCTACTAACCGTTTATCAATCACTTAAGAAAGCGATAGCGCAAATAGACTTCATTTGCTTGGTGATACACTGACATCAATTCTGCTTTAGCTAACTGGGAGTTTCCCAGACCATAGCGATCGCCACCTAAGATATTTAGATTATCTTCGCCGCCCACAAACACAGGGGAAATGGTTAAAAAAAATTCATCAGCCCAACCATTAGCAATAAATTGATAATTGAGAGAACTACCCGCCTCAATCAACACAATTTTTATACCAAAATCAGTAAACAAATCCGTTAAAACTGTCAGCAAATCTCCCGAAAATTGCCGCACGATCGCCTTATGTTGATAGATTTCTGGTAGAGGTGTTTGCGAAAAAACTAGCTTATACTGGCGATCGCCACTCCAAAAAGGATGCTCTAAGGGCAAGTCGCCACTTTTGGTAAGCACTACTCCTTTGGGCTGGGGGCGTGATCTCAGTATTTCTTGGGGAATAGCCAGACTAAACCGATCATGCCTTAGAGTATTGCCCCCCACCAGAATAGCATCTACGCTGGCTCTGATCTGGCGCATAATTTGGCGATCGCATTGGGAACTCAGCCCCTCTAAAGTGCCATTTCTGGTTGTAGTTTTGCCATCAACACTAGCCACCATATTAAAAATAATATAGGGGCGCATTTTACCACAGGGTAAAGTAACACCAGTTTGGGGGAAAGATAGCTCATTCTCGGTATAAAAATTATTCATCTTTTGATAGTTTTGGCAGATTTATATTTTTTACCAGTACACCCTATTTAGCTGGAGCTTGTATAGAATATAAGCCCAAAAACCTTACTCAGAGAAGATTTGTTTCTATATGCTATATTCTTTGATAATTAAACAAACTGTAATTGCCCATTTAATAACTTGGCAATCCCATTGATTGGGTAAGTGAAACTAAGACAACCGTCATAATTTAGTTTAGAAGAGGGGTCGCCCCGTACTTGGTTTTAGGCAATGCCTACATATCAAGTGAGCAGATTAGGTAAAACCAAAGCTAACCTTTAGCAAATCCTAATTGTAACAGGTCGAACATATTTAACTTTTTGTGATGCACTGTACGGGAATTTTAGCCCAGACCTCTACCGCAATGGGCATAGTGCTCAAGCGCAAATTTATGCCATAGTATGATTACCACTATCAAGGTTTTTCTGCTGTGTTTAAGGCTTTTAGTGTCCTCGTTGATGATTTTCAGATCATATTTGAACGTGATCCCGCCGCCCGCAACTGGTTGGAGGTGCTGTTTTGTTATCCAGGGCTACAGGCGATCGCTATGTATCGTTTCGCCCATTGGCTCTATGGCTTAGGTCTGCCCTTTTTTCCCCGTCTGATCTCCCAGATCGCTCGCCTCTTGACAGGGATCGAGATTCACCCTGGGGCAAAGATTGGCAGAGGCGCATTCATCGATCATGGTATGGGGGTAGTGATTGGTGAAACTGCGATTATTGGCGAATATGTATTGATTTATCAGGGAGTTACCCTAGGCGGCACAGGCAAAGAATCGGGCAAGCGCCACCCCACCCTTGGCGACAATGTCATAGTGGGAGCAGGGGCGAAAATTTTGGGCAACATTGAGATTGGCAATAATGTCAGGATTGGTGCTGGATCAGTGGTGCTAAAGCCTGTCCCCTCCGATTGCACAGTGGTAGGGGTACCTGGGCGCATCGTGCATCGGCACGGCAAGGCGGAATCCCCCCTAGAGCACAACTGCATTCCCGATCCTGAAGGGGAAATCATTAAATCGCTCTTGCAAAGGGTAGAGAAACTGGAGGAACAATTACATCACCGCACCGTACCCAGCAAGTATGTCATTCCCGCCAACTTCCTCGACCTTGTTCGCCCCAAACAGTTTTACTATAATGCCGTTGAATCCTTATCTGATGCGTTGGATGAGTACGATAACCAAGGTGATAGCTTTTCGGGGGGCGCAGGCATCTAAGCTAGCAGTCAAACTTGCATTATGGATTAGCATCACCCTTGCCTATTTTGGTTTGGTGACTGGCTGTATGCCCAATGTGCCTCCAACTAATAACACCAGTCGCCTAGATCAAGTACTTAGTCGTGGGCGGTTGCGTTGTGGCACCAATGGCGAATTACCAGGTTTTAGCTTCCTTGAGCCGCAGGGGCTATATGTGGGCTTAGATGTGGACATCTGTCGAGCGATCGCCGCCGCCCTATTTGATAACCCCGATGCCGTAGATTACCGCAGTCTCAACGCCAAATAACGCTTTGCTGTCCTGCAATCGGGAGAAATAGACATCCTCAGCCGCAACACCACCGTAACCCTAGGGCGTGCCTTTGCCCCAGTGCTGTTTTATGACGGTCAAGGCATCATGGTGCGCCAAGACAGTAAAATCAGCAAACTAGAAGACCTCAAGGGCAAAACCATCTGTACACAAGTAGGCACCACCACGCAAATCAACCTTGCCGATCAGCTCCGCCAGCGCAATATCCCCTACCAACCTCTCACCTTTGATGACATCAATACTGTATTTGCCAGTTACGAAACAGGACGATGCCAAGCGGTCAGCGCCGACAAATCTGCCCTAATTGTGCGCCGCTCTCGGCTATCGCAACCCTCAGCCCACATTATCTTGCCAGAGACCATTTCCAAAGAGCCGCTTGCCCCTGCCATCCTCACAGGTGATAGCCGCTGGCTCAAAGCCGTCAGTTGGATCATCTACACCCTGTTTGAGGCAGAGGATTTGGGTATTAGCTCCTCAAATTCAAGCAGGGCAAAACGAGCTACTGCAAAAATTTCTGCGCCCCAGTGATGCTTTAGGCGATAATGCAGGTCTGCCGCCCGATTTTCCCACCAGAATTATCAAGGCAGTAGGCAATTATGCAGAAATTTACCAGCGCCACTTGGGGCGCAATAGCCAGTTTCAGCTTGCTCGGGCAGATAACTTACTTTGGAAAGATGGGGGATTACTTTACTCGCCACCATTCCGTTAACTTGCTGTTGACAGGGTTAAAATAAATTCATACAATAAAAGACCCGTGTCTTTACGCTTGCGAGGACAAAATTACTTCTGCATGGATAAGCCAATCCTTGTTACGCCCGCCTTTACTCTACCAGACCTTGTAGAAATTCAGCGGGAGAGCTTTAAGTGGTTTTTAGAAGAGGGGTTAATCGAGGAGCTAGAGAGCTTTTCCCCCATTAGCGATTATACAGGTAAGATGGAACTGCATTTTGTAGCCAAAGACTACAAACTGAAGGGTCCACGCTACAGCCTTGAGGAAGCCAAACGCCGTGATGCCACCTACGCCGTCCAGATGTATGTGCCCACTCGCTTGATCAACAAGGAAACAGGCGAGATCAAGGAAATGGAGGTGTTTGTGGGCGACCTGCCGCTTATGACTGATCGGGGCACTTTCATTATTAACGGAGCGGAGCGGGTAATTGTCAATCAGATCGTGCGTAGTCCGGGGGTCTACTACAAAGAAGAAGTGGACAAAAATGGCAAACGCACCTATAACGCCAGCCTGATCCCCAATCGTGGGGCGTGGCTGAAGTTTGAAACCGACAAAAATGATCTGGTGTGGGTGCGCATCGATAAAACCCGCAAGCTGTCAGCGCAAATTCTGCTCAAGGCGATCGGCTTGACCGACAGTGAAATTTTAGATGCCTTTGCCCATCGTGAAGTCTATCAAAAAACCATAGAAAAAGAGGGGCAGTACGAAGAAGAGGAAGCCCTCAAAGAACTCTATCGCAAACTGCGCCCTGGTGAACCACCCACTGAAGCGGGCGGTAAGGAACTTCTGCGATCGCGCTTTTTCGATCCCAAGCGTTATGACCTCGGCAAAGTAGGTCGCTACAAAATCAACCAAAAGTTGGGGTTGAACATCCCCGAAACCGTCAGGGTACTGACAGAGAAAGATATTTTGTCAGCGATAAACTACCTGATCAACTTGAAGTTCGAGATGGGACGGGTTGACGATATCGACCACTTGGGGAACCGCCGTGTTCGCTCCGTAGGTGAACTACTGCAAAACCAAGTTAGGGTGGGATTAAATCGCCTCGAGCGCATCATCCGTGAGCGCATGACCGTTGCCGATGTGGAGTCCCTCACGCCCACCTCGCTGGTCAATCCCAAACCCCTTGTTGCCGCCATCAAGGAGTTCTTTGGCTCCAGCCAGCTTTCCCAGTTTATGGATCAGACTAACCCCCTAGCGGAACTGACCCACAAGCGGCGCATCAGTGCTTTGGGACCTGGCGGACTGACGCGGGAGCGGGCAGGGTTTGCCGTGCGAGATATTCACCCCTCCCACTACGGGCGCATTTGTCCCATTGAAACCCCCGAAGGTCCCAATGCTGGTCTAATTGGCTCCTTGGCAACTCATGCCCGTGTCAACCAGTTTGGTTTTATCGAGACCCCATATTATCGGGTGGAAAATGGCAGAGTGCGCCGTGATTTGCCTGCTATTCACATGACTGCCGATGAGGAGGACGAGTACCATGTGGCGGCTGGGGATGTCCCCACCGACCCCTCTGGCAAAATTACCAGTGAATTTGTAGCGGTGCGCTACCGTCAAGAGTTTGTCAGTGTGCCGCCCCATGAAGTGGATTTTGTGCAAGTTTCCCCAGTACAAATCATTTCCGTTGCCACTTCTTTAATTCCCTTCCTAGAGCATGATGATGCCAACCGTGCCCTGATGGGTTCCAATATGCAGAGGCAGGCAGTTCCCCTCCTGCGTCCTGAGCGCCCTCTAGTGGGTACAGGGTTGGAGGGGCAAGCGGCACGGGATTCGGGCATGGTAATTTTAGCCGATCACGATGGCACGGTTACCTATGTGTCGGCGGTGGAAATTCGAGTCAAGTCCGATCAGGGGCAGGAGTCTGTCTATCGTCTGCAAAAATATCAACGCTCCAATCAAGACACCTGTCTCAATCAGCGTCCTATTGTGTTCGTAGGCGATCGCGTGCAAGCGGGTCAAGTGCTAGCTGATGGTTCCTCCACTGAGGGTGGCGAACTGGCTTTGGGGCAAAACATTGTAGTAGCCTACATGCCATGGGAAGGCTACAACTATGAAGATGCCATTTTGATCAACGAACGCTTGGTACACGATGACATCTACACCTCAATCCATGTGGAAAAATTTGAGATTGAGGCACGCCAAACCAAGCTGGGTCCTGAGGAAATCACTAGGGAAATTCCCAATGTGGGCGAAGACGCTCTGCGCCAACTGGATGAGAATGGCATCATTCGCATCGGGGCATGGGTGCAGTCAGGGGATATTTTGGTGGGTAAGGTAACGCCCAAAGGCGAGTCGGATCAGCCCCCCGAAGAGAAACTCCTGCGCGCCATTTTTGGCGAAAAAGCCCGCGATGTGCGGGATAACTCTCTGCGGGTTCCCAATGGGGAGAAAGGACGGGTGGTGGATGTGCGGGTGTTTACCCGCGAGCACGGCGATGAACTGCCTCCTGGAGCCAACATGGTGGTCAGGGTATATGTAGCACAGAAGCGCAAGATTCAGGTGGGGGACAAGATGGCTGGTCGGCACGGCAATAAAGGGATTATTTCCAAAATTTTGCCCAAAGAAGATATGCCCTTCCTCGCCGATGGTACGCCTGTGGATATTGTCTTAAATCCCCTCGGTGTGCCTTCCCGCATGAATGTGGGGCAGGTGTATGAGTGTCTGTTGGGCTGGGCGGCGGCGCATCGCAATGTGCGCTACAAGGTAGTGCCGTTTGATGAGATGTATGGCGAAGAGATGTCTAGGCATTCAGTGCATGGCGAACTGGAAAAAGCCAGCCAGCAGGAGGGCAAGGACTGGATCTTCAACCCCGAACACCCTGGTAAGCTGACTTTGTATGACGGGCGCACTGGCGAACCCTTTGATCAACCTGTAACTGTAGGTGTTGCCTATATGCTCAAACTGGTGCATTTGGTGGACGATAAGATTCATGCCCGCTCCACTGGTCCCTACTCCTTGGTTACCCAGCAACCCCTCGGCGGCAAGGCACAACAGGGCGGTCAGCGCTTCGGCGAAATGGAGGTGTGGGCATTGGAGGCATTTGGGGCGGCGCACATTTTGCAGGAAATCCTCACGGTGAAATCCGATGATATGACGGGACGCAATGAGGCTCTCAATGCGATCGTCAAGGGTGAGGCAATCCCCCGCCCCGGTACACCAGAATCCTTCAAGGTATTGGTGCGGGAACTCCAGTCCCTCTGTCTCGATGTATCGGTACACAAGCTGGCAAACGATGGCTCCAATCAGGATACTGAAGTGGATTTGATGGTGGATGTCGGTTCACGGCGTGTCCCCAGCCGTCCCACCTACGAGCAGGTTTACCGTGAGGGGCTGAGCAGTTTTGATGACGATGATGAATAGGCGATGTGCCTGAAACCCATATTATTAAAAGGACAAGGTTAAATCTCATGGCAAGAGAAGAACAACGCTTTGACTATGTCAAGATTGGGCTGGCATCTCCTGAGCGCATTCGCAAATGGGGGGAGCGGGAATTGCCTAATGGCAGTGTGGTAGGGGAAGTTACTAAGCCCGAAACCATCAACTACCGCACCCTCAAGCCAGAAATGGATGGTTTATTTTGTGAGCGCATTTTTGGACCTGCTAAGGACTGGGAATGCCATTGTGGTAAGTATAAGCGAGTGCGGCACAAGGGGATTGTCTGCGAACGCTGTGGCGTGGAGGTAACGGAATCGCGGGTGCGCCGCCATCGCATGGGCTTTATTAAACTTGCCGCCCCTGTAACCCATGTGTGGTATCTCAAGGGGATTCCTAGCTACATGGCAACCCTTTTAGATATGCCCCTGCGGGATGTGGAGCAGATTGTTTACTTTAATTCCTATGTGGTGCTCAACCCTGGCATTATGGCAGAAGGTGCGGGGGAGGTGATCGAGATAAGCTCCCGACAGATTAAAGTATTGCGGGATAATGGAGCAGAGGACATCTATAAACTGCACCCCAAACACAGTCCTGAAGTTAATCTTGGCGATCGCATTGAGAGTGGTCAAGTTCTGGCTACTGCCTTTGGTTTGAGCCTCAAGCAACTGTTGACTGAGGAGCAATGGCTAGAGTTAGACGACAAAATCTATGCCGATGAGTACCCCATCGAGGGTATTGAAGTTGGCATTGGGGCAGAGGCAGTACAGCGATTACTGGGGCAGTTAAATCTGGAAAAAGAAGCAGAAGCCCTGCGCCGTGAAATAGACAATGCCAAGGGGCAAAAGCGTGCCAAGCTGATTAAGCGCCTGCGGGTGGTGGATAACTTTGTGGCGACTGGTGCCGATCCGCGCTGGATGGTGCTAGAAATTCTCCCCGTGATTCCCCCCGATCTGCGTCCCATGGTGCAGTTAGACGGGGGGCGGTTTGCCACCAGTGATTTGAATGATCTCTACCGCAGGGTGATCAATCGCAACAACCGCCTTGCCCGTCTCCAAGAAATTGCCGCTCCCGAAATCATCATTCGCAACGAAAAACGGATGTTGCAGGAGGCGGTAGATGCCCTGATCGACAATGGTAGGAGAGGACGCACGGTAGTTGGTGCCAACAATCGCCCCCTGAAATCTCTCTCTGATATTATCGAAGGCAAACAGGGGCGGTTCCGTCAGAACCTGCTGGGTAAGCGGGTGGACTATTCGGGGCGTTCAGTAATTGTAGTGGGTCCAAAGTTGAAAATCCATCAGTGTGGACTGCCCAAAGAAATGGCGATCGAGCTATTTCAGCCGTTTGTGATCCACCGTCTGATTAAGCGCCAGATTGTCACTAATATCAAAGCCGCCAAAAAGTCAATTCAGCGCAACGATCCCATCGTGACCGAAGTTCTGCAAGAAGTAATTAAAGACCACCCTGTTTTGCTGAACCGTGCGCCAACCCTGCACCGCTTGGGGATTCAAGCCTTTGAGCCGATTTTGGTGGACGGTCGAGCCATTCAACTGCATCCCCTTGTCTGCCCTGCCTTCAATGCTGACTTTGACGGTGATCAGATGGCGGTGCATGTGCCCCTATCGTTGGAGGCGCAAGCGGAAGCACGGATGCTGATGTTAGCTTCCAATAATATTCTTTCCCCCGCTACGGGGAATCCCATTGTCGCCCCCAGCCAAGACATGGTTTTGGGTTGCTACTATCTCACCGCCGATAATCCCAAACCGCAGAAAGGGACTGGGCGCTATTTTGTAGATTTTGATGATGTGGTGATGGCGTACCATCAGCAGGAAATCAGCCTCCACGCCTATATTTGGGTGCGGTTTGATGGCGCAGTGGAAGTAGCGGGGAATGAAGTTTGCAATGAGGTTATCACTAATCCTGATGGCTCAGTGGAACGCCGTTTTGCCGATGCCAAAACTGGCAAGCTGTTACGCCGCCGCCGTGAAACTGCCAGTGGTGAGTTGATTGCTCAGTATGTTCATACCACCGCTGGGAGAGTGTTATTTAATCAAGCTGTTCTCAATGCCCTATCTATAACCAATCCTGTATTCAATTAGTTCAATTAGCAAAGCTAGGCAAAACTATGACTCAAACGGAACCTTTCCTGAATCGCATTATTGATAAGAAGCAACTCAAGAGCCTGATTGCCCGTGCCTTTATCCGTCATGGCACTTCCCGTACTGCTATCTTGGCAGATGAATTGAAGACGCTTGGTTTTCGCTATGCCACTCAAGCAGGGGTATCTATCAATATAGATGACCTCCAAGTTCCCCAAGAGAAAAAGCGGCTACTGCAAAGTGCGGAAGCGGAAATAGAATCCACTGAGGATCGCTACACGCGTGGCGACATTACGGAGGTGGAACGCTTTCAGAAGGTAATCGATACTTGGCACATCACCAATGAAAAACTGCGGGAGCAGATGATGAAGAATTTCCGTGATAATGCTCCCCTCAATTCAGTTTATATGATGGCGAATTCTGGAGCGAGGGGCAACTGGTCGCAGGTGCGGCAGTTGGTGGGAATGCGTGGTTTGATGGCTGATCCGCAAGGAGAAATTATTGACTTGCCCATTCGCACTAACTTTCGGGAAGGTTTGACGGTTACCGAATATATTATTTCCTCCTACGGGGCGCGCAAAGGTCTGGTGGATACGGCTCTGCGCACGGCGGACTCGGGCTATCTCACAAGGCGTTTGGTGGATGTGTCGCAGGATGTGATTGTGCGGGAGTTGGACTGCGGGACAAATCGGGGGATTACGCTGCGGGCGATGAAAGATGGTGATCGCACCTTGATTAAATTAGAAGATCGGCTCTTGGGGCGGGTATTGGCACGCACGGTGGTCGATCCCAAGGCGGAACCTGTGGAGATCAACCTGTCTCAACTCTTGGACAGCAACGAGTATGCCCCAGTGGAGGATGTGGTCGATCCAGCTACGGGGGAGGTACTGCGCCCTGCTTTAGAGAGTGTTTATCTGCACTGCATGAGCGATCGGGAAAAAGAGCGGGAACAAGCCCTCGCCCAGTATGCCAAACAGCATGATACAAAAATCCTTGCCCGCAAAGTGCTTGCCGCCCGCAACCAAGACATCTCTGATCAGTTGGCAAAAACCATTGTCAAAGCAGGGGTGGAATCAGTGGTGGTGCGCTCCGCTCTGACCTGCGATTCCACCCGTTCCGTCTGCCAAACCTGCTATGGCTGGAGTCTCGCCCACGCCCGTCGGGTGGACATTGGCGAAGCGGTGGGGATTATTGCCGCCCAGTCCATCGGCGAACCGGGCACCCAGCTCACCATGCGCACTTTCCACACGGGCGGAGTATTTACGGGGGAGGTGGCAGAGCAACAGCGTGCCGCCTTTGCAGGGGTGGTGTCCACTTCCCCGACTTTGCGCCTGCGCCCCATGCGTACCCGTCACGGCGATGATGCCTATTATGTGGAGACCAATGGTGAATTTACGGTAACTGCTGAGGATGGCAAACAAGAAACCTATGCCATTACCCAAGGCTCTACCCTGCTGGTAGCCGATGGTCAGCAGGTCAAGCCCAACCAACTATTGGCGGAAGTGGCGGAAGTGGGGCGCACAGCACGCAAAACCACAGAAAAGGTAAAAAAATTGCTCAGCACTGACAAAGCGGGGGAAGTGCTGTTTCAGGACATCAACCCCGAGGCGGTGACCGATAAACAGGGCACAACCAGCTACATGGTGCGGGGCGATCGCGGCGGACGCATTTGGGTACTCTCGGGCGAAGTGTATAACCTCCCCCCCGGAGCCGAGCCAGTGGTCAAACAAGGCGATCGCGTAGAAGCGGGCGATGTGATGGCGGAAATGCGGATACGCACCGAGCATGGGGGTATAGTGCGTTTCACCCAAGACAATGAAGTGGAGATCATCACCGCCTCCGTAGTCCTCGATCAGGCACAGATTCGCACTGAGGTACAGCACAGCAGAGAACAGTATGTGCTGGAGACCATTGATCCCAAACAGCGCTTCCTACTCAAAGCGATACCTGGGACTAAACTAGCCAATGGGCAAGTGGTTGCCGAACTGATCGATGATTCCTATCACACTACCAGCGGTGGCATCCTCAAGTATGCAGGAGTGGAAATTGCCAAGCGGGGCAAGGGCAGGCATGGTTACGAAGTGGTGCAGGGCGGCACCTTGTTGTGGATACCCGAAGAAACCCATGAAGTGAATAAAGACATCTCTTTGCTGATGGTGGAAGATGGGCAGTACATCGAAGCGGGCACTGAGGTAGTCAAAGATATTTTTGCCCAGAGTGCAGGCGTGGTGGAAGTAACCCAAAAGAATGACATTCTGCGGGAGCTAACTATCAAACCAGGGGCACTGCATCTGGTGGACGATCCACAGTCAGCCCAGCAAAAACATGACACCTTTGCCCTGCCTGGTACGGAAGTTCTCCCTGGTGTGGTAGTCACCGAGCAAGTCTATATCCAATATGTGGAAAGCACACAAGGCTCTGCTCTACTACTGCGCCCCGTGCAAGAGTTCAGCGTCCCCGATACTCCGCCAGTGCCCAGCCAAGTCTCAGCTAATCAAGAAGGGCGCTCCATTGGTCTGCGGGCGGTGCAGAGATTACTGTATCGTGACGGCGAACGGATCAAGTCGATTCAGGGTGTGGAGTTGCTCAAAACCCAGTTGGTGCTGGAAGTTGATACCGACACGCCCCAGTTGGCGGCGGACATTGAATTTATCCCCGATGAACAGACCGCCGATGCCCTGCGTTTGCAGTTGGTGATTTTAGAATCGCTGGTGATCCGCCAAGATATGTCCCATGAGGCGGGTCTGGGGTCAGTGCGGCATCGCCTGTTGGTGCAGGAGGGCGATCGCATTGCTTCGGGAGCCATAGTAGCCTCCACCGAAATCCTCTGCCGTCATGGGGGCGAAGTGCAGAGCGTGCGTAAGGGAAGCGAAAGCCTACAGCGCATTCTCGTGATCACCGAGCCAGATATTACTGAAGTTGCTGTGCCCTCCCCGCAAGTGCAAGTGGGTGATCTGATCGCCAAAGCCAGCGATCTGGGAGGTGGGGTGTTAGCCCCCGAATCGGGTCAGGTAGTGGCAGTAACCCAAGGACAGGTGAAACTGCGTATTGGCAGACCCTACCTGCTGTCTCAAGGGACAGTGTTACAGGTAGCCGATGGCGACTTGGTGCAAAAAGGGGACAACTTAGCTCTGTTGGCATTTGAACGCGCCAAAACTAGGGACATTATTCAAGGTCTGCCGCGCATTGAAGAATTGCTAGAAGCACGCAAACCCAAGGAAATGGCGCTGTTGGCACGGGTAGCAGGTACGGTACAAATCAACTATGATCGGGATGATAATGTGTCAGTGCAGGTGATCGGGGATGATGGCGGTATTGAGGACTATACTCCCAGTCTGGGGCAGAGCTTGTTGGTATCCGATGGACAGAGGGTTAGCCCTGCTGAGCCAATTACCGATGGTCCTTGCAATCCCCATGACATCTTGGAGATTTTCTTTAATACCTATCGCCAAACCCACCCAATTAAAGATGCGGCACTGCTGAGTTTACAGAAAGTGCAAGAGTTTTTGGTAGATGAAGTACAGCGGGTTTACCAGTCGCAAGGGGTAGAAATTTCTGATAAGCACATCGAGATTGTGGTCAAGCAAATGACCTCCAAAGTGCGCATTGATGATGGAGGAGACACTACCCGCCTGCCAGGGGAATTTGTCGATCTGCGGCAAGTGGAGGACATCAACAAGGCGATGGAAATTACGGGTGGCAAGAGTGCGGAATATACACCCATTCTCATGGGTATTACCAAAGCTAGTTTGAACACCGATAGCTTTATCTCTGCCGCCAGTTTCCAAGAAACTACTAGGGTGCTCACCGAAGCCGCCATCGAGGGCAAGTCCGACTGGTTGCGGGGCTTAAAGGAAAATGTGATTATTGGGCGGCTGATCCCTGCGGGTACTGGCTTTAATGTCTATGATTCCTACGGCGATAGTGAAGACAGCGATGATGCCATTATTGACGATGCCAATGCTCGCGCCCATCCCATCACCTCTAGCATTCTGCTCGATGGTGATGAACTGGTAGATGACAATGTAGCGATTGATTTGGCATAAGCTGGTATTTGCTAAGAAATGATCTGGGGGGATTTGATTCTGCTTTTACTATAAG
>Ga0308414_1001234_pt1 | contig 16684 bp, 14 predicted proteins | sample HotsprSampleOS50_FD_205667 | JGI IMG/M metagenome (GOLD analysis project Ga0308414, IMG submission 205667) | Hot spring phototrophic mat microbial communities from Octopus Spring, Yellowstone National Park, Wyoming, United States - 20090730_OS50 ... | reverse complement strand
GACGTGGCGGTCACGTTTTCGCAGGCGGGGCAGTATACAGTCCAGGTCGTGGTTCTGGACGGAAACAACAGCATGGTTGGCAGCGCGTTGCTGACGATTCTGGTGGCGCAGGTGGCGGCGAGCATCCAGATCGCGCCGGGCGAGGCCCGGTTGTTGCCCAACTCGACGATGCAGTTCTCGGCCGAGGTGCGCGACCAGTTCGGCCAGGCGATGTCGAACGCGGCCGTGACGTGGTCGGTGGAGACGGGCGGGATCGGCTCGGTGGATGCGGGCGGGCTGTACCGGGTGGGTCCGGCGATCGGCAGCGCCGTGGTGCGGGCGGTGGCCGGAGCTGTCAGTGCGCGGGCGAATGTGACGGTGTCGACCACGGCGCCGGTGAAGCCGGCGGGGGATGGGGGGTTCAAGGTGTTTGATGCGACGCTTTATCTGAACAAGCCCGATTTGTCGACCTTGGGGATTCAGAACATCTACATCCAGGGGCCCGGCGCATTTCTCGGGCGCATCGGCGGGCGGGATGAGGAACTCGACTGGGAGACGCCGGACGAAGCCGCCACCCGATGGACCGCGCGCCGTGCCGCGGCTTCGGGGCAGGTCCTGATAATCAACATTGAGCATTTCTCGCTAGACGTTCGGAAGAGTCCGGAAGCGGTCGTGGAAAGGGATATGGCCAAGCTTATTCAGATCGTGCGGTGGGTTCGTGACGAGAGGCCAGAGGTGAGGCTTGGTTTCTACGGGCTGATGCCGCTGCGAGATTACTGGACTCCGGTTCTCTTCAAGATGGCGCAGGAGCGGATCAGTGATCCATGGTTTGCGGCGAGGATGCCGGAGTACGAATTGCGTTATCGCGCGTGGCAGGCGGCGAACGACAAGCTCAAGCCGCTGGCCGAGGTGGTTGATATTATCTTCCCCTCACTCTACACGTTCTACAACAACCCGAGCGAATGGGAGCTGTACGCCCGTGGGAATATCGAAGAGGCTGCGCGCTACGGGAAACCCGTGATGCCGTTTATCTGGATGCAGTATCATAACAGCACGGAACTGATTGGTCAGTCGATTGACGCAGAGTTCTGGCGTCTGCAGCTCGAGGTGATCCGTGCCCGAGCTCAAGGCGTGGTAATCTGGGGCGGCGTCGACTATTCCCCGACTGCACCGCCGAAACCGGCTGTCTGGAACGAACAGGAACCGTGGTGGGGTCCAACGAGATCGTTCATGGAGGCATTGGCGGGGTCCCGCTGATGACAAGGCTCTAGCATACCGATGCATAATCGAGCGCCTGCAGTTTGACTCGCGATGAAGTGCGCGTAACCTTGTCGAATGCGCTTACAGCGAATGCCATCGCGTCATGGGCTTACGGCGGCACAGTCTGGGGCCTTGTAAGCCACGCGATTCGGAGGTCAATCCGACATGTCGTTACTCTGGTGGATGGCCTTAGGCCTCCAGGCCGTTAGTTTTGCAAGCATCGTGTTGGTGGGCGTTGCGCTGCTGGGAGCCTCCTGGCGCGGTGCCCTCCTGGCCGCGGCCATTGTGACACCAGTGCCCCTTTTCAAGGTCAGTGCCGGCGCAGCCGGATTCATTTATTTGGGTGACCTGCTGGGGATCCTGTGTCTGCTTGGAATGGCATTGGGCTGGCTCCGCCCGGTAGGCGACCGCTCGCCCGGCATGCGGCTTCTTCTTCTGCTGGCCCTGAGCTCACTGGTGCTTCTGCCTGGCATCAGTACTGTGGCCGGCTTCGTCACCAGCCCTGAGGGACGGTCGATGAAGCCGGGGCTGCTTGGGGTTCTACGCGGCCTGTCCTATTTCCTGGTTTTTCTTCTGTTCATGCAGCGTGCGAGATCGGAACGGCGGCCGGATTCCATGGTTCTGATTCAATGCCTGGCATTCTGGCTGATTGCTTTGTGTGGGCTTATGCAGTACGCCGCCGGAATTGACCTGGACCTCTGGAACGAGGTTCGGCAGTTGGGCGCTTCGGGAGGATCGTTCGGAGGTGGCTTCATGGGGTTGTACCGAGGCGCCGTAGGCGCCTGGGGCGCGGGGATTCTCGGCGCAGTGCCGGCGGCCTTCGCCAATCGACGGCTGGGGGCGGTGCTTATGCCCGTTGTGACAGTCACCATCATGGCGGCTATGCTGGCCGTTGGCAGTCGCCAAGGCGTGCTCATCGGTGGCGTGGCGTTCGTGATCGGATTGTGGCTAAGCGTTCGGAGCATGCCGGGCGGTGCCAGGATGGGCGCGTTCTGCCGCGGCGTGGGCGGCGTCGCGCTGCTGTGCGTGCTTGGCCTTGGCATCTGGAGCCAGGTGTCCAGTGAACGATTCGGGCTATATGTTACGCGGAGGTTTGAACTGCTGTGGGAGCCGGAACTCCTGATGGAGCGCATAATGCGGCGCGATTGGCGGCTGGCGACCGCGTGGGACAACATCACGGGAAGCTCTCAGGTGCTCATGATCGGTACCGGTTACGGGGTTGAGGAACATTCCGGGGCACTGGCAATCGTGCGTCATTACTATGTGGATTCCGAGCTGTTCTACACATGGCAACTGGGTGGAACCGTCCTGCTGCTGGCCTATGCGGGCCTGCTGTTGATGCTACGACTGGAGCTTCGCGGTTCACTGTGCCCACAGGATGCGCGTGCAGGGATCGTCAGGGGCGCGGCAACGGCCGTCCTCTATGCCGGCATGTTGTTGATGTACGGACACTTCTTCCTGCTGACAACGGCCGCGCACCAGGCACCCGTGGCCTATTGGAATTGGGCACTCTTGGGGCTGGCCGTGGGCTTGCGCAGGGCAGAACAGTCATTGCCGGAGCCGGCACCCGGCGACCAAGTGCTCCAACCGCTGCGTGGCCGCAGGGCACTTGAACAACCCTGCTGATGAGGCATCGTGACTGGACGTTACGCTAACAGCGGAGTCACGGGTTGGCGCTGGTTCAGTTGCCTCAAGATAGCCGTATAGCCGCGCACGAGTCCATTGAGGGAGGAAAAGAAACATCCGGCGCGTGCTCCTGCATAGAGCAGGTTGCAGGTCAGTGCCACAGCGTGACCGGGCAGATATAGCATCGGCACGTTGCACCACGCATACAGGACGTCGCCATGAGCGCCATAGCCCACGATGCGGCTCATTCTCCGGGTAGGCGAGTGTAAGTGATGGATGGCGTCAGCACCTGCGGAAAGTCTTGGCGGACCACCTCGGACGTGCCGTTCTCCGAACCATCGTCGAACACGACAACTTCTACCGGTACACTCTGGCTCAGACAGGAGGTGATCGCATTGCGCAACTCGTCCTTGCGATTCTTCGTCGAAATAACCACCGACGCGGCAAAGGTGTTACTCACTGTCATTCTGCCTCTTCCGTGCTCCTGGTGCCAGCAGACCCATCCGCAGCGGGACCAACGACGTCTGCCTGCCTCCCGCGGCCACGCACTCTTCTGATGACGCTGCTCATGGACGCAATGAAGAGCTGGCGCTCCCATCTCTCAAGGCCAAGGAACCATATCAGCGGCACGACGGCAATCACATAGGCAACGACGACAGCCAGCAGTCGCGGCCATCCCTCATCAAAAGTCCGCGAAATCGCGAACGCGAAGGCCGCACCCAACCCGGCCACGAACAACACCGGTCTGACCACTTGGGAGAGCCATTTCCGCAACGGCAGATCGATCCGCCGTCCCGCAAACCATGCCTGGAACCATACCTGCCCCAGCGTAATGACAACGGCCATTACAGGCAGGGCCAGCGGCTGCAATCCGAAGGCGTAAAATCCGATCGCGGCGCAAAGGAGCACCAGCACGTCGAATGCGCTCATCAGGATTGTGTACATGCCCAGATCCCCCCGCGCCAGCATGGCCAGATGATATCCGCGGCTGAGCAGCAGGGCGCCCATCCAGATCGTCATCAGTCGCACGAATTCCGGTGTCAGCGGCGGATAGTCCCCCAGCCAAAGGCGCAGAAGCGCTTCGGTTTCGATCTGCACCGGCACCAGGATGAAACACAGGAGGAGGCTGGGGTACTTACTGGCCAGCAGCACCAGCGATTTCACCGGCTCGGTGCCCCCGCGGGCGTGGATGCTGATGACGGCCGGTCGCGCGGCCGTGTAGATCGCCGATCCGAAGGCGTTCTGATAGCCGGCGACCTGCACCGCAATGGCATCGGCGGCGTTGACGGTAGGCCCAAAGCGCATGTTCAACAACAGGGTGGCACCTTGTGTGCGCAGGCGCCAGCCAAGAGTCCAGAGCGTGGTCCAGCCGGCGAACGTAATGATCTCCCGGACGCGCTGGACTGAAAACAGCGACGGACGCGGACGGCTGACCGGAAAGAACCAGATAATCAAAGCGGAAAAGCTGACGAATAGCAGTCCCCGTCCGAGCACGAGCAGCCATGCGTAGTTGATGAGTCGTTCGCCCGGCAGCACCATTACCGCCAGGATGATCGACAATTCAATCATCGACCCGCAGAGGTCTCGGAGCGCAGTGAGCGTCATGGCCTGCCGGGCCTCCGCCATGGCGACAAACGGGACGCCGGCCATGACGAGGGCGGTGCTGAACAGGACGGCCTCCAGAACCCACCACGATGCTTCCCGATGCTCGGCCGGGATGGTCAGGATTCTCAACAGGATCGGCGCCAGGGCGCTGCCCAAGACGACGACTGCGGCTCCTCCGGCCAAGAAGATGAACAGGACGGAGTTGAAGACGACTCGGAGCTGTTCAAGATCATTGCGACCGATCTCGTAGGCCAGGTGCCGCTGCGCGCTGCTGGTGAGGGCATCGGAGATAAGCCCCAGCAGGCCGGCGCTCGCGCCAAGGGTGATGATTAGGCCGAATGCATCGAAACCGAGCACCTTCAGAAGGAGCCGCGTCGTCAGCAGCCCCAGTCCGACGGTCAGCGCCATCCGCACGTACGTGATCAGGGTGTTGAGGATAAGCAGATTGGACTGGCGCAAATCTGGCTCCGGGGCCTCTCGCAACGTTGCGGGCGGGCTCCCGCCGCACGCGAACTTTCAGTATAGGAGGGATTCGACAAGGCTCAACAGCGCTCGTCCTCCTGTCCTCCTGGTCCCAGCCCTTGTTGCAGAAGCTGCTGGCCGGGCGGTTTTACATCGCGGAAATACGCTATGGCTGTCGGCACCTCGCCAATGGCGGCAATTGCTCTTCAATGGCCTCCAGAGGTATGGGATTCTTCCGGAGCAGCCGCATCAGCCGATAAGCGCGTCGGCTGACGGGTCGGCGCTGCCCGAGCTGCCTAAGGGTGGCCCCGTAGCCGCGCAGGATCCCGTTGACGGCCGACCAGAAGCACCCCAACCTGGCCCCGTTGCGCAGAAGATTCCATGTCAAGACCGCCAGGTGGGCCGGCAGATAGGGCATTGGCACGTTGTACCATGCAAACAGGACGTTGCTGCGCGCGCCAAAGCGCACGATGCGGTTCATGCGGCGCGTGGGGGATTCCAGATGATGGATGGGATCGGCTCGGCCCAGGCGGACTACGTAGCCGACATTGAGCATGCGGATGGCGTAATCACTCTCCTCGGCGCGTTGCACGAGAAAGCCGCGGTAGCCGTCGAGGCAAAGGAACAGGTCACGGCGCATGGCGTTGGCGCCGCCGCGGAAGGTCGCATCCACATATAACGCGGAGGCATCAGGCGCCTGGTTCCAGACCTTGGGGCTCTGCCTGATGTCGATCGAGGGGATGGCCACGGCGCCGACTCGCGGGTGGTCGAAGTCGTCGAGAGTCTGAGCGACCGTGCGCTCAGACTGAAAGACACAATCATCGTCGATTGTGAACGCGATCTGGCACGAGGCGAGCCGCATGGCCCGATTGCGCGCCTCAACGATTCCCAGCGACTTCTCGACCCTGTGCAGGCGCACCTGGGGAAACTCCTGCTTCACCATCTCCGCCGTTCCATCGGTCGAGCCGTCATCGAAAACCACCACTTCCACGGGCACGGTTTGCCTGAGACAGGAAACAATGGCATTGCGGAGCTCTTCCTTGCGGTTCTTTGTGGTGATAATCACTGAAGCGGCAAATGCGCTGGTTTGTGTCATTCTGGTGTGTCCGTCGTGTGGTTGCCGATCAAATTATCGGCACAGTGGGGCACGGGCATTGCGTCGTCGAGTTATCGGGCGAGCTGCTCACCCGCAGCGCCCCGCGGAGCTTCCAGCACGCCCCTCCCGCCGTCGCACTGTGGCCGCGGCGTATCGGATCGCTGCCTCCATGCCATCCACGGGGGCAGTATATCCTTCGAATTCACTTTGTGTGATGCGCGCGCTCATCATGATAATCGGCTTTCACAGATAGCAGCGAGCCACGGGCGATTACGCAGCGAGACCGCTGGCAGTTGTTTCCGAACATCAATATAGTCGAGGTTGTTGGCGGTTCCAGACTTCATGGATTTCATCGACGTTTTGCTCGGCGGGTCTGCCGTGTGCTTCGCGTCAGCGTCAGTGATCACTATGATGCACCCATGAGGCCGCGGCGTTACATTTTGGTAAACGCGCTGTCGATCGGGGGCGGAGGCGGCTACACGGTGGGACGCGAACTGTTGCGGCACCTGGCGCTGGCGCGGCCCGACTGGCGGTTCTCCATTCTGCTGGTCCGCGGCCATCCCCTGCATCAACCCTTCGAGCGGGAGTGCCTGCCGAGCAATGCCGCAATTCACTGGGCGCCGCCGCACACGGCAGGCCACATCGGCCGTGTACGCTATGAGCGGGCGGAACTGCCGCATTGGGTCCGACGCGAAGGCATCCACGCCGTCGTCCAGTTGAACGGCATGACCGTCCCCGGCATTCCCGTCCCCACGCTGGCCCATCATCAGGACCCCTGGCCCTATCGGCCACAGGCGTGGACAGGCTGGCGGGATCGGCTGCTGGCCATGGCCCGCCGCCACCAGCACGCCCGATCGCTGCGAACGGCCGCCTGCGCGGGCTGGACCAGCGCCTATCTGCGCGAGCTGGTGTGCGGCTATCATCGGATCACCCCGCGGCGGAGCCATGTCTTTTACAACGGCATTCCGCAGGCGTGGCTCCAGCGCGGCGAGGCGACGGTGCCGCCATGGCACGACCGGCCGCCCGAAATCGTCACCGTGAGCAACGTTTGCGCCTACAAGCGCCAGGACCTGGTCATCCGCGCCCTGGCGGGGCTGATCAGGCGGCCGGGGCTCTCGCGGCTGGTCTACCGCATCGTGGGAGACTGCCCGCCGCGGTATGCTGAGCAATTGCGATCGCTGGCCGGCTCGCTGGGCGTTCAGGATCATGTGACGATTGAAGGCCGCGTGCCGGACGAACGTGTCGAGGAGGTGTACGGCCGCGCCCGCTGCTTCGTGCTCATGAGCGTCTGCGAGTCGTTCGGCATACCGGCCATCGAGGCCATGAGCTTCGGCACGCCCGTGGTGACCAGCGACTGCTGCGCCATGCCGGAGGTGTGCGGCGACGCGGCCGACTTCGTGCCGGTGGACGATCTGCCAGCGCTGGAGAAGACCATCGAGCGGGTGCTGTGCGACCCGTTGCGCGCCGAGGAACTGCGGCAGCGCGGCTTTCAGCGCGTGCGCCGGTTCAGTTGGCACTCGACAGCCGAGCGCATGGCCGAGGTTCTGGAGGAGATCGCCGCATAGGTTCCATGAGCTACCGCCCCATGCCCGGATCGCTTGAAAGGCAGAATTGCATGAACGACCGTCGCGTGCGTCTGGTCTTCCAGCAGCCCGCCTTGCCCAAGTATCGCGTGCCGTTCTTCCGGGAACTGGCCCGGCGCCCGGGGATCGATCTGTGCATCTGCCATGCCAGGCGGCCCAATCTGCCCAATGCGCCGGCCGACGGGTTTGGTGCGCGGTACGTGCCCGATCGCCCCGTCCAGGTTGGGGGTATCACGCTGTACTGGCACGCGCCCCAGTGGCAGTATGCCGCGCCGCCGACGGATGTGCTGGTCCTCACCTGGGACGTGCACTTCCTCAGTCTCGTCCCGGCGCTGCTGCGGGCTAGAGCCAACGGCGTGCCCACCATCCTCTGGGGCCACGGCTACTCGAAGCAGGATGCCGGCTGGCGCCGCGCGGCGCGCGAAGGCGCGGCCAGGCTCGCCACCGCACTGGTGTTCTACAACCGCACCGTGGCCAATCGCTTCATCGAGGCCGGCTGGGACCCGCAGCGCATCCACGTTGCGCCAAACAGCCTGGACCAGGCGCCGATTCAGAGCGCCCGCGGGCAATGGCTGGCCAGGCCCCAGGAACTGGCGGCGTTTGCCAGCGCCCATCAATTGTGCCCGGGACCGGTGCTGTTGTTCGTCGCCCGCCTCGACCGCGAACGACGCGTCGATCTGCTGTTGCGCGCCGTGGCCGGCCTGGCGGCGGATCATCCCCACCTGCGCGCTGTCATTATCGGAACCGGCCCCCAGATGCCGGCGCTGAAGTCGCTGGCGGCCTCGCTGGGCATCGCCGGGCGCATCACCTTCACTGGCGCGGTGTATGATGAGCAGAACCTGGCCCCGTGGTTTCTCAGCTCGACGCTGATGTGTTTTCCGTCTAACATGGGCCTGAGCCTCCTGCACGCCTTTGGCTACGGACTGCCGGTGGTGACAACGGGCAATCTGAACTCGCACGGCCCGGAGATCGAGGCCCTGCGGCCGGGCGAGAACGGCCTGTTCTACCGCGATGGCGACGCCGCGGACCTCGAGGCGACGCTGCGGCGGGCGCTGGCCGACCGCGATGGGCTGCAACGCATGTCGCGGGAAGCGCACCGCACGGCCACGGAACTGTATTCCATCGAGCGGATGGCCGATGGCATGGAGGGCGCTGTCCGATATTGTCTGATGCAGGCCGGGCGCAAGAGGCGGAGCGTGCCGGCATTGATGATTCGAGATGGCAAGGACCCCAAGATGGTCTGAAATGCGCATTTTGCACGTCATCGCGTCAATGGACCCGGCCCAGGGCGGCCCGCCCAGGGTTGCCTTTCGTCTGGCCGCTGCCCAGGCAGGTCTGGGACACGAGGTCCACCTGGTCTCCTACGCGCCTGAGACGACGGTTGAGGAGTTCGAAATCGCCCTGGCCAATGTGCCTCACTCCGCCCTGGTTCACCGTCACTCGCTCGAACCGGCGAAGGGCCTGGAACGACTGACCGCATGGCGCGCCGGCCGTTCCGTCGAGCAACTGATCGACGAACGGCCCACCGACATACTGCATTTGCACAACGTCTGGGAGCCGATTGTGCCGGCGGCGGCGGCGGCAGCCCGGCGACGCGGCGTTCCGTACATGATTCTGCTCAACGGCATGCTTCATCCGTGGAGTCTGGCGCAGAAGCGATGGAAAAAGCGGCTGGCGTTGGCGCTGCGATATCGGCGCATGCTCGATGGGGCCGGTGCCCTTCATGTGCTCAACGAGGACGAGCGGGCGTGTGCGAGCGCCCTGGGTCTGAAATCGCGGCCGGTCATCATTCCCAACGGCGTGTTTCCGGAGGAGATCGATCCTCTCCCGCCGCGCGGGCGGTTTCGTGCGTCGTACCCTCAGCTTGGCGACCGCCCGTTCATACTCTTCCTCAGCCGCCTGCATCACAAGAAGGGGCTGGACTACCTGGCGGACACTTTTTCGATCGTGGCGCCGCACGTCCCCGACCTGCAGCTTGTGGTCGCTGGCCCCGATGGCGGCGCGCGTCAGGCCTTCGAGCAGCAGATCGATCGGCTGCGTCTGCGGGATCGGGTCCACATCATCGGCTCGCTTCTGGGAGTCGCCAAGCTTGGCGCGCTGGTCGATGCAACCGTCTTCTGCCTGCCCAGCCGCCAGGAGGGCTTCAGCCTGGCCATTACCGAGGCGCTGGCCTGCGGCGTACCCGTTGTCATCTCCCGGGACTGCAATTTTCCGGAAGTCGCCGAAGTCGGGGCGGGGGAGGTTTTGGATCTGGATCCGCGACTCTTCGCGGATGCCATCCTGCGCATCGTCGGCGACGCCGAGCTGCGGGCGCGGATGGGCGCCGCCGGCAGGAAACTCATCCTGTCGCGCTACACCTGGCCTCGAATCGCAGAACAGACGATTGAGGCGTATCACAACATCTGCGGCGTGCCCAGAGACTGAGGCACGCGTGTCTCCGCGGGAGCCGCGCCGCCGACAGCATGCCTTTCAGTCAAAACGGAAGGGGATGATCGGATCGCACAGCTCGGTGCCATCCGTGGACGCGATGATGTTGTTGTTGCTCAGGCGCTCCACGTCGGCAATGCCCAGCCGGCGGTAGGCCTCCCCGTCCGTCGTACGGACGTAACCGAACGCCGCGTATCTGGCCTGCTCCAGCAGCTCCAGTGTTTCGCGGGCGCGTTCCGGGCCATGGAGGGCGATGGCCAGGCGCGGCCGGTGGCGACGCAGCGTTTCTTGCGCACCGCGCAAGACGATCACCTCGGCGCCCTCCGTGTCGATCTTGATCACATTCGGCGGCGGAAGCTCCAGTCGCCGGATCACATCATCCAGCCGTTCCACGCGGGTGCGTTCCACACGGCCTGAAAGGCCCAGCAGCCGCCGCGGTTCGGCCGGCTGGCCGCCGGAGATACGGTCGAGCACGGCCGAGCCGTCGCCGATGTCGTCGACCTGGAGGTCCTCCTCGCCTTCGCTGTCGCCCAGTGCGATGGGCAGCAGCGCGACGCGGTCGGCGCATCGGCCCAGGGCGATGTTCCGCTTCAGGATGCGGACGTTGGCGCGCATGGGCTCGAAGGCCACGACCCTGCTGACGGGAAGATGGCGGACGATGAAGCGGGTGTAGTAGCCGATGTTGGCCCCCACATCGTAGAAGACGTCGCCGGGACGGGTCAGCCGCTGGAACATGCCGAGGATCAGCGCGTGCGGCGCCAGGCAGTTGTTGCCCATCAGCCAGCGGTGACGGCGCAAGCCGAAACAGAACCGGCCCAGCTCGGGAATGTGCATGGTGATCGGCACATCGGGCACGAACGGAAGCATTCGCCGTGCCGCACCGTGCAGCGAGCCCCTCGATCGCGCCCATCTGACCAGCGGGAGATAGTACCTGGCCATGATTGTCGCTCCATTCCGGCCGTTGCGTCAGGCCTTGACGACCCGAGCATTCCCCTTCATCGCATTCCGCGTATCCACCACCAGACGCGCGTGCTTCGCGATCATCTCCCAGTCATACGCCGAATGGTTCGTCGAGATCAGAACACAATCATAGCTCGCCAGGTTCTCTGGCGTCAGGGGCACGCTCTGCATTTTCAGATCGTGACGGCGCATCTTGTGCGTCTGCGGCACGTGCGGGTCGTTGTAGTCGACCTGCGCCCCCATCTCCTCGAGTTTCTCGATCAGCTCGAAGCTGGGGCTCTCGCGCACATCGTCCACGTCGGGCTTGTAGGCCAGCCCCAGCACCAGAATCCTGCTGCCCTTGACCGCCTTGCCCTGCTGGTTCAATGCCATCACCGTCCGCTGCACGACGTACTCGGGCATGCTGCGGTTCAGCTCGCCGGCCAGCTCGATGAAACGCGAGGTGTGACCCACCTCTCGTGCCTTCCATGTCAGATAGAACGGGTCGATGGGAATGCAGTGCCCGCCCAGCCCGGGCCCCGGATAAAAAGCCTGAAAACCGAAGGGCTTGGTGGCCGCCGCCGCGATCACCTCCCAGACGTCGATGCCCATCGCCGTCAGAATCACCTTCATTTCGTTCACCAGGGCGATGTTCACGGCTCGGTACGTGTTCTCGAGGATTTTGGCCGCCTCGGCCACCTCGGCCGAGGAGACGGGGATGACCTGCTTGATCGCCCGGCGGTAGAGCATCGTCGCCAGCTCGCCGGAGGCGGCGTCAATCCCGCCCACCAGCTTGGGTATGGTCTGCGTGTTGTGGTCCTTGCGGCCGGGGTCCTCGCGTTCGGGCGAATAGGCCAGATAGAAGTCGACGCCGCACTTCATGCCCCGCGCCTCGAACCGCGGCAGCATGATCTGGCGTGTCGTCCCTGGGTAGGTCGAGGATTCCAGAACGATCAACTGCTGCGGGCGCAGGGTGCGGGCGATGTCATCCGCGGTCTGGATGACAAAGCTCAGGTCCGGCTCCAGGTGTTTGCCCAGCGGCGTCGGCACGCAACTGATCAGCACATCACATTCGCCCATGCGCCGGGCGTCGCTGGTTGCGTCAAACCGCGCGGAGCGCGCCATCTCGGCCACGAAGTCGCTGCCCAGATGTTTGAGGTAGTTTTCGCCGCGCTTCAGCAGCTCGATCTTCCGGCCGTCGATGTCAAAGCCGACTACCGGATGCCCCGCCGAATGAAATGCCCGAAGAAGCGGCAGCCCGACGTACCCAAGCCCGATAACGCCCACGGTGGCCGAGCCGCTGGAGATTCTTTGTGCCAGAGTCATGGTTCTCGAGCATGCACGAGGAAGTCGGACGGGTCAAGCCGCGGCGGCTACGCGAAAATGCGCGACGAGTTGGCCACCAGCTCCGGCAGCGCTTCGCGCGTCTGGGCCACGACGATGGGGTCGAGCCGCAGTTGTGCCAGGGTCACATCGTCAAGCTTCTGGTTCAGCGCCGTCAGGTTGAACCCGTGTCCGCCTGCGCAGCACAGTGTGTCGGCCACGTGAACCAGCCCCACCAGCACCCGGTGTTCGCTGGCCAGCGCCTCAGGTCGATGGTGGAAGCCGGCCACGAGCTGGCATGGTCGGGGAAACTTCCATTGCTCGCACAGCGCCTGCCCGAGCTGCTGATGATCAACGCCGATGATCTGCAGCTCCAGCGCGCAGAAGTCCTGATCGGCGGCGGAGGCGGCCTGGCAGACCTCCGCAAGCTTGTCCCTGCACACCTGCAGCGCCACCAGCGTGCCGACGTCGTGGATCATGCCGGCCAGGAAGGCCTCGTCGGCGATCGGCAGCTTCATGCGCCTGGCCAGGTCGCGGGCGCAGACGCCAACGGCAATGCAATGGGTCCACAAATCGCGTGCGGTGAACCTTTCCGTCAGCTTCACGCCGCGGAAGAGCTGCCCGATGCTGGCGGCGATGGCAATGTTCTTGATGGCGTTGAGGCCCAGCAGAACGATCGCCCGCTCGATGGATGCGATCTGCCCCGGCAGACCGTAAAAAGCGCTGTTGACCACCTTCAGCACCCGCGTCACCAGGGCCGGGTCGTGGGCCACGATGGCGTGCAACTGGGCCGCCGAACTGTTGGGGTCCTCGACGGTGGTGATGATGCGCGCGGTGACCTCCGGCAGGGTCGCAATGCTCGACACCTTGCGGATCATCTCGCGCACGAGAGATTGCGGCTCTGCGAGGGCTGAAGTGGTCATTGGTCAGGTCCGGCAAGAAACAGCACACGGGCCGCCGACCGCGCGGTAACCCGCATTGGCCATTCCCTCTATCGAGAAGAGCCTCCGCCGACTTAATAGCCGATGAGCTTGAAGCGCAGGCGATCATCGACCTTCAGCCCCGCCAGGATGGAGGCGATGCGCCGGCCCGCGCCATCCCCACCGTATACGCTTGCCGCTCGACTGCGCCGCGGCCGGCCCCCGTTCCAGATGATGCGCAGATGGCGCTCGATCTGACGCGAGTCGTATTCGCAGTGGCGGACGTTTCCGCCGCGCTGGCGGCCTGCCTGCCGAGGTCCGATATCCAGCACGGGCGTGTGGAAACTGGCCGCCTCGATGATCCCGCTGGAGCTGTTGCCCACCAGAACGGCGGCATCGCGGAGAAGTCCCAGAAACAGCGGCCGGACCACGTTCGCGCGCACCAGCACATCGGGCCACTTTGCCGCCCGTCGCCAGCGGCGCAGGATGCCGGCTGAACCGGGGTCATTATTGGGACTGACAATCACAATGCGATCGAATCCCACCCGACACACCGCCGTCAGCACCACATCGGCGCGCTGTTCTTCAAGATCGTCGTCGGCCGAGGCCGGATGCAGCACCAGCAGGGCGTATCGCCCCAGATGCCGCATCCCAAGAGCGCCGGCCACCTGGCGCGACGTGGCAGCCTGTTTGACGATCCCATCGACGCCCGGCGAGCCGACCTGGTGGATGCGCCAACTCTGCTCGCCCAGCCGGGCAAGGCGCCGGGCGCTTGCTTCCGTTGCGGGAAAATGAACGTGCGCCAGCTTGGTAATGGCGTGACGCAGCGAGTCATCGACCTGCCCCTGGGCGCGGTCGCCGCCGTGAACGTGGGCGACGATGCGCTGTGAGAGATGTGCCGCGACGGCGGCCGCGAACGCCTCGACGCGATCCCCGGTGACCAGCACGATGTCGGACTTCAGGCGGCTGAAAACGCCCGCCAGGGTGGCGATGGCTCGGCCGGTCTGCTGTGCGGCCAGCAGGGGCGTGGCTGGCCGGCCGGATGCCCACGGGACAATGGCATCGATGAGGAATTCGTTGCGGACAGCATCGAGCGTGCGGCCGCGGGCGCGGTCCAGGTGCATGCCCGTGACCACGATCTGGAGCTGTAGCCGTGGGTGGCGTGCGATGGCATCCAGGGCGGTGCGCATGAGCCCGAACTCGGCGCGCGTGCCGGTGACGAAGCAGATTCGGCGCGAAGGGGCGCGGTGGGGCATGTGGGGGGATTATCACAGCGCCCGGGGTCTGGGAGAAGGGGCGGAACAGGTGAAGGGCGTTGCGCGTCGCCCGGGGAACTGCGGACGGGTTCATCGCAGTGTCCGACGCCGATCGCGTCCCGCGGCGTCACGTCAACCACGCCGCCGGAGAACAAAAATGAGTCTTAAGTGTAGTCTGAGCAAAGAGTCGCAATCGAGCGCCGATGGGCAGCGCATCCGCGTGCCCCGCCGTCCCCTACCGCCCCGATCCGCCTCCCGGGATAACGCTGACGGGCCCGGCGGCCATCCGGCCGATCTCGCACACCAGCGCCACGCCGCCGCAACACAGCGGCGAGTCGCGATCCTCAACGCGGGCCACCTCGCGGCCGTCCACCCAGCCGGTCAACGTCGCGCCGTTGACCTCGAGGGCCAGCTCGTAGCGCCCGCGGAACTCCCAGTCGAACGGCGCCTCGGCCAGGACCTTCTGCTCATCCAGCATGCGCACCAGCCGCGCCGTGCGGTCGGCGCACAGCAGCAGCACGTAATACCGGCGCAGGCCTCCAACGCGCGCGGCGATGCCCGCGGCGCGGACCATGAAACCCTGCACGCTGCCGGGCAGCGAGAAGTCGAAACGCGCATCGCTCCGCCGCGACAGCGCCGGCTCACCGGCCAGTGAGCGCCCGATGTGTGCGAGGCGGTGGGTCTGCGTGACGGCGTCGGTGCCCATGATGCAACCGAGGTTGCCGGCCGCGCCGCGAAGTCTGGCTGGCCTGGCGCCTGCCCGCTCACCCATGCACCGCATCCACAAACGCCTTCACCGCCGCGGTCACGTCGGCGAAGCCCCAGACATTGCGACCAACGGTCAGCCCACGTGCCCCGGCCGCCACCACCTCGCGGGCCATCTTCAATGCCGCGTCCAGCGATTGGGCTTTGGGGCCGCCGGCGGCCACGATTGGCACCGGGCACGTCGAGACGATCTGGCGATAGCTGGCCACATCGCCGCTGTAAGGCACCTTGATCAGGTCCACGCCCACCTCCATGGCACAGCGCACCGCCCAGGCGACATCCTCCGCGTCGTGGACAATCGACGGCGTTCCATCCGCCGCGAACGCCCGCGGGTAGATGTGCAGCACCAGCGGCAGGTCCCACGCGTGGCACTGGCGCGCCAGCCGCGCCACCCGCGCCAGGTGCGGCACCTCGGTCCGGCCGCGCACATAGGCCACGGTGGCGTACGCATCGGCTCCGAGCCTCAGCGCATCCTCGGGCGTGGCGATCAGTTCGTCGACGGTTTCCACCGCCCGGCCTAGGTAGCTCTGGAGGATCAACGGCAGCTTGCCCGCATGTTCGCCCCAGCAGGCCAGGGCCGCGCCCTTCTGCATGGTGATGGCGTCGGGCCGCCCCGCAACCACCGCGCGGATGGTGGCCGGCAGGTCGGCCAGCCCCGGCGGCATTGCTCCCGGATAGGCAAAGAAATGGTCCACGGCGACCGAGCAGAGCCGGCGCGACGGATGGGCGAAGATACGGTTCAGGCGTACTTGTCTTCCGAGTGGCATGGGCGTTCTGTGCGAACCGAGGCGGCGAATGATAGCGGCAACGGCTACGGCGTGACAATCACCACATAGTCATGCTCCGATTGCTCCGCCAGGGTGATCCTGTTCTCCTGCACTTTCGCCTCGATCCAGCGCCCTTCATCCAGGTCGTAGGCCCGCACGCCGCCGGTCGGCGCGGCCGGCAGATCGATCCACGCCTGTGCCGGTTCAACGATCCGAATCCAGCAGGGCCGGCCCGTGCCAACGTCCTCCATCCGGGCGACGTTCCGCAGGTACAGCAGCATCTGTCGGCCGTCGCCGCTTCGGCGGCCGGCCAGGTGATAGCCCCTGCTCGGCCGGGCCAGCGCCGGCAGGGAGTCGATCCGCGCCTGTGCTTCGGAGAGGCTCAGGCGCTGCTGACCGGCGGCCGGCTTGTCGTCCTCGAGCGCGAAATCGAAGTCGACGCCCCGCGCCAGCGCTTCCATGGCCAGCGCCTGACACGCGGCGTTGTCTTTGTTGGTGGGCGGAATGACGATGGCCAGCGGCGCCGGCGCGCGGTCGAAGGTCTTCAGATCGAGTTGCCCGAGCACCTGCGCGCCCTTGCCGAACTCGCTGATCTCGCCCGGGCGCGTGACAGTTTCTGCGTTGGCCGTGGCGGAGCCTCGTTGGCACGGGCGAGGACGCCCAATGCCATCAACTT
>Ga0308414_1001228_pt1 | contig 16717 bp, 22 predicted proteins | sample HotsprSampleOS50_FD_205667 | JGI IMG/M metagenome (GOLD analysis project Ga0308414, IMG submission 205667) | Hot spring phototrophic mat microbial communities from Octopus Spring, Yellowstone National Park, Wyoming, United States - 20090730_OS50 ... | reverse complement strand
GCGCCACCAGCACGTCCACCATCTTCCGGTCGTCCGGGCGGGCAAGCTGGTCGGCATCATCTCCCCGGCTGACGTGCTGCGGTTTTACATCGACCGGGGCTGCCGGGTGCCACCCCAGCCCGCATGACCCGACCGACCCACGACGTCGCGGTCATCGGTGGCGGCATCGTAGGCCTGGCAACGGCCATGGCGCTCGCCGAGCGGCATCGCCTCCGCCCCCTCGTGCTCGAGGCCGAGCCGGCGCTCGCCAGCCACCAGACCGGCCACAACAGTGGCGTCATTCACTCGGGCCTCTACTACCGTGCCGGATCGCTCAAGGCCCAGTTGTGCGTCGCCGGCCGCGACGCGCTCTACGCCTTCTGCGCAGCGCACGGCATTCCGGTCGAACGCTGCGGGAAGCTCGTCGTCGCCGTGGCCGAGCACGAGCTGCCCGCCCTCGACGAGCTCGAACGCCGGGGCCGTGCCAACGGTCTCGACGGCATGCAACGCCTCGGCCCAGAGGCGTTGCGCGAGCACGAGCCAGAGGTGGCGGGAATCGCCGGCCTGTTCGTCCCCCACACGGGGATCGTCGACTTCGGCCGGGTGGCTCGCGGCTACGCGACAGTGGTGCGGTCGCTGGGAGGGGAGATTCGCACGAGCGCGCGCGTGACCGCGGTGGTGCGCGAGAGCGCGGGCATCGTCTGCCTCACCTCGGTCGGGGATTTTCGCGCCCGTGCCCTGGTCAACTGCGCCGGACTGTACAGCGACCGGGTGGCCCGGCTGTGCGACGCCGATCCCGGCGTGGCGATCGTGCCGTTTCGCGGCGAATACTACACCCTGCGTCCCGAGCGTCACGGCCTGGTGCGAAACCTGATCTACCCTGTCCCCGACCCCGCATTTCCGTTCCTCGGCGTGCACTTCACACGGCGCATCGATGGCCGTGTCGAATGCGGGCCGAACGCTGTCCTGGCGTTCGCCCGCGAGGGCTACCGCTGGAGCGCGATCTCCGCGCGCGATCTGACCGCGATGGCGGCCTTTCCCGGAACCTGGCGGCTGCTCCGGCGGCTCTGGCGCTCGGGTCTCGGCGAGATGCACCGCTCGCTCAGTCGCTCCGCCTTCGTGCGGGCCTTGCAGCGCCTCGTCCCAGCCCTGCGCGACGCGGACATCGCGCCCGGGGGCGCTGGCGTCCGCGCCCAGGCCGTGGGACGGGACGGCGCTCTCCTCGACGACTTTTTCGTGGTCGAGCGGCCTCGCATGGTGCACGTCCTGAATGCGCCTTCTCCGGCCGCGACCGCGTCGATCGCCATCGGGGCACACGTGGCCGGACTGGTCGCTGAACGGCTCGCCCGCGATGGCTAACACCGCGCGCCGCGGTTGACCGCCAAAACGCCCCTCCCTACCATCCGCGCACTGTGCCGGACACTCAGCGCGCGATCCGCGAGCTGTTTGCGGAGTCGATCCGTGTAAAGCAGGCGTTCCTCGAGAGCCAGCTCGCGGGTCTGGAACGCGCCGTCGATCTCGTGGTCGAGGCCCTGAGCGAGGGCAACAAGCTCGTGTTGTTCGGCAACGGGGGCAGCGCCGCCGACGCGCAGCACATTGCCGCCGAGCTGGTCGGGCGCTTCGCCCACGACCGCAAGCCGCTGTCGGCCGTGGCCCTGACGACGGATACCTCCGCGCTGACGGCGATCGCCAACGACTACGGCTACGAGCAGGTCTTCGCACGGCAGGTGCGCGCGCTGGCCTTGCCAGGCGATGTGGCCCTCGCCATCTCGACCAGTGGCCGTTCGCCGAGCGTGCTTCGGGGTGTCGAGGCCTGCCACCAGCGCGGCGTGCGCGTGATCGCGCTCACGGGCGGCGACGGCGGTCCGCTGCTCGCCATGGCCGATGTCGGGCTGCTCGTGGCCGGTACCCGCCATACCGCCCGGATCCAGGAGACGCATCTCCTCGTCGGGCACGTCATCTGCGAGCTGGTCGACCAGCGGCTCGGCGGCCGGACGACAACGTGAAGTCCTCGCGGACCGGACGCCGCAGCTCGCGGCCCATTGCCCCGATCGATCCCGCTGCCGTCACCACCGTTCCTCTCGCCCGGCGTCCGAGCAAGGTCATGGCGGCTGCCCTCGGTCGACCCGTGCGCGCCGGCCTTTCGATGCGACGCTTCCTCGACGGCTTGCCCGACATCCTGGGCGCGCGCGATCTGCGGCTCGCAGCAACGAGCATTGCCGCGGCGATTCACCGCAACCGGCCCGTGGTGCTGGGCATGGGCGCGCACCCGATCAAGGTGGGCCTGGGGCCCCTGATCGTCGACTTGCTCGAGCGCGAGCGGCTCGCGGCGGTCGCCATGAACGGGGCCTGTCTTGTACATGACTTCGAGCTGGCCTGGGGCGGTCGCACGTCCGAAGATGTCGGCCCGGGCCTCGATCGAGGGCTCTTCGGCATGGCCCGCGAGACGGGCGCCTTTCTGAACCGGGCAGCCCGCGACGGCGTGGCCGCCGGCCATGGCTTGGGCCGCGCGGTGGGCGAGGCGATGCTCGCTGCCCGGCTTCCCCATGCCGCAACGAGCATCCTGGCGACCGCGGCGCGGCTCCGCCGACCCGCGACAGTGCATGTGGCCATCGGCACCGACATCGTCCACATGCATCCGAGCGCCGACGGTGCGGCCATCGGCGAGGGCAGCTTGCGCGACTTTCGTCTGCTCGCCGGCGTGGTCGCCCAGCTCGAGGGCGGCGTCTACGTCAATCTCGGCTCGGCCGTCATTCTGCCCGAGGTCTTCGTGAAGGCCCTGAACCTGGCGCGAAACGTCGGCCACACCGTGCGCCGTCTGACGACGGTCGACATGGACTTCACGCGCCACTACCGGCCGCAGGTCAATGTCGTCACGCGGCCGACGGCCCTCGGCGGACGGGGGATCCAGCTGACAGGGCATCACGAGATCATGTTCCCGCTGCTCTGGGCAGCCGTCGAGGAGGCGCTGCGCTGATCACGCTGACGACGGATTTCGGGCTCGTCGATCCCTTTGTCGGCATCATGAAGGGGGTGATCGCGTGCCGGGCCCCGGGTGTGGCGGTGATCGACCTCGCCCACGGTATTCCGCCGCAGGATGTGCTCGCCGGAGCCCTCGTGCTCCGCCATGCCATCCCCTTTTTCCCCGAAGGGGCGGTCCATCTTGCCGTGGTCGACCCGGGGGTCGGCACGAGCCGGCGCGCGGTGTGCATCGAGACCGATACGGCCCGCTTCGTCGGTCCCGACAACGGCGTGCTCACGCTCGCGGCCCCGCCCGCACGGATCCGCCGCGCCGTGACGCTGTCCAACGAGCGGTTCTTTCTCTCGCCCCGCAGCCAGACCTTCCACGGCCGCGACGTCTTTGCCCCGGTGGCAGCGGCCCTGGCCACGGGGACCGATCCTGGCGAGCTCGGCCCTGCCTGCACCGATCTCGCGCTGCTCGAGCTCCCGCCGCTCGACATGACCGGCGCGGTGGTGCACGCCCAGGTGGTGTACATCGACCGCTTCGGCAATCTGACCACCAATCTGATGGACAGCCCCTTGCTCGACCGCGTCGCTCAGCTGCGCATCGGCGACGAGCTGATCCCGGGCCTGTCGGGGAGTTATGCGGCAGTGCCCATCGGGACAACGCTCGCGATCGTCAACAGCTGGGGCCACCTCGAGATCGCCGTGCGCAACGGCTCGGCGCGCGAGCGGTTTGCCGCATCGGTCGGCATGCCGGTGGTGGTGGAGCTCCGGCAGTGAACGGGGCCCCGCGGCGCATCTGGCTCCGCGTCCCCATCGCCGTGGCCGCTTCCCCGCCGCGCGATCGGCCGCTGCTCCACCTCGGGTTGCTGCTGCTCACGGCCGCCACGACGACCATCGCTGGCGCTAGCTGGGAGTCCGAGCGCGCTCAGGGCCTTTTGCGCGGGTTGCTGGCGGGTCTGCCGTTTTCCCTGACCCTGCTGGCCATTCTCGCCACCCACGAGTCGGGCCACTACCTCATGTGCCGCTGGCACCGCGTCAATGCGTCGTTGCCTTACTTTCTGCCTGCACCCCCCTGGTTGTTTCCGCTCGGGACCTTCGGGGCGTTCATTCGCATCCGCCAGCGCTTTCCGGACCGGCGAGCGCTCTTCGACGTTGGCGCGGCAGGCCCCTGGGCGGGGGCGGTGGTCGCCGTGGCTGCGCTGGTGATCGGGCTTCGGCTCTCCACGATTCGCCCCGACGTGCTGGCGCAGGGCAACGTGCTCGAGCTCGGAGACTCGCTCCTCACGTTCTGGCTCACTCGGCTTGTCCTCGACGCGGATCCGGCGACGGTCGTGCTGCATCCCATCGCCTTCGCAGGCTGGTTGGGATTGCTCGTCACGTGCCTGAATCTCCTGCCCGCCGGGCAGCTCGATGGTGGCCACGTGCTCTACGCCGTGTTCCGCAACCGCACCCGGCTCGTGCCCGTCCTGCTGGTTGTGGTCCTGCTCTGGCTCGGATGGTCGGGGTGGCCAGGCTGGATCGTTTGGGCACTCATCCTGACCCTCATGCTGGGGCTCGGGCATCCGGCCACCCTCGACGACGCGGAACCCCTTGGCCGCGCCCGGGCCTTCGGGGCGTTCTGGAGCTTCGTCCTCTTCGTGCTGACCTTCGTCCCCGAACCCTTCAAGATCCTCTCGCCATGACCACGCGCCCGACCTGGGATCAGTACTTCATGACCATCACCCGACAGGTTGCCGAACGCTCGACCTGCACCCGCGCCAAGGTGGGGGCGGTGATCGTGCGCGAGAAGAACATCCTCGCCACCGGGTACAACGGCTCTCCCGCGGGCCTGCCGCACTGCTACGACGTGGGCTGTCTCGTCTACCGTTCGACCACGCCGAGCGGCGAAGTGGAGGAGAACTGTTTTCGTACCATCCACGCCGAGATCAACGCGATCACCCAGGCCGCCAAGAACGGCGCGGCCATTCGCGGTGCGGATATCTACATCACGCACACCCCGTGCATCCATTGCTTCAAGGTGCTCATCAACACGGGGATCCGGCGCATCTTCTACGAGAAGCCCTACAAGCTGCACACGCTGGACGAGCTACGCCGCTACGCGGACGTCGAGCTGATCCAGGTGGTGCCCTGAGGGGCTGCGTCGCCCGTCGATGCTGACCTGCGCGGCGTGGCAGGATCTGCCCGACCTGCGACACGGTTTTCTCGACGCCGCCGCCTGTCGCGGTGTCGAGGACTGGGCCTCTGTCGTCGCCCCGCTGACTGGCGGCGGCAGGCCTGTCGTCACCCTGCGCCAGGTGCATGGCAACCGGGTTGTCACCGCAGAGGAGTGCCTGGGGGCGATCCCGAAGCCCGAAGCCGATGCCGTCGTCACCGGTATGCGCGGGATCGTGGTTGGCGTGGTGACGGCAGACTGCGTACCGGTCTTGCTTCTCGCACGTCGCGCGCGTGTCGTCGCCGCTGTCCACGCTGGATGGCGCGGGACGGCTGCCGGCGTGATCGAGGCGGCCCTCGCGCATCTCCATGCCCACTTGGGCGTGGCGCCGCCGGCGGTCGAGGCATGCCTCGGGCCAGCCATCGGTCCGTGCTGCTACCGCGTCGGCCCGGAGGTCCAGCTTGCCTTCACGACGCGGACAGGCGACGCCACCGCCGCGGCCTGGTCGCGGGTTCGCGGTGCGCTGCACCTCGACCTCCGCCACGCCATCCGCTCGCTCCTTGCAGCGGCCGGGGTCCGCGTGATCGAGACCGTCGGGCCCTGCACGGCCTGCGATTCCGCCTTCTGCTCCTATCGCCGCGATGGGCAGGGCGCCGGTCGCCAGCTCTCCTTCATCGCCTGGGTATAGACGCCACGGCCGCCGGGCGCTCCGCATCGCGGAGCCCATCGTGCGCCTCGGGGTTTTTCAGGTACTCGACGCAGATCTTCGCCATCTCGCCGCCGTGCCAGCCATCCATGAAGCGGTGGTCGTAGGTGACCCCGAGCGTCATCATCGGGCGGACGACGGGCAGGCCCTCCTCGGCAACGACCCGGTCCTCGACTGCACCCACCAGGACGACCATCGTAGTCCGGCTGAAAGGGACGATCGGCGCCAGCGCGCGACTGATGCCCCATAGCCCCACATTGGTCACCATGGCGCTCCCGAACTCGTCCTTCACGACGCCGAAGCGCGAGAGATCGAGATCGCGGTCGTAGGTGAGCCACGCGAGCAGCCGCATCAGGGGGCCCAGGGCCCGATTCGGAATTCGATCGAGAATGCGTTTGGTGCGCTCGACCTGCCGATCGCGGTTGGCACGCAGGGCCTCGACCCGCCGCTCGCATTCGCGCGCGATGTCGATGACCGAGCGGTCGGCGGCGTTGGAGATCTTGATGCCGGAAAGCTCCGCGCCCCCGCCGGTCGCCACCTGCATGAAGATGTCGACCCCATCTCGGATCATGATCCGGCTGCGCGCAACAAAGCCGTTCATCTGCGGAAACCGGCGGAAGGCCAGCGCGACGCCCTTGACGACCAGATGGGTCACCGTGACATGCACGCCGGTCGCCCGGCGCACCCGCTCGCAGTACTCGAGCGCCCGCTGCATGGGGACATCGACGAGCGCGTACGTGCTCGGATCGCGCGGGGCGCTCCAAGTGTGCACCGCGAGCCTGCGCCACCCGCGCAGCGGCTCGAGCGGATGAAACGTCCGACCCATCGCAGGGCGGTGTAGCGGTGCCCCCGGGACCGGTCAACGCATGACGGTGTGCAGATGCGCCCTTGTGCGAGAGGCGGGCGATTGGTAGGGGTCGATAGCAGGAAGGGGGTTCCGATGCGTCGAGCGATCTGTGCCGCGGTCCTGGTGCTCGCGCTCTCGAGCACGGCCCGGGCCCACGACGCCTACGACGATACGCAGGGCAATCCGCTCCGCTGGGCAGCGTATGTCCTGCATCCCGTGGGCTGGACCCTCGAGTGGCTCGTCGCGCGCCCTCTGCACTTCCTGGTCTCGCAGCCCGCACTCGAGCCCCTCAGCGGACACGGGCCTCACGAGCCTGCTTTCGGCGCCTATCCCGCGTACCTGCCGGACCGCGACCGCTGACCCGCCACGGCTATGTCCGCAAGGACCCGCAGTACCGCAAGGCCCGTGCGGCGGGTTACCGCGCCCGGAGCGCCTACAAGCTGATCGAGTTCGACGAGCGATTCCGCGTGCTCCGTCCCGGGGACCGGGTGCTGGACCTTGGCGCCTGGCCTGGGGCCTGGATGCAGGTGGCGCTCGAACGGGTTGGCCGTGGCGGGCGTGTGGTCGGCGTCGATGTGGTCGAGCCGCAGCCGCTCGCCGGGGCGGCGGTGGTGGTTGGCGACATCCGGCAGCCGGAGGTCCTGGATGCGGCAGTCGAGCGGCTCGGCGGCAAGGCCACGGTCGTGCTGTGCGATATCGCGCCGAAGCTGACCGGCGTAACCGAGCGCGACGAAGCCATGATGACACAGCTTGTCACCGCCGTTGCTGATGCGCTGCCTCGCCTGCTCGATCCTGGCGGACGGCTGGTCCTCAAGCTCTTTTCCGGCGAAGGCCATGTGGAGATCACCCGACGATTGCGGCCCCTGTTCGGGCGTCTTCACAGCACCCGTCCCCGGGCAACGCGTCCAGGCTCGTCCGAGATCTACGTGATCGGCCTGGGATTCCGGACCCTCTGTGGATAACTTGTGGATTCGTTGAAAACAGGGCTCCTCGCCGAGGCCCCCTCCGACGGCAACCTCTCCCCGGGGCTCGACCTGCGACCGGAGGTCAACAAGAGCTTGATTTACCTGAGGAAAGTGGAAGCCGCAGGGCGAATGTCCCAGGGTCCGACACCGCCGCTCATCGAGGCTCCTTCGCGCGAATACCTTGTCGTCTGAGGTGTTGATAAGTGGCTGCCGCTGAAGCCTACGTTTGTGAAGGAGTTTTTACACCTGCGTGGCAGAATTCCTTGTCCAGCAGCGGTTCCGCGCCTCGGACGCCGCATAACCCATGCAGGGCAAGGTATTTTGCGCCAGGGGCCGGCGGCTGTCTTCGAGGGTAGCGCATTTTTCGACCGTAGCGCGGGGGTAGTCGGATCGGTTGCTTGGCCCGAGAGCGCTTTGGTGTATGAGTGGCGCCATGGGACATCCCGGTGATCGAGAACGCAGCCGTCTCGCTGCCCTTCAGGACCTTGTCTCCGGCAGCGGTCAGGTGTTGCTCGGCGGGGCCCAGACCATCGCCGAGGGCCTGCAGCGGCGGCTGAGCGATGTGGGGCGAGACGTCAGCTCGATCCTGGAAAGCGGCCTCCGTGAGGCGCTCGATGATTTCATCGCCCGGCTCGCCCTGTCGATTCGCCGGGAAATCGAGAAGCTCGCCGACCGTGTCGCCAGCCTGGAACAGACGCTCGCCGGCCTGCCGGCTGGCCCTCTCGCCGAGGTGGTCAACACGGCGGAGTCCCTCGCCCAGCAGGCGATCGAGAGTGCCGCGGCATCCAACATGCACTTCGAGGAGCTGAGCAGGCACCTCCAGGCGCTCGAAGAGCGCCTCGGCCAAGGAGAGCATCCGGCTGCGGAAGCCGAAGCGCTCGAAAAGCTCGGCACCCGCCTCGAGGAGCTCCGGGAACAGGCCGTGGAGCTGGGCAAGGAGGTCGGGACGCGCGTGTCGGAAATCGGGGCGCTCGATGATCGGCTGCACCGTCTCGAGCGCCGGGTAGCCGAGCAGGCGCGCGGCCAGGCCGCATGTGCGGAGGATCTCGCGAGCTTTCGGGAGCGGCTTGGTCGCCTCGAAGGCCGCCTGAGCGACCTTTCGCGAGAGCAGATTGCACGAACCGTGGAGGCTGCCGCCGTACGAGAGCGCTTGCTGCGGCTCGAGCAGCGATTTCGCACGAGCGAGGCCTCGCCCGCGGGATCACCCGAGACGGCCCACGACGAGGACGCCCGTTGAATGCAGGTCATCCCTGTTCCGCAGCTCGCCGATAACTACGCCTACCTGGTAATCGACCCGGAGAGCGGGGAGGCCGGGGTGGTCGACTGCGCGGAAGCGGGGCCGGTACTGGCCGAGGTCGCTAGCCGAAACGTCCGGCTGACGACGGCTCTCGCGACCCACCATCACTACGACCACGTCGGCGGCCACAGCGACCTGATGGGCGCCGTGCCTGGGCTACGCATCTACGGGTCCGCGGCCGATGCCGGGCGGATCCCCGGCATCACCGACAGGGTCCGCGACGGCGACCGGGTGCGTGTGGGCGAGCTCGAGGGCCAGGTGATCCTGATTCCGGCACACACGAGCGGCCACGTGGCGTACTACTTCCCGGCCGAGCACGTCGTCTTCACGGGAGACACGCTGTTCGCTGGCGGGTGCGGCCGGCTGTTCGAAGGCGATGCCGCCCAGATGATGGCCTCGCTCGGCCGGCTGACTGATCTTCCCGACGACACCCTCGTGTACTGCGGTCACGAGTACACGCAGAAAAATCTCGAGTTCGCCCTGGTGCTCGAGCCCGGCAACGAGCGATTGGTCGAGAAGAAGCGCCGGGTCGACGCCTTGCGCGCAGCGGGGTTGCCGACGGTGCCGTCCTCCATCGCAGAAGAGAAGGCGACCAACCCCTTCTTGCGGATGTTCAGCGAGGAGCTGGAGCGGTCTGTCCGGGCACGCGTATCGGGAATTCCAGCGGGCGATCCGGTCGCACTCTTCGCCGCCGTGCGGGCGCTGAAGGACCGCTTCTGAGGGCAGGGTGTGCCTGGGTGCGCGTGACAAGCCAGGTCAACGTGCCCAGGACGAACAGGGTCGCGGCGACGAGCAGGGTGAGCAGGGGATCGCGGCCATCGACAACGCTCAGGTACGCGGGCGGGATACCCGTCGGCAGCACGTACAGTTCCATTAGGGAAACCTCCATAACGTTCAAAACGTTCTCGATGGCTTTAGTGATGGAGTGAAGTTAGGTCAAACTTCGCTAACCACCACCGATCAAACGTTCAGAACGTCTACAAGAGGAGTCCCTCGAGAACATCCGGCTCGACGGCCGGCGGAGCGCAGCTAAAGTGGTGGCAGACCCAGGCAGTCGGTCTGCCGTCCACCGCGTGACGGTCCCGCGCGACCGCCGGTCGGTCAGCCGCTTCGGGCTCGATCTGGACCACCACGCGATGGGGAAGGTATCGCTTTCCGACAACGCGCCGCAGCGCCACCGTCCCAGGATCGGCTTTCCGGCCGACAATTACGATCTCGGTTGCCCCGACGTGCCACCGCTCGAGCGCTTCGAGCCATGTCGCGAAGCCAAAGGGGTTCCGTCGCGCCTGTTCTTGCCACAGACGCAGGATTTCTTCCGCCCGCTCGCGATGCCAGTCCTCGCCGTCGAGCGCGTGCAGGCGCAGGTGCACGAGAGCCGCGACCGCATTCCCGGCGGGGAGGGCCCCGTCCTGGGCGGGTTTGCTTCTCGCGATCAGCCGCTCGCCGTCATGCGGGGCAAAGAAGTACCCGCCACCCCTTCCGTCGTGAAAATAGTCCTGCATCTGGGCAACGAGCGCGCGGGCCCGGACCAGATGGGAAACGTCCCCGGACGCCTCGTACAGATCAAGACACGCACTGGCGAGGAAGGCGTAATCATCGAGGAACGCCTGGCCTCGGGCCTGGCCCTTCGCCCAGCCGTGCAGAAGCCGTCCGTCGCGGCGCAGCGCAGTCCAGATGAAGTCGGCCGCCTGCACCGCCGCCTCGATGAATCGCGGTTCCTCGAGCGCGAAACCCACGGTCGCCAGGGTGCCGATCATCAGGCCGTTCCAGCCAGTGAGGATCTTGTCGTCGAGACCGGGCGGGACACGCTGCGCTCGCAGGCCGTAAAGCCGGCAGCGCGCGCGCTCGAGGGCGGCTTCGACGTCCGCCGGGGTCCGGCCGAAGAGCCTTGCCGCTTGGTCCGCAGACAGGGAAACGTGCGGGATACTCTTGCCCTCGAAGTTCCCCTCCTCGGTGATGTCCCATACGCGGCACACCAGCTCGACGTCGGCAGGATCGACGACCGATGCGACCTCGGCGGGTGTCCACACGAAGAACTTGCCCTCCTCGCCCTCGCTGTCGGCGTCGGTTGCAGAAAAAAACGCCCCGTCCGGATGACGCATCTCCCGCAGCACGTACTGGCAGACGTCGCGGGCTATCCGGGCAAACGCCGCATCGCCCGTGGCCTGCCAGGCGTCGACGTAGAGGCGGGGCAGCTGGGCATTGTCGTAGAGCATCTTCTCGAAATGCGGGACGAGCCAGCGCGCATCGACGGAATAGCGGTGGAAGCCACCGCCGATCTGGTCGTACATCCCCCCCTCGGCCATGCGCCGGCAGGTAAGGCGCACAGCGTCGAGCAACTCCTCCTCCCCGGTCGCCTTCCATCTCCGCAGGAGCAGTTGAAAAACCTGGGGATGAGGAAACTTCGGGGCACCGCCCAACCCACCCCAATCGGTGTCGACATAGCGCAGCAAGGCCTCCGCGGCACGGCGAGGAAGGGTAACATCGAGGGGCTCCTCCGAGGGCGTCGCGGTCTCGGCGGCCTGGACCTCGTGGACGAGTTGGGCGATGGCCTTTGCGACCTCGGCAGGGCGCTCGCGGTAGGCCTCCGCCACCGCCCGCAACACCCGGGGAAAGGCAGGCAAGCCATGGCGATCCACCGGGGGAAAGTAGGTTCCCCCGTAAAACGGCTCCCCCTCGGGGGTGAGGAACACCGTCAGGGGCCACCCTCCGCGACCGATCAGGAGCTGAACGGCGCGCATGTAGACCTCGTCGACGTCGGGCCGCTCCTCGCGGTCGACCTTCACGTTCACGAACAGCTCGTTCATCAGCCGTGCCGTATCCGGGTTCTCGAACGATTCCCGCTCCATCACGTGACACCAGTGGCACGAGGAGTAGCCGATCGAGAGCAAGATGGGCTTGTGCTCGGCCCGGGCGCGATCGAAGGCCTCGGTACCCCAGGGATACCAGTCCACCGGGTTGTGGGCATGCTGGAGGAGGTAGGGGCTCGTCTCCGCAGCGAGTCGGTTGGCTTGAGCCATGATGGCCGCATCGTACCGGTCAGCCTGGCGCACACAACGACGCTCCGCGGCGCCTGCGCCCGCCCGGTTTGACTGAGAAGTGATTCGCGGCTAACTGCGCCGCCGATGCGGACCGTGCAGGTGTCTGACTTTCCAGCAGTCCAGCACCGTCATCCCGATGGGACCATCGTGACGGTGAGGCTTCGGAGGGTCGGGGGTAAGGGCTACGAGGCGATATGCGCAGGCTGTGGAACAACGTTTGTGTACCGCAAGCCTCGGCCGAGCACGGTCCGGCACTATGCCTCCCCGCTTCTCCCGAATGTGAAGGGTAACTTCGACGCTGGGGAGGACCAATAACGCAGCGCGGCTAGCGCCTGCTTGACACCGCGCGGTGTGTTGCCTCAGAATTTCCAAAATTTCACATACGCCAAATCCCCGAGTTGGGGAGCGGAGGACCCAGCCGTTCGTGGGGTGAATCTCGAGCCGGTGGCTCGAGACGGGCCAAGCTCTTTGGGCCCGAACCCGTCAGCTAACTTCGCCGGCGTCTACAAGGAGCGGGATCATGACCGAGCCGAGCAGTCGGGCCGGGGGAGCGATCCCCCGGCTCTTTTCGTTCATGGCAGCCTCGACTGTGGCTGCTGCCCTCACAGTACCCGGCATGGCGCGGGCCGAGCATCCCCAGGAAATCGAGGGTCACGCGTCGTGGTACGGCCCAGGCTTCGCTGGGCGGAAGACGGCGAGCGGAGAGCGCTTCGACCCCAACGCGCTGACCGCAGCGCATCGGACACTGCCCCTGGGGACCAAGGTTCGCGTGACGAACCTGCACAACGGCCGCTCGGTGCTCGTCACTATCACCGACCGTGGCCCGTATATCGGCCGCCGGGTCCTGGACCTTTCTCAGGGTGCCGCCCGCGAGCTGCGGATGGTCCAGCGTGGCGTCGCCCGTGTCCTGATCCAACGGATCTGAGGCGACGGCGGGGAGCCGGTCAGCCGGGCGACCGTCTCCCGCGAGCTGGCTCCCTCTGCCTTAGAGCGGGGTGAATCGTCCGTCCCGACCGAGGAGCCGTCTCGGCCGGAGGCGGATGGTGCGTCCTGGATCTTCGACAGCGCGCCCGAGGACGAGGGCCGGGCATCCTGCCATTGCCAGAACCTCGAGCGCGCGCTCGGCGCCTTGCGGGGATACCACCAGGCAAAAGCCGATGCCCATGTTGAACGCCCGGAACATCTCCGCGTCGGCGATCCCACCGAGCTCTTGGATCAGGCGGAATACGGGCGGCGGCTCTGGCCAGTGGTCTATCTCGAAGCCCACAGCCCTGGTGGTGCGCACCAGATTGAACAGGCCGTCCCCGGTGATGTGGGCAAGCGCATGCACCGGAACTCCCGCCTCCAGCACCGCCAGGACTGGGCGGACGTAGATACGGGTGGGCTCGAGAAGCTCGTCCGCCAGGACCCGCCCCAACGTGTCGACGTGCTGATCGAGCCGCAGGGCGGCGCGGCCGAGCAACACACGGCGAGCGAGCGTGAACCCGTTGGCGTGGAGTCCGCTGCTCGGCAGGCCGAGCACGACGTCGCCGTCCTGAACGTGCGCGCCGCTCACCACCCTGTCCAGGGCCACCGTACCGATCGCGGTGCCCACAAGGTCGAAGGCTACTCCCGAGGAAGCCGGGTGGAGCAGCTCTCGAACCTGTGCCAGCTCCCCCCCGGGACACGAAACGCCGGCCTCGGCGCAGCCACGCGCCAGGCCTTCGCCCAACGGGCCGAGGAACTCGGGACTGGCCTCCGCAACCGCGATGTAGTCGACCAGTGCAAGCGGGCGCGCGCCGACACACAGGATGTCGTTCACGTTCATCGCCACGCAGTCGATCCCGATGGTATCGAACTTCCCCGCCCGCTGCGCGACCAGGATCTTCGTCCCGACGCCGTCGCTCGAGATGGCAACCCCGAGATTCGAGGCCACGGGCACGACGTTGGCGAAATAGCCAATGTCGAGCACTGGCCGGGCACCGGGAGCGTAGGCAAAGGTCGCTCGCACGGAACGCAGCAGGGCGCCGAGCCCGGCAGCCACCGGGCCGACGCCTACTGCTTCTTCGGTCAGTCCGCCCATCGTCAGCTAGAGGACCTGGCGCACGGGCGGAGCACCGCCTTCGTGAGCGCCTCAGCCACATGACATGGCCGGGCGAGCGCGTAAAGAGCCGGCCCCCCGAAGGGTGCCGCCGGGAACGAGCCTCAGGCCGAGCTGCGTAGCCCTACCGCGCGCCCGGTGATCGCGTGACGAGACCCGTTCACCCGGCGGAAGGGGAAGCGCACGATCGTTCCTCCCTCCAGTTGGCGGGTGCGCTGCTTCTCCTTCCACCGCCGCAGTCCGGCGCGCATGTACTCGACCTCGAGGCCGAGCGCGTTGCAGATGTTCAGGAAGGAGTACGGCCAGTCGTGGTCGTCTTCCTCGAACCACGCCTCGGCATCTTCGAAGAGCTTCTGGCCGAACCGCTCGCGGCTGCAGGCGTACTTCTGAAACGTCCCGACCGCATCCTCCAGCACCGCCAGCATGAGTCGCTTCTCGGGCTGCAGGGAGGCATCGATGAGGATGCGCGGGTAGAACTGCGTGGGGAGCACCGCTTCCGGCTCGAGGTCCACGCCCCCCCCGTGGCGCAGACCCACCTGCTTTTCGGGTTCTGCTCGATTTTCCATCAGGGTTAGGGAAAGCGAGCGCCATGCCAGAAGCTACGGCGTGTACATGCCCGTCTTTTCAGGGCCACCGGAGCCCAGGGCACAACGCGATGCGTTGCGAAGTAACAAAACGTTACGCCCCGCGTCACGAAGCATCACAGTCTGCTGCGGCCGAACCAAGTCCCGCTGGGCCGGTCGCCCGACGGTGGGACGACCGGCCCAAGGCCGCCTCAGCTCGGGATCTTGCCGGCCAGGGTAAAGGCGACGACCAGCGCGTAGAGGGCCAGCGCCTCCATGAGTGCCAGGCCGACGATCAGTGGCGTGAAAATGCGATCGGCCGAGTTCGGGTTGCGCCCGATCGACTCCATGGCGGCGGCCGTCGCGCGGCCCTGCCCCAGGGCTGCGCCGAGAGCGGCGATACCCAGCCCCAGGCCAGCGCCAAGGGCGATCATGCCGAGGTGGATGCCCCCTCCACCGTGTGCCTCTTGCGCGAAGGCCGGACTGGCAAGAAACAGCACGGCAACCAACGTCCCGATCAGCTTACCCATACCGAACATGGTCCTTCCTCCCTGGACCGCCGAACGACCCTGCACCACCTTCTCCTCTTGTCCTCTCCCTCCGGGGCGGCGATCCGAGCCTAATGATCGTGGCTGACAGCGAGCGCGATGTAGATCGCGCTCAACATGGTAAAAACGAACGCCTGCACGACGCTCACGAAGGCGCCGAGGACGTAGAACATCACGGGGATCCCGACCTTGGTCAACTCCGTGAAGATGCCCACGACCGCGTGATCGGCGAACAGGTTCGCGAAGAGACGGATACCCAGAGAAATGGGGCGAAACGCGTGGCTGAAGAGCTCGATGGGCAGCATGAAGGCGGCCAGGAACGCAACCGGCCCCAGGAAGTGCTTCAAGTACGCGAGGCCATGCGCCTTGAGCCCGTAGGCATTGTAGGCCACGAAGGACACCAGCCCGAGGCCCAGCGTGGTGCTGAAGTTGGAGGTCGGTGGCAGAACGCCCGGCACGAGGCCCACCAGATTCGACACGAGAATGAACACGAAAAACGCCGCCAGCAACGGCACGTACTGGCGATGATGGTGCCCGATTACCCCTTCGGCCAGTGCATCGATCCCCTCGACCAACACCTCGCCGGCGTTCCGTACACTGACCCCGTCATCCGGCTCGAGCGCAGCGTTCGTGTCGCGGAGCTTGCCCCGCACGCGCCACGCAACGAGCCCCAGCAGGATCGCGACGAGCACCGCCGTCGCGGTATTCTCCGGCACGGGCAGGTGCAGTGCCGATACCCAGGTGAAGCCGTGTTTCTCCATCTACCTTCTCCGGGCTCGCTCGGCCTCCGCGAGAGCGGCCAGCGGTAGGCACGTCACGCCGACGGCGAACCCCACGGGATCTGGTCGATACTCCGGTCGTGCAGCGAACGCCAGCCACCCGAGACCGAGCAGGATCGTGCCTTTGAAGACCTGCAAGAGAACGGCGAGCCCGGTGCGCCGCCCTCGGACGACCGCCCCGAAGGAGACTGCATTCAGCGCGGTCAGCAGTCCTGCCACCGCTCCTCCGCCGAGCACAGAGAGTGGCCCCGGGCCTCCGAGCCACCACGATCCTAACGCTGCCAGGAGGACGAGCCCCCAGTGGATCGCCTGAAACCGTGCGACCCGCGGCCCGGTCACCGCATCCTGGCCTGGGGGCCGCCGGACCGGTCGAGGCGTTCGAAGCGACGCAGCAGCTGAAGCAGCCGCACGAACCCCCCGATGGCGGCCGCGACAGTGCAGCCGATCATTCCCCAGGGAGCCGACGCGCACCGTTCGTCGATCCACCAGCCGACCAGGGCGCCTGCGGCGATGGTCCCCGTGAACTCGAAGGCCACAGCCGCTCCCCTGGCGTACCGGAGCACGGGACGGGGAGGCGGCGTGCTCACGACCGCATCCGCGCCAAAACGCTCCGAGCAGCGAGACGGAGATGGTCCATGTCGCTCTCGGTGTGCGCCAGCGAGACGAACATGGCCTCGAACTGGGAGGGCGGAAGGTATACCCCCTCCTCGAGCAGACCCCGAAAGAACCGGGCGAAGGCACCGGTATCCGCCGCCGTGGCCTCCTGCCAGGAGCGGACGCGATCAACGCCGAA
>Ga0308414_1001227_pt1 | contig 16723 bp, 10 predicted proteins | sample HotsprSampleOS50_FD_205667 | JGI IMG/M metagenome (GOLD analysis project Ga0308414, IMG submission 205667) | Hot spring phototrophic mat microbial communities from Octopus Spring, Yellowstone National Park, Wyoming, United States - 20090730_OS50 ... | reverse complement strand
GCACTTCCATGCCGGTTCCGCTTTTTCCGGCGGAGCCGCGCTTCCAAGCATCACCGCCCGACAGCGCGCTGGCGGTTGGTGAACCATCGGGACGCTTCACCGGCGGCCATCAGCAGCCGCCGATGTCCTCTCGCCCAGCAGCTCAAGCATCCGCCGGTACCGCTCCATGTCCCCGCACACCTCCCTGCCGTACTCCCCTCCCCACATCAGCAGAACGTCCAGCTTCCGCTTCAGCCGGTCCAGGTACGACAGGTACTCCCCTATCAGCTCCCGCAAGGCCTTCCGGTCATTCCCGGACAGCTTCTTGAGGTCCAGGCGCTTCTCAACGCACGCAGCCGCCGAGGTGCCGGCCACCACGATGTTCTGGATACTCTCCCCCAACGACCGAAAGATCGCCCGCAGGTCATGGTCCGTCACGCACCGCGACAGCACCTTCCCGATGCCGCGGGACAGCCGCGCCATCTGCGCGATGTCCTCCAGCGGCAGGTCAACCGCACGGTACACCATCGCACGGATGATGTTCGCCCGGTCCGCCGCGGTGTAGGTGCGCCGTTTGCCCCGCTTCTTGTCCCGGGGCGACGGCAGAATGCCCGCGCTCTCCAACTTCCGCACCCAGGACGGCGTGACCATCAGTTCCGCGCACAGCTCGCCCAACTGGTAGCGCCGGTACGCCGGGATCGGTGTCGCCATGGGAACACCTCCATAAGATAACTCGTAATCACATCGTGCCTACAAAAGAGTATACTAAATCCGGCGAGATTTGTCAAGGGAGATGAAAATGACGCAGAATGCAAACCGCTGATTGGGATTGAAAAAAGCAGCGCAGGTACCGCTGCTGCTGGAATAAACTACTCTCGACCGTTACGCCGCATACTCCGAAACCCACACAGCAAAAAGCGGTATGCGTGTCTTGCGCGAAAGAATTTGAACTTTATTCTGTTCTGCCTGAACATCGCCAAAAAGATGAACAATAATCATTCCATCCTTTGTTTTGCCGACTGAACGAATGCACTAGCAATACAGCGGCAACGGCTCGATACCGCATGCCCGTTAGCACAGCAGACGCCGCACGATGGAGTAATTGATAGCGTATGGGATGCATACGTTCAACGGGTGTTTCCGCCAATTGAAGAACGTTAAGAAGATGTCTTAAACGTATCTGCTTTCCTTGGGACGCATTGTCCATCCATCGCTCGAGAGCCGGGCCGAAGGACTCATCTACCTTGCCTTCAACCATGATGCTGATAAGGCCTCTCTGAGAACGGGCGAGAATGAAAATGTCGTTGCTTGAAGTGCGGTTTCCTCCCGGTAGACTTACTTGGAATTCCGGGCTCGCCAGGAGCAGGAGAAATTGTTTAAGTTCACTATTTTTCTCTTTAGATAGCACTTCTGAGACTTTTTGTGGGAATCCTCCGCTCTTTTTCGCCGCATTCCACCAGCAACATGCTAACTCATAGGCAGAGTATCCCTTTTTCCATTGTTTCTCTTTGTTTGGAAGGAGATTTTTCCAATCATCGAGTTTTTTTGCAAAAAGGATCACCTTACACATGCACATGTTGCCTGCTTCATCAATAAATCAATACATAGGTAAAAAGTAGAGCCTGGGGGCGTCCTCCTGTACCATGCCGAGACGAATTTTTGTTTTTCGAGCTCCTCTTCGGCGTCGAACCGATACACCGTTCACTGAACCGCACATCATGCGAGTTTATCGCTTATAATCTATTCTCAACGCATTTGATAATCTTCTTTATGCAACCATTTAAATTAGACTCGATCTGATGTTGCCACAATCGAACCACCCGCCATTTCCTGCTCCTAAGTTTCCTGAAGTTTTTCCGGTCGCGTTCTCTATTGCTGCGGATTTTGCGTCTCCAAAACTCCGACAATTTTGACTCCCACACAGGGAATCTATAACCGTGCCAAAAATCTCCGTCAATGAAGACAACGACACGAGCTTGGGGGAATACTATATCCGGTTTTCCGGGAAGTTCTTTTACGTGCTTCCGAAACTTCAATCCTTGCTTTTGAAGGGCCGTTCGCACTAGTCTTTCCAAGCCCGTATCTTTCCCCTTCACCCGGGACATGCAATAACTGCGTTGCAGAGGAGTCAGATTGTCAATCATGCGTGTTTGTTTGCTCTTTTTTCTATTACCCGCTCCCGTGAACGCCGATACTCCCGCGCGGATGGCATGCCGCAGAAGTCGCAGAAATCGCATTCGGCGCAGCGGACTTTGTTGTGGGGATTCCTCGGTGCTGATTCAGGACCAACGGCGTAATGACGATCTCGAACTCTCTTCGACGTTTCTTCAATCTTTTTTTTCACTTCTTCCAGAGATTCACCATCAAGGGGGATTTTCAACTCCGCTTTCGTTGGATCGTCAGCGTCCAGATACCGCACCAGACCTTGGTCAGGCTGATACTCGAGCTCCTTTTTCGCCGCCAAAGCGTAAAGACCGATTTGGAATTGCATTTCTTTTTTCGCCAGTGTCTGGTGGAGGTCGGAGTTCGGATCTCCCGACTTGAAGTCTATGATAGTAACCCTGGGCGGGTTGTCTTGCCTCAAAAGATCTATCGTCCCCGAAACAAGCGTTCCGCCGCCGTCTTCATGCTCAATGAGACTTTCAAATCCTTTCTCGGGCTCGAAGGTCAGACGATCAAGCTCAACGGCGTAACACCGGATGTAGTTCATTACCAGGCGGATAGCCTTTTCGCGCATTTTTCTGGCAGGTTCACCCGTAGTATATCGGAGATAGAAGAGCCCTCCTCGGACGAGGGCGTTGATCTCACGCTCCAACGTCTTCTCATCGCGGGCGAGTACCGCCCACTTCTTCGGGTTTGAATGCACGGCTCTCATCAGGTTATGGACACCCCGACCGTAGCCGAACGCCTGGTCGATGGTCGGTGAAAAACCGAGTACTTTACGAAGGTAAAAATCATGCGGACACTCCCAGTAGTAGCGGAGGTCCGAAAATGAAGTAACGATGCGGGTGTCCCGCCGAGGTTCTTTCGGCGCGTACTTAAGCGTTTGGGGAAGTTTTTCGAGAAGATGCTTCGGCTTATCGGTAACCAAAGCACCGACCTTCGGCATCAGATCGCACAGCTCCTTGATGAACTTCGATTTCTTTTTTCCAGAACGGCTGATGAAAAGAAAACGCTCCGCCCGAGTCATAGCTACATAAAGCAGTCTGCGTTCACCGTCGTAGTTGTCATTGTCGGCCAAACCGTCGATATCAATCTGCTTCATGATCTCCCCGTGCAGCGGCAACTCCGGCTTTCGTCGCGCGAGGCTGTTCGGAAATCGCCCCGCATTGACATCGGCCAGGAAAACCGCCGCGAACTCAAGTCCTTTGGCCGCGTGGATGGTGAGAATGCTGACCGCATCGGGTTGAGCCATCAAGGGCTGTTCTGCCGTCCGACCTTCTTCCGAACCGAATCGGCAGAGCCCCGTGATTTGCCACGGATAGTCGCGCACGCTGGTCCAGCCGGGCGTCTCCATACCTTTGATGAGACCGCTGAGCGCTCCTAAGTGAAACAGCGCCGTCTGTCCCCGTCCTGCACATGTATCCCATGCATATACCTCCGCTTCGGCAAGCAACATGTGGAAGATCTGCTGGGGGAACACCCTGCGCAGCCTGTTGCGGGCGGACAAGAAATCACGGAGCCGCGGCGTTCGGAAAATGGACGGATTACGTATGGGCTTCCCGGCGATACGATCGCGAACGGCTTCCGCAGCGCGGAGAAGTCGTGATTCCACCTCGCGCTTGAAAGTCAAGCCCTTTTCCCGCAGTGCCGCGGCCGCCGATCGAAAGATGATCTCCGCTTGTGATGACGACTCCGGCACGGACTCAGGATCGTACGCTATACTTTGGGTGATCTTGTAAGGGAAAGTAAAATTATCATATCGGGTGGTGGTAAGGACCAAGGCGGCAGCGAAAAGCAGCACTTCCGGTTGCAAAAAAAGATCCGGGCCGGCGCGCACCACGCACGGGATACCGGCGTTCTCCAACTCTCGCATGTACGTGCGAACATCGGTGGATGAACGTACCATGACGGCGACATCCGACAGAGTCAGCCCCCGCGGCGAGCCGTCCGTCTTGTCGTGCAGCGCGCCGTGCTCTTTCTTAACCAACTTTTGAATCGTGTCAGCGATCCATGCGGCCTCCTTATCTCGGTCTTTGAAGCTCACCAATGCGACGTGCGATTTATCATGAACAGTCCGGTGTATGTTTCCGTGTTTCATCGGCGCCGTTTTCATCGAACGCACGGCACCGATTGTATCGGCCCAACGATTGGCGAGGTTGATGATCATGGGTGTTGATCGGAAGTTCTCTTCGAGATCAACGACGTCCGCGTCGGAAGCGCTTTTGAACTCTTCCCATAATTCGGCGATGATCTCCACCTTCGCGCCTCGGAAACCGTAGATGGACTGTCGGTGGTCGCCGACGGCCGTCAACCTGCCGGAATCTCCGACCAACAACTTTATGAGTTCGCGTTGGACCGGGTTGATGTCCTGCACTTCATCCACCACCAAATGAATTTTTCGGCGTGCCAACCGCTCAAGGCGGTCTCCATCGGCGCGCAACCAGCGTATTAACTCGCTCTGTGACGTGCTGAAATCGAGAAAACGACGACACCTGAGATAGGCGTAATAGCGTGCCGCGGATACGGCGAATGCACGCGCCTCGGGTGTATCGCCTACATTCGTGCGAAGTTCGCCCCCCTCACACCACCTGCATTCTTCTTCACCCGGTTCGCAAGGTGGATCTCCGGCAGGCAACTGCACGTCGAACCGGTTGTGCTCGTGCAGCAGATCGTAAGCTTGCGTAAACCTCTCCAACGTAACGTACTGACCTTCTTGTTTTTGCTGCTGTAAGTTCCCCAAAGCCAACAGATGATTGAATCCGCGAAGAATCAGCGCAGCCCTCGCTCCTTCTGCAAGGATGTCGCAATTATGATAGTCATCGGGCCAGTACTCACGTAACTTCGCCGCGCAGAAACCATGAATCGTCCCCACGTACATACCGCCCAGTGAAACTTCCTCGCCGGCGGAAGCAATCTTCCCGAGCCAGTGTCGAATGCGGAACTTCATCTCTTCGGCGGCCCGTTCAGTAAACGTGAAGGCCACAATGCTGTCCTTGGGAATTTTCTCCACTGCAACCCACCATGCAACCCGGCGCGCCATCACTTCCGTTTTCCCGGATCCGGCGCCCGCCACCACAAGCAAGCGGCGTTTGGGAGAGGCAACCGCACTCTTCTGCTTCTCAGTCAACCTATCCAGCAGCACATCGTTCACCGTTGTCATGTTTTTTCCCCTTGGACCGCGCTCGCGTTTTCCGTCATCTTACAGGATACGCTGATCGACACTCCATTTCGGGCGGCTTGCAGATATTCGTCGGAAGGCATCTTATTGTTGCGCTCACCTGTTCTCCCGGAAAGACGAACTGCACGATCGTCATGGTTTCACTTGATGGGCTCGGCGTATTTCTCCCCCTCTCTCCCGTCGCGTGCAGTCTCCCGCTTCGTTTTGACTAAAACCGCCTTAACCATTCGTGCATGCGCCAGGATAAACGGCGGCGGAAGAGCATTGCCGATCATCAGAGCTACAGCCGACTTGTTGCCGGTGACGGGGAATTTGTACCGGCGAGGGAAACCCTGTAAAAGCGCCGCTTCCCGCATTGTTATCGTCCGATTCTCCTCAGGATGCAGAAACCTCCCCTTGGACGGGTTGAAGCACCCACCGGTGATCGTCGGAGCCACATCGTCCCACGCCATGCGTCCATACACGTCCTTGAACCCGTTACACCGCTTGTGGCACTTAAGCTGAAGCCTTTCCGGAAGATCTCCGCGGCTTCCACCGTTTTTCGGGATGAGTCGGATGATTTCCAAGACTCTGGGAGTACGTTTTTCAGGCATGTCATGCAGGGGATCTCCGCTTCGTCCCGCCGGGGGCAACCCGCCGATAACTTCTCTGACTGTTTTCCTCTTTCCGTTCTTTTCCGCGAATGGGATTTCCACTCCAAGCCCCGCGAGGAAGAGCAATCGGCGTCTGCGCTGCGGCACGCCGTAATCAGCTGCGTTCAAGATACGGTATCTTCCTATGTAACCGAGTTTTTCCAATTTCGTGCAAAAAACTTCGAATCGGTTGTCGTCGGCCAGCCCCGGAACATTTTCCACCATCACGGCACGCGGTAGAAGATCCTCCACAAATCGCTCGAATTCCATTAAGAGGTCGTTTCTGGGGTCATCAACCGACAAGGCCCTGTTCAGAGTCCTCATCGTTGAAAAACCCTGACATGGCGGGCACCCTGCGAGTAGGTCAAGCTCCCCTTCGCGTAAACCGATTTTTCTCTTGAAACAGCCGGTGCCGAGGGCTCGAATGTCGGCTTCAAAGACATGGACTTCGGGATGATTAGCTCTATACGTTTCCACAGAAAGACGGTCATTGTCGAGGGCGGCGATCACGCGGAATCCCGCTCTCTTGAGGCCGACCGTGAGTCCACCGCAACCGCAGAAGAGGTCAATCGCGATCACCAGAGGTCTTTCCCACCGAAGATGTGACAAATCATCACTCGTTGCCCCTCGTCATCCGTCAGAAAAAGCCTTTCCCATACCCTCTCAATTTATAGATGTCTCCGCTGACTTCCATCAACTTCCACCAGGTATATAGTATATTATTTGACTTATTTCAAGCCTTTCGGTTATGCGGTTATGACAACGGCGACATTATCGTAAACCCACCCGGCACACCGCGCTGAACCGCCTGCTTGGTCGCACCACGGCTTGGTCAATCAACGAAGCTCTTGAACCCGTCGCGTGGATTTTATATTGTCACCGAACCAAGTGCCGGACTTCAACAGCGAGGGCGACGGTCATTACCTCCCCCCTCATGCAAACGACCGCGCGACGTGCGAGAGCTTCCGATGCAAGCGGAACTTCACCGACCGATCCGCACAAGAGACGCCCGCGGGTGTACTCTCCGCCGTCGTACGCCCACGGATGAGGACATGCCATGAGCGATTACCAAGTCACGTTCCAGAACCTGCTCCGCGAATTGTTCCAGTTCGACTGCGCCGACCTGGACTTCGGCATCTACCGCATCATGAATTACAAGAGGGACGCCATCGAGCGGTTCATCTCGACCGATCTGCCGCAATCCATTGCCCAGGAACTGGAACAAGGCGCGCTGGCGGAGCAAGAGCACGCCGCGCAGACGCTGGAGAGCGCGCGCAAAAAGGTGCTGGAAGCTTTGGGCGATGACGCCCTCGACGCCGACGGCAACCTGGACGCCAAGTACCGCGAGACCAAAGCCGGCAAGGAGTATTTAGAGGCGCAGCAACACGCCCAAGGCAGCCGCTCCCGCGACGCGCTGGAAGCCGCCGTCTACAACCACCTCTACACCTTTTTCAGCCGCTACTGGCAAGAGGGCGATTTCATCTCCAAACGGCGTTACTCTAAAAAGGAACGTTACGCCGTTCCCTACAACGGCGAGGAGGTCACTCTCTACTGGGCGAACCACGACCAGTACTACATCAAGACCAGCGAGTACTTCACCGATTACACCTACAAAGCCCCCAACGGCGCTACCGTGCATTTCAAGCTGCGCCAGGCGGATGTGGAGCAGAACAACGTCAAGGGTGAAAAGCGCTTCTTCCTGCCGCTCTTAAAAGAAATTGCCTGGGACGGAGCAGCACGACAACTGTTCATCCCCTTCGAGTACCGCCCGCTGACCGCGCAGGAGGCCATCACCTACGGTCAGAAGAACCAGCAGGAAGCCATCCTCGCCAAAGCCGTCGCGGAGATTCCCAAGCGCATCAAAGCCCCGGAAGCCATAGCCGCCCTCACCGCCGAACGACGCACGACCGGCAACGGCGAAACCGTCCCCTACCTGGAATATCATTTGCGCCAGTACACCCGCCGCAACACCGGCGACTTTTTCATCCACAAGGACTTGAACGGGTTTCTTTCCCGCGAACTGGACTTTTACCTGAAGAACGAGGTGCTCAACCTGGAGGAACTGGAAGCGGCCGGCGAGCGACTGAGCGAAGGTTGGTTTCAGTTGTTGCGCCTCATCAAGCGCATTGGACTGCGCATCATCGAGTTTCTGGCGCAGATCGAAGACTTCCAGAAAATGCTCTGGGAGAAGAAGAAGTTCGTCACCGAGACTTTTTACTGCATCACCATGGGCAACATCCCGGAAGCGTTTTACCCGGAAGTCGCCGCCTGCCAGGCGCAGTGGGAGGAGTGGAGGACGCTCTTTGACCTTGAAGTGCCCAAAGCCGTTGAAAAACGCATCGAATTGCTCAAAGCCCACCCTACCCTGGTGCTGGACACGCCCCACTTCCCGCAGGACTTCACCGACCGCCTGCTGGCAAGTTTTGAGGACCTGGACGAGGTGACCGACGGCCTGCTGGTGCATAGCGAAAACTGGCAGGCGCTCAGTCTGCTCCAGCAAAAATACCGCGAGCGGGTGAAGTGCATTCACATCGATCCTCCCTACAATACCCAAACAAGTGGTTTCCTTTACAAGAACGACTATCAGCACTCCAGCTGGCTGGCGATGATGGAAAACCGCATTCGTATTTCACTAATTGTTCTGGCTCGTGATGGTCATTTTCTAAGTCATATTGATGAGAACGAATATGAACTACTAAAGATTCTACTTGACACTATATACATATCTGACGCTGGCACTGTTATATGGGACAAGCGCAACCCAATGACTGCCAGACGGGGTGTAGCCACCCAGCATGAATACATCGTTTGGCGCTCCGAAATTGACAATTCAATCTTTCAGAAGAATACGAATATCATGGAGATGTTGAAAACTGCCAAAGCAATCATCGCAAAGCATGGTGGAGTTACTGAAAATGCTCGGCGTGAATACGCTGAGTGGGTGCGGCAAAACCCCGAACTTTCCGGCGGAGAGAAAGCGTATTGCTATATAGATGAACAAGGACGTATCTATCGTCCGGTGAGCCTTAGAGCTCCTGAACCGCGAACAGACCCAAAGTTTTTTCAGCCACTGATCCACCCAGTTACAAACAGACCTTGCGCTGTTCCTCCAAATGGGTTTTCAAGAACACCTGAAACATTACAAGCAATGGTCGAGCGCGGCGAAATACTGTTCGGTCCAGACGAAACAACCCAGCCACAACAGAAAAGACTTCTTACAGAAGAATCGCAAATGCAGTTGCGTTCTGTGATTCAAGATGCTAGGAAAGGCAAGGATTTCCTGGATGTCATGGGCTTAGATTTCCCTTATTGCCACCCTGTGTCTCTTTACCACGAATTGGTTGCAGCAGCGACACCGGAAAGCGGCCTTGTTCTCGACTTCTTCGCCGGCTCCGGCACGACTAGCCACGCCGTCATCAACCTCAACCGTGAAGACGGCGGCAGGCGCAAGTTCATCCTGGTGGAGATGGCCGATTACTTCGACACCGTGCTCCTGCCGCGCATCAAAAAGGTGACATTCACGCCGGATTGGAAGGACGGCAAACCCAAGCGCATGGCCACTGCCGAAGAAGCCGAGCGCAGCCCGCGCATCGTCAAGGTCATCCGCTTAGAGTCCTACGAGGACGCGCTTAACAACCTCACCTTCGACGAGTCAAGCGACCAGCAGGTATTCCAGTTTGATGACTACGTGCTCTCCTATATGCTCCGGTGGGAGACGCGCGGCAGCGAGACGTTGCTCAATGTGGAGAAGCTCCAGTCGCCCTTCGCCTACAAACTCCATTTGCACCGCAACGGCGAGACGCGCGATCGCCTGGTGGACCTGCCGGAGACGTTCAACTTCCTCCTTGGTCTGGATGTGCAGACGCGGCGAGTGTACGACGATGGGGGGCGGCGTTACCTGGTCTGCCACGGCACGCTGCGCAACGGCCGCACTGTCGTCGTCATCTGGCGCGAGATCAAAGGCTGGACGGTGGAGGATTACAAACGCGACCGCGATTTTGTGAAAGAGCATAAACTGACCGAAGGTGCCGATGAAATCTACACCAACGGCGATTCTTACATCCCCAACGCGCGCTCGCTGGATGGACTGTTCAAGGCCCGCATGTTTGCCAAAGCGGAGGTGTAACCATGCCGTTGCAGATTCAAGTTCCCATGGAAAAGATCGAGGCGTTCTGTCGCAAGTGGAAGGTGCAGCGCATGTGGCTGTTCGGTTCGGCGTTGCGGGATGACTTTGGCCCTGAAAGCGACGTGGACGTGCTGGTTGAGTTCGCCCCTGAAGTCAGATGGAGTTTGCTGGACCTGGTGGGCGCGGAACAAGAGATGAGCGAGATGATGGGGCGTCCGGTGGACCTGGTCGAGCGGCAGTGTGTAGAACAAAGCGATAACTGGATTCGTCGTCGTCACATCCTGAAAAATGCGAGGACGCTCTATGTGGCGCGATGAAGCGACCCTGCTGGACATCGCCCAGGCGGCGCGCAGGATTGCCACCTTCGTTCGGGGCGTGGATGAAGCCTCGTTTGCAGCCAATGCCGAAAAGCACTGGGCTGTGGTGGCACACCTGCTTGTCATTGGCGAAGCCGTAACGCGCTTGTCCAACGAATTCAGATCTTCGCACCCGGAAATCGAGTGGGCAAAGATTGCGGGAATGCGCAACCGACTCATCCACGGCTACGATAAGATCCGATGGGACGTGGTATGGAGGACCGCGACGGAGTCTGTGCCGCAATTGCTGGCGCAGATTGAACCATTGCTTCCCACGGAGGAACCGTAATGCCGCGCATTCTCCAACCGAGATCGCCCGCACCGATGAGCGGCATCAACGGCATCCAGCAATACGTCAAACTCGAAAACCGCCTCGTCCTGCTCGCTTGGCTGAATAGCCTTCTGGGCTACGGGAGCAACCGCGAATTACTGGAGGACACCAAAACCGTCGCCGAAGGCTTTGGCGCGGACGGGCGCAGTTTCCTCTACCATCACCTCATCTCCCGCGGCAGCCAGGTCAAGATTCCCCCGGACGATCTGGCCAGCTACGACGAGAATATCCGCCGGCATCTGGAGACGATGAACCGCGGCCGTACCGAGCGCATCACCCTGCGCTACTTCCAGTACTTGGCCGCACTCTCTGCGGAAATCGTCCTTGATTATCTTTTTCACCACAAGGCGCAACTGCTGGCTGATCTCAACGTCTTCGTGCGCGCACGCAACGCCCGCCGCCTGCGCGGCGAACCGCAGGATGAGTCCTTCACCGCCGACGACCTGACCAAACTGGCCTTCTGGATGGCCACCGGCAGCGGCAAGACGCTCCTGCTTCACCTCAACTATTATCAGTTCCGACACTACAACACGGAACCGCTGGACAACATCCTGCTCATCACGCCCAACGAGGGCCTGAGCGAACAACACCTGGCGGAACTGGCGGCGTCCGGCATCCCGGCGCGGCGCTTTGAGCCGAATACGGGCGGCTTGCGGACGGCGGACAGGGACGTGGTGCAAGTCATTGAAATCACCAAACTGGTGGAAGAGAAGCGCGGCGGGGGCGTGAGCGTGCCGGTGGAGTCCTTTGAGGGCCGCAATCTCATCTTTGTGGACGAGGGGCACAAAGGCTCCGGCGGCGAGGCCTGGCGCAAGTACCGCGACAAGCTGGGTGCGACGGGCTTTACGTTTGAGTACAGCGCCACCTTCGGGCAGGCGCTCTCGGCGGCGCGCAGCGATCCGCTCACCGCCGAGTACGGCAAGTGCATCGTTTTCGATTATTCCTACCGATACTTTTACGGCGACGGCTACGGCAAGGACTTTCGCATCTTGAACCTCAAGCAGGAAACCCACGAAGAGCACACCGAGACCTTGCTTCTGGACAACTTGCTTTCGTTCTACGAGCAATTGCGCCTGTACCAAGAACAAGCCGAGCGCTTGCGACCCTACAATCTGGAAAAGCCACTGTGGGTTTTTGTCGGCGGTACGGTCAATGCGGTCTACAGCGAGCACAAGGAAAAACGCAGCGACGTACTGACCGTGGTGCGCTTTCTGCACCACGTGCTGGAGAACCGGCGCGGTTGGGCGGTGAAGGGCGTTGAACGACTGCTTGAGGGCAAAAGCGGCTTGGCAACCCCCGATGGTCAGGACCTTTTCGCCGGCCGTTTCCCATACCTGCGCGACATCGGCCTTACCCCCCGGCAGTTATACGAAGACATTCTGGACCGCATTTTTCACGCGCCTGCCGGCGGCGGTCTGCACCTGTGCGACATTCGCGGCGGCGCCGGGGAACTCGGCCTCAAGGCCGCTGGCGCAGAGGACTATTTCGGCCTGATCTACATCGGCGACACGGCCGCATTCAAGAAACTGCTGGAGGAAGATTCCCCGGGAATCGTGCTGGAAGAAGACGTTCTCCGTGCCTCCCTGTTCGAAGGCATCAACCAGCCGGATTCACCTCTCCACATCCTCGTCGGCGCCAAAAAATTCATGGAAGGGTGGAATTCCTGGCGCGTCTCCAACATGGGTCTGCTCAACATCGGCCGTGAGGAAGGTTCGCAGATCATCCAACTCTTCGGGCGCGGCGTGCGTCTGCGCGGCAAAGATTTCAGTCTCAAACGCAGCGCAGTGCTGGACGGTACGCATCCGCCGCACCTGCGCCTGCTGGAAACGCTCAACATCTTTGCCGTGCGCGCCGACTATATGGCGCAGTTCCGCGACTATTTAGACCGTGAGGGCGTGGAGACCGAAGAAGCCGTCGAATTACCGCTCTTTGTTAAGACCAACGAGCAGTTCCTACGTCGCGGCCTGGTTGTCCCCCGGCCGCGGGAGGGCCGCGACTTCGCCGTAGAAAAAACCTTGGAATTGACTGTCGATCGGGAAATCCCGGTGCGCGTGGACATGACCGTACGGGTACAGACACTGGAGAGCGCCCCCTACGGACTGCACACGGTGACGGAAGTGCACGCCGGCTGCGCCCGGAGTATCTCTTCCGAAAGCCTGGATGCCGTGGACTGGGAACAGGTGTACCTTGACCTGCTGGCGCACAAAGAACGTCAGGGAATGTCCAATCTGATCATCCGTCCCGATACCGTGCGAACCCTGTTTCAGGATATCCGGTACACCCTGGTGGCCGACGAGCCGGTGGTCAAGCCGCGTTCCTTCGCCGAACGGGCGCTGCTGCAAGCCGCCGTCACCAACATCCTGCGTGCGTACGTGGACAAGTTCTACCGCGTCCAGCGGGAACGCTGGGAAGCGAAGGAAGCGTTGGAGTACCGAACCCTCGACGAAACCGACCTGAATTTGAGCTTCAACCGCGGCGTAGCACGTGAAAAGACCGAACCTGCGTACGTCGTCAAAGTACGGCACTCGGATAAGCAGCTGATAGAAGCGATCCAAAAGCTGCTCGTCGAATCACGGCGTCTCTACGAACAAGAAAACGCCGGTCTGCCGCGCATTTATTTCGACCGCCATCTGTACCTGCCCCTTCTGGTGGAGCAGGCGGATAAGATGCAATCCGTTCCACCGGCGCTCAAGCCCAGCGAAGCACGGTTCGTACGCGATCTGAAAACCTACTGGGAGGCTGAAAAAAACAAGTCGCTCAAAGGCAAAGAGGTGTTCCTCCTGCGCAACCTGAGCCGCGGCAGCGGCATCGGGTTCTTTGAACAGCGGGGGTTCTACCCCGATTTCATTCTGTGGGTTGTAGATCTACACGTGCAGCGGATCGTCTTCGTTGAACCCCATGGCATGATCCATGCCAAATCCTACCGCCACGATGAAAAAGCACAACTCCATGAACGACTGCCCGCCCTGGCACAGGAAATCGGCCGCCGGAGCCGACGTACGGACATACGCCTGGATTCATTCGTCATCTCCGCCACTCCCTATGAGGAGCTCTACAAGCACTACGATGACGGAACTTGGAACCGAGCGAAATTCGCCGAAAAGCACATTCTGTTCCAGGAAAGATCCACCTCATACGACTACCTACAGAAGCTATTTGAAGCATAGGCGCTCTCATCGTCGGTAGCCTTCCCCACCGGGCAAAACCAACTGCACCGTTCACCCATCAACCGAACACCGGGTGCGAGGCATGTCCGCCGACATAGCGAGGTTCTCCGTGCTTCCTGGTACTCGTAGAGTATACCCGTCGGTGTATTCAAACGGGTGCTTTCAGGATACTTGTTCTGGGTACTTTGGGGGTACTTTCGGGTACTGCTCGGGGATACTCACATGTGCTGTTTTTTCGATGCACCCGCTGGTGCTGTTTGGGGTACTTTGCCAAGCGTTTGCCAGGATCTCTGAGTTACGCCGGGGGGCTTCATGCACCTTCAGGTGTCTTCAAATCCCTCATGAACAGGCCTCCGACAAGCCACAAACGACCCACAACACAGCCACAACTGAGCCACAATACACCCACACAAATGAGCCACAGACAGACGCCCGTCAGGTGCTTTTCAGGCACAGCGGGTTGCAACAGATGATTTGTACGTCGCAGCGGATGAGCGGCCTCCCTGTAATTTCCCCGGGATGCGCTTGATACGTACTCTGCGCCGAGCATGCGTTTTGAGCGCTCGCGCGAGGCGGGATGGTGGGACGTTCCCAGTGAGCGGCGGTTCTCTCCGACGATGAAAACAGTGTCCGACGGAAACAAACCATCTTGATCGGCCGCTGGATGAGAAGCACGCAGTGTGTGGGACGGATGCCGGGGTGCATCGGTGGGAAATGCGATCGGAAAAGTATCCGGAATTTTATCCGGGTTGTGGTCGGAAAAGGCGGTTTTTGACGGAACCGTCGGAACGGTTCTCCGTCGGAAAATGGTACCGGCGAGGGGTCTCTTTGAGGGGGCGTGTCTGTTGAACCAACACAACCGCCAGCGCCAAAACAAGCCAGCAACAAACCCGCACCGTACACAGTGCGCGTCATCCGGCCGGAAAAGACCTTCCGGAAATCCAGAACCCCTACCTCACCACCGCAACACGGAACCGCCGGTCCAGGGACGGCCCTTTGACGTGCAGAATGTATATCCCCGAAGGAACCTCAACCCCGTCCTCGGTGGCGGCATCCCATTCCACCCGGGACACTCCGCCGGCCGCCGTGAGAGTCCGCACCAGCGCACCGGAAAGAGAATACACACGCACCGTCATCTCCCCGGCCGAAACGACCCTGCCGAACTCCACCCGCACCCGGTCGCCCGCCCGGAGATCGACGTAGCCGCCGGCGCCGCCCGACACGCGTACCTCGCCGGAACCCGGCCCCTGCGGCGGAGCCCCCGCCGCCGATGTGACCACCGTCAGCGGCGCGCTCGGCGCCGACTCGTTCCCCGCCGCATCGTACGCGCTCACGCGGTAGGTGTACGTAGTTCCCGCCGACAACCCGGTGTCCACAAAACCGGTTCCGGCGCCGGTATGCACCACGACACCGTCGCGGTACACCAAGTACCCCGCCCCTCATCCCCTTAGCCCTGCCGCCCGTCCCCAACTGCCGTACCCACCGCGCATGACAACAGCTACTGCGCATACCATCGTGTTCCTCCGACGTGCGCATCTGCCGCAGAATGGATTCCCAAAGGTTGGTCAACGGGTTCAAGCACGTTCATGGCTTCGGCGCTCCTCAATCCTCAAAATCGCACCGCGGCTTTGTTGACCATCGGCGCTGCCGCTCCACGCACCGGACATCTGCATATTACAATCCCACCACAGGCACAGCCGAGATCGCCCAGATGCGTCGCCGGGCGACGCGCTTGGGTTGGGTGTTTCGCTGGCGGAGTGGATGTCTCTCAACGGAGTGCTGTGTCGGTCATGAATGTGAGCATGCACGGCGATACACCGCGTGATGGCACGCATCATTGCGGCAGCGTTTTGACTGCGGAGCATGAGCCCTCGGAGAATCAGGTGATATGTTTCATATTGAATACATACTTTTCCAGCAAAAGTCAAGGGCTACAGAGGTTTCAGACGCAGGGAACGGTGATGCGATTGGGGGCTTGCACATCGGGTGATGCGGCGTGCCGGCTTGTGCGGTACAGCTGGTAGAGGCACGTGACAGCGCCCGTATGGGATGGCATGGTGAGGCTGTATACGCTTGCATGCCCCTTGACAAGCCTCAGAAAAGCCTCAGAGAGCCATATGAAGACCCACAAAATGGACCCACAACAGAGCCACAACTGACCCACAACAGAGCCACAACACACCCACAACACAGCCACAACAGAGCCACAAAAAAGCCATAATTGAGCCGCTAATGAGCCGCTAACAGGCACTGAGAGAGGCGCCCTTCAGGTGCTTTTCGGGCACACCGGGTGCAACATTTATTCGCTGGTCACGGTGCCCGGCGGTCTTTGTGCAATGCCTTGGGCTTCGTTCATCCCAGAACATGCGCGGAGCGTGCGTTTGAGCGCCCGCGCGAAGCGGGATGGCGTGGTTTCCGCGGTGAGCGGCGGTTTTCTCCGACGGAGGCGACGGCGCGTTCCGACGGAAACTGGCGCTGGTTGGTCGGCCGCTGGATGCGAAGCATGCAGGTGTGCGACGGATGCCGAGGCGTATCGGCGTGAAAACGCGATCGGGAAAGTATCCGGAATTTTATCCGGGTTGTGGTCAGAACAGGCGGTTTTTAACGGAATCGTCGGAACGGCTCTCCGTCGGAAAGTGGTACCGGCGAGGGGTCTTTTAGGGTCTACGAATCCGATGCACCGTTTTGCGCACGGGAGAGGATGGCACGGGCATCTCCGCCCGCCGAACGAACCACCTGCGAAAAAACATAGATGAGCAGCGAAAACTGCCACAAATCGGTGATCCCGGCG
>Ga0308414_1001226_pt1 | contig 16728 bp, 10 predicted proteins | sample HotsprSampleOS50_FD_205667 | JGI IMG/M metagenome (GOLD analysis project Ga0308414, IMG submission 205667) | Hot spring phototrophic mat microbial communities from Octopus Spring, Yellowstone National Park, Wyoming, United States - 20090730_OS50 ... | reverse complement strand
CGCGGGCTACCTGCCCGGGATCGCCCCCGTCGCCGCAAAACAGCGAACCGTCGCGCGAGACGTTGAAGTGGATGGACCACTCGTTGCGCTGGAGGTGGTACCAGGTGCGTTCGCCATTGGAGAGATTCAGTCCGGCGAGCCAGAACACTTCGCCGCGCGGCGTTTGCAGGTCGTACCACACGGTGCGGCCGTCGGCGCTCCAGAACTCGTGGCCGAAGATCTCCATCTCCATCGTGCGCGTGTGGAGCTTGCGCAGGCCCGTGCCGTCGGCGCGGATGGTCCAGATGCGGTCGACCTTGTGCCACGGCCCTTCGTGGCAGAACAGCAGCAGTCCGGGATCCGTGGGCGAAAAGAGAAAGTGGTTGAACCAGTCGTTGCCGCGGTGGATCACGCGGACTTCGCCCGTGGCGATGTTCATGGTGAAGATCGCCATCGGGAGCCTCGCCGCCCAGCGCTGTTCCATCATCTGGCCCTTGTTGCGCGGCTGCTCGAGTGAATGGCCCTGGCCCGCGGAAGCCGGCGGCTGCGGCAGGGGGACCTGCGCATCGCCCTCGATGCAGGCGCCCGCCGCCAGCGTCTCGTCGGCGTTGATCGCCGCGATCGACGCGCGTGGCGGCAGCGCGCCAACGCGGCGCGTTTCGCCGGTGTCAGCGTGCGTCCAGTACAGCGCGCCGTCTTTCATGTAATACACGCGCGCGTGCCTGCGGCCGGCTTCGATCAGCCGCACGCGGCCCGCGACAATCTGTCTGGAAGCGCGCGTTTCCCAATCCACGACCGAGATGCCGCCGGGCGTCGAATAGACCAGACGCCGCCCGTCCGGCAGGTAGCCGTTTTGGTTGAAGTAGAGGCTGGCGCTGCCGGGCTCGTCGGTGAGGCGGCGCACCAGGCGGCCCGTGTCCGGGTCGATCCACTCGGCGGGCGGATCGGCGGCGAAGCACGGAAAGGAACAAAGAACCAGCGACAGCGTCCGGATCCACTTCATGCAGCCAGCAATATCACGGAGCGCGCCTGCGCGTCCGGTCACCGGATCCAGCCGAGCCATCCGGCCAGGGCTGCGGCGCCCAGCACCGGCGCCGGTTGGAGGCGCGCAAGCGCCAACAGCAGGAAGGCCGCGGCGGCTGCGGCCCAATGCGGCCACGCGGTCAGGCTTCCTTTGCCCAACACGAAGGCGGCGCTCAACACAAGCCCGGCCACCGCCGGGTTGACGCCAGCCAGAAAGCGCTGCGCCAGCGGCTGGTCCCGGCGCAGTTCGTACTGCCTGCAGAGGAAGAGCATCCAGAGGAATCCCGGCAGGAAGAGCGCGACAGTGGCGATGAGCGCTCCGGCCACGCCCTGGCGGTGGTAGCCGGCGAACGTCGCCAGCACGGCGATCGGGCCCGGCGTGAGCTGGCTGATGGCCACGCCGTCGATGAACTCGCGAGGCGACAGCCAGCCGAGGCGCGTCACCAGCCTGTCGTGCAGCACGGGCAACAGCACGAATCCGCCGCCAAAGAAGATGAGGCCGATGCGCAAGAACACGGACGCGAGCCCGGCGAGTCCCGCAACGCTGGACACGGCTGGCAAAGCCAGCAGCGGCGCCATGGTTGGCGTGCTGCCGGATTCTGCGGCACCCGGCGCCGAGCGGGCGCCCGCATGGAGAAAGAATCCGGCCATGCCGGACGCCAGCAGAATCCAGGCAGGGTTCACATGGAGCAACCCCGCCGCCAGCGCCGCCGCTGCGATGGCCCGGCGCGGCCAGCAGTCGAGCGACCGCCGGCCGATGTTCCACGCGGCCGAGACGATGAGAGCGACCACGACGGGGCCGAGCCCGGTGACTGCGCTCTGCAAGGCAGGCACTGCGTGGTAGCGGAAATACAGGGCCGAGAGCCCGATCACCATGGCGACCGAAGGCGCCAGAAAAGCGGCGGAGGAGACCACCGCCCCGCTCCAGCCTCCGAGCCGGTAGCCGGCGAAGGCCGCGGCATTGACTGCGAAAGAACCCAGGATCTGCCCCAGTCCCACGCCGTGCAGGAACTCGTCGAGCGAGAGCAGGCGCCGCCGCCGCACGAGGTCTCTCTCCATCAGCGCCACCACCGCCATGCCGCCGCCAAACCCGATGGCGCCGATGCGGGCAAACAGGAACGCGAGATCGAGCAACGAGCGCCGGGGCGGGGGATTGCCGTGCAGCGGCGGGGCGGCTTCGTCTGGCATGATTGCTCTTCCAGTGTAAGATTTGGCGTAGCGCCGCATTGATGGCGGCGTGGGCCGGGCGCAGCCGCTGCGGCCGGCGATCCGGACGGGCCGCGCTGTTCCCCTTACGACAAACACTCTCGCCGTTCTTCGCGTAATAGCTCTGAAACAAACCGGCGAATGTCGCTGGAAAGCCAGTCTTCAGTGTTGGAAAAAGAGCAGACTGTGAGCAGGATTTCAGCGGGTGACACGGACTGCGTGGGGTGCATGGAGCGCCGGCCAGCCTGATCCGTGATTGTGTGGCTGCAGTACCCGGGCGAAAAGGATCGACAAAATAGAAGCCGAATCAAGCAGAATGTAGAGGATAAATATGGTGAGAGTGGATCAAATCCCGTCTGAAAAACCAACTACCTAGCCGGGGAAACGCAAGCGATAAAGAACAAAGGCCCCGGCGGCCGGGAACGGCAGCCGGGAAAGCGAACCCGCCCTTCGTTGCGGCGGCCCGGCTGAGACGTCCCGGCCGCCGCAGTCGAAGGCGCCCGTTACTTCTTGCGCTCCTCGATGGGCACAAACTGGCGCTCGCCGTGGCCGGTATAAATCTGGCGGGGGCGGGCGATCTTCTGTTCGGGATCGCGGAGGAGTTCGTCCCACTGGGCCAGCCAGCCGACGACGCGGGGGATGGCGAACAGCACGGTGAACAGGCGGGGCTTGAAGCCCATGGCCTCGTAGATGATGCCCGAATAGAAATCGACGTTGGGGTAGAGCTTGCGCTTGACGAAGTACTCGTCTTCGAGGGCGATGCGTTCGAGTTCCCGGGCGATTTCGATCTTGGGGTTGCAGCCGGTGACGGCGAAGACCTCGTCGGCGGTGCGCTTGATGATGCGGGCGCGCGGGTCGTAGTTTTTGTAAACGCGGTGGCCGAAGCCCATGAGGCGGACCTCGCCGCGCTTGACGCGCTCGATGTAGGCGGGAACCTTGTCCTTGCTGCCGATCTCGTCGAGCATGTGCAAGACTTCCTCATTCGCGCCGCCGTGCAGGGGGCCGCTGAGCGCGGCGGCGGCGGCGGCGACGGAGACATAGGGATCGGCAAGCGCGGAGCCGACGGTGCGCATGGTGCTGGTGGAGCAGTTCTGCTCGTGGTCGGCGTGGAGGATAAAAAGGATGTCGAGGGCGCGGGCGAGCACGGGGTTGGCGACGTACTTGGGCTCAAGCAGGCGCCAGAGCATGTTCATGAAGTTCTCGGTGTAGCCGAGCTCGGGATCCGGGTAGACGTAGGGCAGGCCGAAATGGTGGCGGTAGCAGTAGGCCGTGATGGTGGGCATCTTGGCGATGAGCCGGACGATGTGCTTCCGCCGCACGGCGGGGTCGTGGACGTTCCTGGCGTCAGGGTACACGGTGGAAAGGGCCGCGACGGTGGAGATGAGCATGCCCATCGGGTGCGCGTCGTAGCGGAAGCCTTCGAGGAACTTCTTTGTGGTTTCGTGGATGAGGACGTGCTTTTTGACCTCCGCCACCCAGGCGTCGAGTTCCTGCCGCGTGGGCAGTTCGCCGTTCAGCAACAGCCAGGCGACTTCGAGGAAAGTACAATGCTCGGCGAGGACGTCAATCGGATAGCCGCGGTAGCGCAGGATGCCCTTGTCGCCGTCGATAAACGTGATGGAGCTGCGGCAGGAAGCGGTGTTCAGGTACGCAGGATCATAGCTCATCAAACCGAAGTCGTCGTCGGAGACCTTGATTTGCCGCAGGTCCGTGGCGTGGATGGTACCGTCCGTGATGGGCAGTTCATACTGCTTGCCGGTACGCGTATCAGTAACAAGAAGACGGTCTTGTGCCATTTGCACCCCCGATGGGATTTCGCAGGCGGCGGTAGCGCCGACACTCCATGCGTATCAAATGACGCAGCCCGGGTCAAATGGTGACATTCGGATCCGGAAATAGAGTGCCGGGGCTGAGGCGCCAGCCAGGGTCGAGGCGGGACTTGACGGCGCGCATGGAGGCGATCTCTTCGGGCGAGTACATGAGTTCGAGCAGCGCGCGCTTGCGCTTGCCGATGCCGTGCTCGGCGCTGACGGTGCCGCCGAGGCGGACTGCCTCGCGGGCGGCATCCAGCATCCACGCGCGGCCGGCGGCGGCATCGCCGGCGCTTTCCGGGAGGATGTTGACATGGACGTGGGCGTCGCCGATGTGGCCGTAGATGGCGTAGCGGCCGGCGAAGCGGGATTCGAGTTCGCGCCGGTAGAAGGCCATCATACCTGCGTTCTGCTCCAGCGGAACGGCGAAGTCCGAGCTGATCTTTTCGAAGCCCCGGCTGCGCACCCGGGCGTTGACGGCTTCCGGCAGGGAGTGGCGGAAGGCGCGGAATCGCTCGCGCTCGGCAGCCGTGGTAGCGAACCAGGAGTCTTCCAGCGCGCCGGCGGCTTCGATCCGTGCGAGCCATTCATCCACGGCGTCGCCCGGGAGCCCGTCGAGCTGTTGTTCGATCATGAGACAGGCGCGACCCCGCGGCGGCACAGGGGCGGCGGCATCGTGGCGGAGGATTTCCAGCGACGCCTCGTCCATGAATTCGAGCATGCGGAGTTGGGCGACAGAGCGCCATGGATCGACGGCGGCCAAGGCGTCGTCGGGTTCAGGGAAGAAGACGACGCCGGCAAGCAGGGACTCCGGTTGTGGCAGCAGGCTGACTTCGGCTTCGGCGACGATGGCGAGGGTGCCTTCGCTGCCGCAGAGCAGGTCCAGCCATGTGGCGTTGCCGGGCAGGAAGTATCCGGCGGTGTTCTTGGTGGTGGCCGGCTGGCGGACGGGCTGGTAAGGGAAATCGAGCGGCTCGCCGCGGCGGAAGACGCGAACGGAACCATCAGCAAAGACGGCGGTCACCGAAAGCAGATGGCGGCGGGTGGAGCCATAGCGGAAGCTGCGCGAGCCGCTGGCGTTGGTGGCGATGTTGCCGCCGAGCGAAGCGGTCCACTCGGTCGGGTCAGGCGCATAGAACTGGCCGGTGCGCGCGGCAGCAGCCTGAAGATCTCTCAGCAGGGCGCCGGCGCCGGCGATGGCGCGGCCGCGGACAATTTCGAGGCGGCGGAGGCGTTCCGTGGAGACGAGCCAGCCGCCTTGGGGACAGCGGCCGCCAGTAATGCCGGTGCCGGCGCCGGAGGGGGTGACAGGCACGCCGAGTGAAGCGGCGCGCCGCAGGTTGGCGGCGAGTTCCTCGATGGAGGCGGGGGCGAGGACGGAGTCGGCGTAACCCTGGTAGCCGGAGGCGTCTTCGACGGCGACCACGGCGGTCAGACCTCCAGGATGACGGGCAGCACGAGCGGGCGGCGCTGGGTTTGCTTGTTGAGGAAGCGCTTCAGATCGGCGCGAATTTTCTCCTGAATGACGCCCCAATCAGAGCGCTCCTCGCTGGAGGAGTTTTCAATGGTGCGGACGACGACGTCACGGGCGGCGGCGAGCAGGTCGGCCCGGTCTTCCGGGGAGACGAAGCCGCGGGTGACGATCTCGGGCAAGCCTTCGACGCGGCCGGAGTGCTTGTCGATGGCGATGATCGGGATGAGAAAACCGTCCTCGCTGAGGTGGCGGCGGTCGCGGATGACCATGTCCTCGACGACTTCATCGATGGAGCCGGAGTCAATACAAACGCGGCCCACGGGGACGGAATCGCCGCGGCGGGCGCCCTCTTTGTCGATCACCAGGGTCTGGCCGGTTTCGAGGACGAACGTGTCCTCGAGGCCGTAATCGGCGAGGTGGGAGGCAAGGGCGGCGTGCTTCGACATCTGCCAGTATTCGCCATGGATGGGGACGAAGTAGCGGGGACGGACGAGGTTGAGCAGGAGCTTGAGCTCTTCCTGGGAGGCGTGGCCGGAGACATGGACGGGAGGGCTCATCTGGCCGGCGACGACTTCGGCGCCGCGGCGGGCGACGTGGTTCATCATGCGGCCGATGGCCTTTTCGTTGCCGGGTATGATGCGGGCGCTGTGGACGACGACGTCGCCACGCTCCAGGCGGAGGTGCTTGTGGTTGTCGACGGCGACGCGGCTCATGGCGGACATCGGCTCTCCCTGCGTGCCGCTGACCACGGCGACGACGCGGTGGGGAGGGGCGCCCATGATGTCCTGAGGCCGGAGGAGCAGGTTGTCGGGGATGCGGAGCAGGCCCAGGGTGTGGGCGATTTCGGTATACGAGAGCATGCTGCGGCCGATGAAGCCGACCTTGCGGCCGCTCGCATGGGCGATGTCGAGGATCTGCTGGATGCGGTGGACCGAGCTGGCGAAGCAGGTGACCACGATGCGGCGCGGGGCCCGGTTGAAGATTTCCTCGAAGCGCGGCAGAACGGCGCGCTCGGAAGGGGTGTAGCCGGGGCGGTCGACATTGGTCGAATCCGACAGCAGAAGCAGGACGCCGCGCTTGCCGTACTCGGCCAGGGAGTGAAGGTCAAAGAGTTCGTTGTCCGTGGGGGTGGGATCGATCTTGAAGTCCCCGGTGTGGACGATGACGCCCAGCGGCGTGCGGATGGCCAGCGCCACCGACTGGACGATGGAATGCGTGACGTGGATGAAGTGAATCTCGAAGGAGCCGAGGGTGATGCGCTCGCCCGGCTTGATGCGGTGGAGGCGGGCCTGGTCCGCCATCTCGTGCTCTTCCAGGCGGCGCTCGACCAGAGCGAGAGTGAAATCGGTGCCGTAGACGGGGACGTTGATTTCCGAGAGCAGGAAGGGGACGCCGCCAATGTGGTCCTCGTGCCCGTGGGTGAGGATGAGGGCGCGGACCATGTCCCGGTGCTGTTCCAGATACGAGAAGTCCGGGGTGACGATATCGACGCCGAGCAATTCGGCGTCGGGAAACATCATGCCCGCGTCGATGACGATGATGTCGTCGGCGCAGCGGAGGGCGAGGCAGTTCATGCCGAACTCGCCCAAGCCGCCCAAGGGGATCACTTGCAGAACCGGATCAGCCATAAGAGGGGGGACACTCCTGAAAGTACAAGGCTAACATGCAAAGGGCCCGCCCCTAGGGACGGGCCCGTTCTGATGTTCAATGGGAGAAACAGATTCGACGGTCTCGCGACCGAAAAACCTGTATGTGATTTGAGCGTAGACGCTGGGAAACGGCTTGTCAAGGAAAAATGAGCCGCATTGCGATTTCTCGCTAATCTACTGTTTTTAAATGGCTTATATGTATATGCGGGGGATTTCCGCTGCCCCGCCGCAAGCCGCAGGGGCCGCCGGGAGCCGCAAGCTTTCCGCTCTAACTGAGAGATACCGAGTGGCTTATTCGACTCCAGGGAGCCTCGGATGTCCAGAGGGGGTGAAGATCGAGAGAATAGACACTCTGTATCTCTACAGGGTATCTGGTGATTCGAATGAAATTGAGTTTTGTTAATCGAGGCGGATGACAGTATACGGGTCATCGTTGCCGTACATTCGGATCCTGCGGCGGCGGGCAATGGCGGCGAAGACGGCAAAAATGGCGCCCCCGCCGACGCAGACGAGGAGCAGGACGCCGGTGAGCTTGAAGATGCCGACAAGCAGCCCGAAGACATCCGGCGGAGGCGGGGGGGCAGTGGCCTCGTTGCGGATCACCTCCGCTTTCCACTCCAGGGCATCCAGGATGGCTTTGGCGGCGGTCTCGGGGGCGCCTGGGGGGAAGACGGCGACCAGGACGTAGGAGCGCTTGACAAGCCAGCCAGGCTGTTTGCGGAATTCAGCTTCCTTCAGCCGGGCCAACTGCGGGGTGTGGTAGTAGAAAATGGCGTAGTCTGTGGCGGAGGCGCCGAGTTCGAGCTTCGCGGCCTGGACTTCCGCGCCTTCCTCGAAACCCACGAGGGAGGAGGAGACCCAAGGGAGGAACTTCTGCAGGGAGTGGACGCCGAGCAGGTAGCGCTCGCTATTGCGGACGAGGCCCTTTTCGGGGAGATATCCGGGCAAATGAGGAAGCCCGCCGCCGGATCGCATGGCGGGGGTTTGGCGGAACAGTTCCTCCAGCTGTTTGGGCAGGGGGCGCCAACCCTCGAAAAAGAACACGTAGTTGAGGCGCACGAGCATGGAACCGCCCGGCGTGACGCACGTGGTGAGAGAATCGCGCACGGCGGGCGTGCATTTTGGGGGACGGCTGGCCTGGTACCAGGCAAGGGCGCCGGTGGCATCCTGGAGGCGCCAGGCGGTGGCGGCGAAGCGGCCGACAGGGCCGTCGTAGATGGCGCGCTCGGCAGCCTCGCCTCCGTACTCGGCCCAAAGCATGGGGTCCTCGGGCTGAACCGCTTCCGTGCGCAGGCGCCGGGAGCCGAACCAGGTTTCCGGGAAGATTCCGGCCCATGCCACCGCAGAGAGGGCGGCAGAGAGGATCAGGCGCCGCAGCATTTCTTGTATTTCTTGCCGCTGCCGCAGGGGCAGGGATCGTTGCGGCCGACCTTGGCGCCCTTGATGACCTGGGTCTTGGGAGCGCCGGAGGCTTCTCCGCCGGCGAACTGGAGCATCTCCAGCTCGCGTTCCTTCTTGCGCTGGAGATTGCGCGTGAGGTCGACGAAGGACGACTGGGCGGCCTTGCGGTCGTGGCCGTCATCCGGCGGCCGGCCGTTGCCGTCGGATTCCCATTGCTCCTCGATGACGGTGCGGGGCCTTTCGGTGACGGGCTGGAGGAAGAACAGGAAGCGGACGGTTTCGTCCTCGATCCGGTCCATCATCTCCTGGAAAAGGCGGAAGCCCTCCTTCTTGTACTCGATGAGCGGGTCCTTTTGGCCGTAGGCCCGCATGCCGATGCCCTCTTTCAGGTGGTCCATCGAAAGCAGGTGGTCTTTCCACTGCTGGTCGATGACGCTGAGCCAGACCATGCGCTCGGTTTCGCGCATGACTTCCGGGCCGACGAGGGCTTCTTTTTCGTCGTAGCGGCGGCGGAGTTTTTCGAGGATGTATTCTTCCATTTCCAGCCGGGAAAATTGCTGGATTTCCGCCGGAAGGATTTTGACGCCGAACTGGGAATTGATGTCGGTCTGCAGGCCGACGAGGTCCCATTTGTAAGGATCCGCGCCCTCGGGGCAGCGCGAGTCGATGAACGAGGCGAGGATGCCGTCGACGATTTCGAACAGCCGCTCTTTCATGTCGCGGCCTTCGAGCAGCTGGCGGCGCAGGCCGTAGACGGCCTTGCGCTGCTTGTCCATGACGTCGTCGTATTCCTTGACGTGCTTGCGGATGGAGAAGTTCTGGGCCTCGACGGCCTTCTGGGCGGCCTCGATGCGCCTGGTGATGAGCCTGCTCTCGATGGGGACGTCCTCCTCCATGCCCAGGCGGAGCATCAGGTTCTGGATGCGGTCTCCGCCGAAGATGCGGAGCAGGTCGTCCTGGAGGGAGAGGTAGAAGCGGGACTCGCCGGGGTCGCCCTGGCGTCCGGCGCGGCCGCGGAGCTGGTTGTCGATGCGGCGGGACTCGTGGCGCTCGGTGCCGATGATGCAGAGGCCGCCGGCGGCGACCACTTTTTCGTGCTCGGCCTCGCACTGGGCCTTGAAGCGGGCGTAAAGATCCTTCCAGTCCTCGATGCGGACGCGGTAGTGCAGGTCGCCGCGCATGAAGTAATAGAAGTGCGTGTCGGCGATGGTGCTGGAAAGCTCGGCCGGGATGGTTTCCGCCGCCCGGACTTTCAGCGCCTCCTCCTGGGCGAGGAACTCGGGGTTGCCGCCGAGCAGAATGTCGGTGCCGCGGCCGGCCATGTTGGTGGAGACGGTGACGGCGCCGAGGCGGCCGGCCTGGGCGACGATGTAGGCCTCGCGCTCGTGGTTTTTGGCGTTGAGGACCTCGTGGCGGACGCCCATTTTCTTGAGAATCGAGCTGAGTTTTTCGCTCTTTTCGACAGAAATGGTTCCCACCAGGACTGGCTGGCCTGTCTTGTGGCGCTCGGCGATATCCTTGGCGGCGTTGCGCCATTTTTCGGCTTCGGTGCGGTAGACGATGTCGTTGTGATCCTTGCGGATCATGGGTTTGTTGGGGGGTACGACTACGACATCGAGGTTGTAGATCTTGTTGAACTCGGCCGCTTCCGTGTCGGCGGTGCCGGTCATGCCGGCGAGCTTCTTGTAGAGGCGGAAGTAGTTCTGGAAGGTGACGGTGGCGAGGGTCTGGTTTTCCCGCTCGATCTTGACGCCTTCCTTGGCCTCGATGGCCTGGTGCAGGCCGTCGGACCAGCGGCGGCCGGGCATGAGGCGGCCGGTGAACTCGTCGACGATGATGACCTCGCCGTCCTTGACGATGTAGTCGCGGTCGCGCTGATAGAGCACGTGGGCGCGAAGGGCCTGCTGGACGTGATGGTTGAGTTCGATGTACTCGGGATCGTACAGGTTGGGGACGCCAAGCAGGCGTTCCACTTTGGCGACCCCTTCTTCTGTGAGGGCGACGGTGCGGTTGCGCTCGTCGACGGTGAAATCGCCGGTGGTGTATTTCTCGCCGGGCTCGCGCCCTTCGATGACTTCGCCGCGCACGAGGCGGGGGATGATGGCGTTGACGCGGTAATACTTGTCCGTGGACTCTTCCGACGGGCCGCTGATGATGAGCGGGGTGCGGGCCTCGTCGATCAGGATCGAGTCGACTTCGTCGACGATGGCGAAATTGTGCTCGCGCTGGACGCAGTCTTCCAGGCGGAACTTCATGTTGTCGCGCAGGTAGTCGAAGCCGTACTCGTTGTTGGTGCCGTAGGTGATGTCGCAGTGGTAGGCGGCGCGGCGCTCTTCGTCGTCGAGTCCGTGGACGATGAGGCCGACGCTCATGCCGAGGAAGCGGTAGATGCGGCCCATCCATTCCGAGTCGCGGCGGGCGAGGTAGTCGTTGACGGTGACGACGTGGACGCCGTCGCCGGTGAGCGCGTTGAGATACACGGGCAGGGTGGCGACCAGCGTCTTGCCCTCGCCGGTCTTCATTTCGGCGATCTTGCCCTGGTGCAAGACAATGCCGCCGATCAGCTGGACGTCGAAGTGGCGCATGTTGAGCACGCGCCGGGAGGCTTCGCGGACGACGGCGAAGGCGTCGACAAGCAGATCGTCGAGGCTTTCGCCGTTGGCGAGGCGCTGCCTGAATTCGGAGGTCCTGGCGGCGAGTTCGACGTCGGAGAGCTTCTGGAGCGAAGGCTCGCGGCTGTTGATGGCCTCCACGACGGGGCGAAGCTTCTTGACTTCGCGCTCGTGTTTTGTGCCGAAGATCTTCGCCAGAAGGGTGTCGATCATGGATGCGGGGCTTTCACTTCATTCTACCGCAAGGGTGCGCCGCAGCCGTCTGGCAAAGCTGCGGGAAGCGGGAGGCGAAGGCGGTTTGACGGAGGGCGCGGCCCGCCGCCGTGCGGGCCGCGCGGGGTGTCACTCGGCGGGCTCGATGGCGACGACGCAGTCCATGATGCAGCCTGCGCCGAGCCAGTTGCCGCTCTGCTGGAGGTCTTCGATGCGGAGAGCGGGGATCAGCTCATTGTCAGTATGGCCGATGCCGCCGGCCACGCTGAGCCAGGGCGACTTGTGGCCGTAGCCGTGAGGCACGACGACGACGTCGGGCCGGACGGTTTCCGTGAGTTGCGCCAGCGCCGTGAGTTCGCCGACGCGCGAGCGAACGCGCACCGGGGCGCCATCCTGAATCCCGTGCTTGCTGGCCGTGGCGGGGTGGAGCCGCAATCGCATCGGCCCGGAAATCTCCATCAGTACAGGGTTGTTCTGCGTGGAGTTGCGCTTGTGCTCGCCGGGCAGATAGGTGATCAGGTAATACGGGAACTCGGAAGAAGGAGTCTCCCGTTTGGGCCGCCAGCTGGGCAGCGGCTCGTAATTGCGCGCCGCGAATTCCGGAATGTAGATCTGGCACTTTCCGGTGGCGGTGGCGAATGTGGTGCGGGGCGTGAAGGCCTGTTCGCGGGCGAAGAAGCCCTTCTTGCGGAAGTCGGCGAAGTTTTCGCCCAGGCCGGCTCGTTTCACCTGCTCGTCGAGCAGCTCGCTCGAGTTGATCCATGCGCCGTCTGCCTTCTTGAAATAGTCCGGCGCCAGCCGCTTGCCCAGTTCGATGGCGATGTAGGCGGCGCTGCGTGTTTCGAAAGGCGCCGGTGTGAGCGGCTGGCGGACGACGACGAAGGGAGACTTGGCGTTGTAAGTGCGGTTGATCAGGTCGCTGCCCTCGAGAAACATCGTGTTGGGCAGCACGATATCGGCGAAGTACATGGCATCCATCGGGAGGATATCCACGATCACCATGAACTCGACCTTCTTCAGCGCCTCGGCCATCTTTCGGGGTTGAGGGAGGCTGTTGAGGTGGTAGCCGGTCCAGAAGATGCCCTTGACGCGGTCCGGGTAGACCCGGGTCATGCCGTCGGCGATGGTGGAGAACATGCCGTAGCTGCCGGCGAGCGGGAGTTTTTCGCGCCCGTCGACGCGTTTCGCCGGGAGCTTCGGGTAGGCCGGAGGAGGATAGACGGCGTCGAGCGACGGGATGGAGATGGTGCGGGGGAAGTAATGGCCGCCGGGGCGGTCGATGTTGCCGGCCAGAATGTTGAGGATGGCGATGGCCTGGCACATGGGGGCGGCATTTTCATAGTTGGCCGCCAAGGTCTTCTTGTGCATGGGCGCCACCGCGGGCCGCGCCGAGCCGTATTCCCGGGCCACGCGGCGGATGACAGCGGCCGGCACGTCGCTCTCGGTCTCGGCCCATTCCGGGGTATACTTCTCGAAATGGGAACGGATTTCCGACTCATATTGAGGGAAATTCGTGTACTTCTCGGCGAATTCCTTGTCGTACAGATTCTCCCTGAGCAGGACATGGATCATCGCCAGGGCGATGGCCAGGTCGCCGCCCGGACGCACGGGGTGCCACTCGTCGCAGAAGCGGGCCGTTGACGTATAGAGCGGGTTGAAATTGACAACGCGGGCGCCGTTTTCCTTGGCGTGGAGCAGCCTGTTGGCGAGGCTGAGCTTGGCCCGCGCCATGAAGTCCCAGCCGAACAGGACGATGTATTTCGCGTTTTCGAGGTCCCACGCGAAGCTGTGAGCGCCGATGGTGCGCTGCTGCACGACGATGTCCACGCCGTAGCAAAGGTCGTTATGGTCGACCCTCTCCATGCCCAGAGCGTTGTACAGGCGCGCAAACCACGCCGGGCTGCCGCGGGAGATGGCCAGCAGGGCCTCGGGGCCGTATTTCTCGCGGATTTCAGAGAAACGGGCGGCCACCGTGTCCAGCGCTTCCGTCCAGCTGATGCGAACCCAGCCGGGATCCTCTTCGACGCCCTTGCGCGGGTTGGTGCGCTTCATTGGGAACTTGAGGCGGTCGGGATCGTTCTTGACCCAGGCGGCGGTCGTCCCCTTGGCGCAGAGCCGGCCTTCGTTGTGCGGGTCTTCGGGCAATCCTTGCAGGAAGCGGATCACTCCGTCCTGCACGGTGGCGCGCATGCCGCAGGCGGAATCGCAGAAGCCGCAGGCGGTGATGATGGATTGCGGGGGATAGGGAACTGACTGTGTCTGCTCGAAATACGCGCCGAAAGCCTCTTCCAGGGGCGCGAAGCCGAGTGCGGCTGCTGCGCCCGCGCTTTGGAGAACGGTTCTTCTGGTGATCATGGCCATGTCTCCTCAAATCAGCGCCAGGGTTCGGTAGCGAACCGCAGGTGCGGCCGCATCTGGCGTGGATAGGCGAAACCCGGGATGCGGTCCGCGCCCTTGCCCTCGATGTCCTTCCACTCGCCCCACTGGAGCGCACCCGTGGGGCAGGCCGTAGCGCACGCGGGCTGCAAGCCTTGCTCGACGCGGTCGAAACACATCGTGCACTTCGTGGTTTTCCGCGTGACGGGATTGAACTGCGGCGCCCCGTAGGGGCAGAAGGCGTAGCACTGCCCGCAGCCGACGCATTTTTCCGAATCGATCAAAACGACGCCGTCGCGCCGCCAGATGGCGCGGGCCGGGCAGACCTTCAGGCAGAAGGCGTTTTCGCAATGGTTGCACGCCATGGAAATGGCGGTCACCTGCACGGCGGGAAACGTGCCGGACTCCTGCCGGAGGACGCGGCGCCAGCGCACGTTGACGCCGGTTTCCACCTGGTTCCATTGTTTGCAGGCCGCTTCGCAGGCGCTGCATTCGATACAGCGTTTCGGATCAAAGAGCCATCCGTATGACGTCATGGGCATAACTCCCTGCACCGCCGCGGCTCGTTGTCCGCAGCTAACAATACCATACGGTCTTTTTATCCGAAGTGCAAGCCTTGCGCTGGAGCGTCGAAAAGCCCTGCGTTTCGCTAGGCTGTCGTCACCGGGTCGCGGAACTCGCCTTCGGGTTCCTGCCAGTCCTGCGCGGGCTCCGGAAGCTTGCCGGCCGCGTTTGCCCAGGCCCAGAAGACGGCGGTGGAGGCGCTGAGAGCGCCGGCGGCGAACCCGATCTGGCGGGGAGAATAATGCGCCGCGGAGACGGCGGCGGCGGCCATGGAGATCATCATGACGCCGTTGACCATGCCTTCTGAAGCGGTGAAGACGCGCCCCCGCAGCCGGTCGGGCACATGGAGCAGCAGCATGGTTCGGTTCATCACCGAATTCATGGCCACGCAGAGGCGGGAGAGAAAGATGAACGCCGCCGCCTGCCAGATGCCGCCGGCGATGCTGAACATCATGTAGAAGAGGCCGTGAAGGACGAAGGTGATGGTGACGGTGTGCTTGTAGAGGCGGAAGTCGATGTGGCCCTCCCACTGTCGCGCGGCCAGGCCGCCGGCGACGAGGCCGAGACCGGCGAAGCCCCAGAGGATGCCGGTGCCGGCGGGGCCGCGGCCGAAGACCGATTCGCCAAACAGGGTGAACAGGATTTGCGCTGCGCCCCCGCCCGTGGCCCAGCCGGCGCCAAGCAACAGGATGGCGAGAATCAGCGGCTGGCTGCGGATGTAGCGGATGCCGTCGCGGAATTCGTCCCAGCCGGAATGCCCGCCCGCGGCAGCCGGTGTGGCGCGCGCGGCGGCGAAGCCGCCTTCCACTTTCAGGGATGAGATGGCCCAGGCGCTCCACAGGAAGCTGGCGGCATTGATGAGAAATGCGCCCTTGTAGCCGAGCCAGCTTGTGCTGAAGCCGCCGAGCATGGTGCCCGCCGCCACGGTGAGCCAGCCGGTGGTTTGCGTGAGGGCGTTGGCCGAGTGGAGGTCTTCCCGGCTGACGAGGCGCGGGAGGATGGCGGCTCGCCCGCTGTTGAAGAACGGCGCGGCGAAGGTGAGCAGGGCGCTCAGCAGGTACAGAACCCAGGTCTTGGGATAAATCAGCAGGACGAGGTGGGCGGCGGCGATGGCGGCGCGGACGAGGTCCGAGGCGATCATCACGCGCCGGCGGTCGAGGCGGTCGAGCACGACGCCGGCCAGGGGCGCGGCGAGCAGGGCAGGCCCGACGCGCGCCAGCATGGCGCCGCCCACGGTGGCGCCGCTGCCGGTGAGATGAAGCGCCATCGAGAGCACGGCGATCGAGTTGAAGTGGTCGCCAATCTCGCTCACCACCTGCCCGAGCCAGAGGTTCCGGTAATTCCGGTTGCGGCTCAGCAGGTGCGCGAAGTGCTTCACTCTTTCACTTGGACAGGCCCGGCGCGGGCGCACTCAGTTGGAGACGCGGGTCAGGGCTTGGCGAATTTCGCGTCGTCGATATCGACGTTGGCCTTGATTTCGCTGAAACGCATGATGATTTCGCCGACCGGCAGCACCTGCTTCATCAGGTGAGGCGCCTTGACGGCAGTGCCGGGCACTTCGCGGAAATCGCTCAACTCGGTGGTGATTTCGGCTTCGCCCTGATCGGTCACGCGCACGGCCGAGCTTTTCAACATGAAGAATGTTTCGGCGTCGAACCATGCTGTGACGGGCTTGCCCTTCTCCGGCGTCATCTCCACGATCCACGCGTCGCGGTCGCCCGCCTTGCCCTTGCCCTTCACTTCCATCTTCGGATACAACTGCTTGAAATGAAGCTCGGGGTGGAGGACCGAGTCGCGCTTCATATCCTCGAGCATCTGCCCGCTGGCGTCGACCGAGCCCATCGGGCTGACGCTGAAACCGCGCTCGCCGTCGAACCCCTGGAAGATCTCCCCGAACCCGTCAATGTTGATAACAGCCAGCCTTTTGTCAGGGGCTTTTGCATAGACCGTGATCGTGCCTGAGGCGCCCATGGCGGGCAGCTCGAACGAGCCGGTCATGACCATGCTCTTGACCTTCTCGAGGGCCTCGCGCCCTCCGGAAGCGGCGATGTGTTTCTCCAACAGTTCATCGACAGCGATCGTGTCCTGGGCGGCGGCACAAAGGCCGAAAGCGGCGGCAAGAATGGAGAGCAGTCGGATCATGAGAGTGTGACCTCCTGGGTCACCGCCATTATCCCATGCTGCGGCCGCGCGCAAGAGCCCCGCAGAGAAGAGGCGCCGGTGCGGTCCGGGCGCCGGGTCAGCCTGATTCGCCGCGCTCCGCCTGTTTGCCCGTGATGCGCTCGAACAGCCGGAAATACTGTTCGATCATGATCTCTTCGCGGAACTCGCTGTGGATGTGCTGGCGGCCGGCGGCCCCCATGCGCCGGCGCAGCTCCTCATCGCGAAGCAGGCGCAGCGCGGCGGAGGCGAAGGCTTCC
>Ga0308414_1001225_pt1 | contig 16731 bp, 13 predicted proteins | sample HotsprSampleOS50_FD_205667 | JGI IMG/M metagenome (GOLD analysis project Ga0308414, IMG submission 205667) | Hot spring phototrophic mat microbial communities from Octopus Spring, Yellowstone National Park, Wyoming, United States - 20090730_OS50 ... | reverse complement strand
ATAGGTGTTTTCCAGAATCTTGCAGGCCTCGGCCACTTCGCAACTGCTCACCGGCACGACTTGGCTGACACCGCGGCGATACAGTTCCACGGCAACGAGCCGGCTCAGCTCGTCGTAGCCGCCGACCACTTTCGGGATATTGCCGGCCGTGTACTTCGGGTTGCCCGGATCCTCGCGTTCGGGGCTGAAGGCGAGGAAGAAATCGCGGCCCACCGGCAAGCCCGAGCGGGCCAAGATCGGCAACAACACCTCGCGCGTTGTGCCCGGATAGGTCGTGCTTTCCAACACGATCAGTTGTCCGGGGCGAAGCCTGCGGGCGATGTCTTCGCCAGTGCGTTCGATATACGAAAGGTCGGGATCGCGGGTGGCGTTCAGCGGCGTGGGAACGCAGATCAGCAGCGCGTCGGGCTCGCCCAAGCGGTTCATCTCGGCGGTGGGTTCGAACGCGCCGCGGCCGACGCATTGGGCGATCCACTCGGCGGGAATGTGTTCGATGTAGCTCCTGCCTCTCTTGAGCATCTCCACCTTCGCGGCATCGACATCGAAGCCCATCGTGCGGTAGCCCGCCTGCTCGAACGTGCGAATCAGCGGCAGCCCCACGTAGCCCAAGCCGATTACGCCGATCAAGGCCGTCTTCTGCTCGATCTTGTCGAGCAGCTCGCGGCACCGGGCGGGCATGTGGTCGGAACCGAGCGTCACGGATGGTTGATTCGACATCGACGGGATTCTCCCTTGCCGCGCGCACGAACCCGGCCGATCTCTCTCGGCCGCACGCGACGAAAGACTCTTTGCTGCCCCTCAGACAAGCAACGCCACCGGCCGGCCCCGCACGAGTGAACGAACAAAACGACGCGGAACAGCCGGTGCGTTTTTCCGAGGATGAAGGAAAACCGTTATTTCACGCGCCGATCGAGTGAGCATTATAATGGTGTACGTGGTCATTCCCAACCCCGGGGGCTTGACCGGCGACTGATCGAGTCATCGCGCCAGCCGCCCGGCCCGTCGAGCGAGGACGGGAGGAACGACGACCGGTCGGGCGGCAATGCGGCAATCGGCCGCGGGGCGGGCGAAAGGTTTGACAAACGCCGTCGATCGCTCGAAGATGAGGGAGCACGCCGGAAGAAGCGACATCCCCTGCGGAAATCTGCGACCATGATTTGCGCTGGCCTCGGGCCGGATTCGATTGGACTTCAGGCTGGCTTCGGGTAGGCTGCGGGCCTGCGTCATGCGGAAAACGGCGGGTCTCCTGACGGCCCGGCGGTGGGGTGACAAGACCGCCCCTGCAACTTTTTTTCCGGTTGGGATGTTGCCGGAGGGGAACTTTGCCCACTCGGGATGCGTCGTAATTAGCGACGAGACGACTGTGAACGACGACGCCGAATTGATCGAACAGACATTGGCGGGCCGGTCGGCCGCGTTCGGGCTTTTGGTGCGCAAGTACCAAAACCGGCTGTACAACGTGGTTTTACACGTCGTCGGCAACGCCGAAGACGCCGAAGACGTGGTGCAGGAAGCCTTTGTTCAGGCCTATCTGAAGCTGGGAAGTTTCGAGGGGAAAAGCGCCTTTTACACATGGCTTTATCAAATTGCCTTCCACGCGGCGATCGACCGGACGAGGAGCCGTCGGCACGGCCCGACGCGAAGCGTGGGCGGCCTGGGCGACCTATGCGAGGTGATGGATCGGGGCGAAGGCCCCACCGAACGGCTCGACCGCCAAGAACGCGAACGACAAGTTCGCCAAGCGATCAATCAGCTTGACGAAGACCATCGCACCGTATTGGTCCTTCGTGAAATGGACGGTTGTTGTTACGAAACAATCGCGGAGATCCTCAATGTGCCGATCGGAACGGTGCGAAGCCGACTGCACCGGGCCCGATTGCAGTTGCGCGAGTTGCTCCAAGAGCAACTGGGCGCCAAGCAGCGGATCGAGTAACGCGATCGGCCCGACTGAGGCCGGCCAAGGAACCGCGATTGGGATGATCCCCGCCGGTGGGGCGGAGCGATAACGAACGGACGAATGTAAGAATACCGATGGAAGGAATTGGGAGTGCGAGGCGGGCCGAAATGATTGCCGTCGGGCGGTCTTCAGCTCGGGGCTGGTGAGATGATGAACGAGTGGATCAACGACGAACTGCTCAGCGCGTACCTCGACGGCGAAGTAACCGCCGAGGAGCAAGCGCAGATTGAGGAGTTGCTGGCGGCGCAACCGCAAGCCCGGCAACTGCTCGAAGAGCTGCGCGCGTTGAGCGGCGCGTTGCAATCGCTTCCGCCGGCCCGGCTCGAAGCGGATTTGAGCGAGCGGGTGATTCGCGCGGCGCAGCGGCAGATTCTCACCGGCGGTGAAGCGGCGACCGAATCGACCAGCTCGGCCGGATCGCTTTGGACGCGACTGCGAAAGCGTCTGACCGGCCGGGCGGTGTTCTGGCCCGCCGTGGCGGCCGCGCTGGCCCTGTGGATTGTGCTGACCGACTTGGGCCGGGTGGGCGACGCGCCGCATCAACGCGAAGTCGTCCGCGCTCCGGCGCCTGAAATGACGGCCGTGGACGACAGTGCCTCCGTCGGGCCGAAAAGCAAAACGACGGGCGGCGACGTTGCGGCCGGCGGGATGGGTTCCAATCGGTTGCCGGCCGGCGTCCGGGCCGAGGCTGCCGCGGTCGGCAAGCCGGGCGACGCCGCTTTATCGGACGGGGCCGCCACTGGGGCGGCCGACGGAGCCATGCTTCCGCCGAAACCGGCCATGTTTGATCCGGCCGGCCCAGGCGACGAAGGCATGCACCGCAAGGCGATGGAGAAGGAGCGATGGGATGTCGCTGCGGCAGCGGCGGAACCGCGCAACGGCGCTGCCGACCGCGGCAAGCCGATGGCCTACGGCGATTCTGGACGCAGTGAATCGAGCACCGGTGAATCGAGCGCCGGTGGTTCGAGCAGGGGCGAAGCAAGCGAGCCGGATCGCCCGGCCAATCGCCGATTCAGTGCCCTTCGAAATGCGGAAGGCTTGGCTCGTGCCAGCGTTGGGGCTGTGCCGCCGGGCACGAAGGCGGCGGCTGCGCGGCCGAGTGCGGATGCCCTGGCGGCCGATGACGGCGGGACGCTGCGAACCAGCGAAGGCGAATCGGGGCGGCGCTCCGGAATTGCCTCTGTTGAGCCTGCGATGGAAGCGACCGCCGACGAGTCGGTTACGGCGGAAGACGGGATTGTTGTCGTTCATGTGGATATCGCTGCCGACGCCGCACGCAACGATCTCTTCGGCCAGCTTCTTGCGCGGAATTCCATCCTTTGGGAGCCAGATCCGGCCTTGGTGGGCGCCAGCGGTTGGAACAACGTCAATCCTCAATGGCGATCGGCCGATGCCGGGAACGCGGCGGGCGCGCATCGAGACTCGACCCGCGAGTCTGCTGCACCGGCCGAAGGCAACGCGGGCCTTCGCGCAGAGACTCAGCGTTCCGAACACAAGGCAGCTCTTGCCGACCGAGAAACACCAGGGGCAACAGACCGCCGACTGGTCGAGGGCGGATCGGCTCAACCTCGGGCGCCGCGCGCTCTCGCCGAGCCTGCCAAAGGGAACAACGCGCCCGCAGCGGCCGGCGCCGCCCCGGAAAACATCGCGGGTAATCAGGGAAAAGTGCGTGGGGGCGATGGCGGGCCGCCCGCGACCGCCGTACCCGAAATGGATCAACTCCCCGAGCTTCGCGCCGCGGCCGATTCTTCCCGTCTTGCGAAATCGGATCGTCGTGCGAAGTCGGAGGAGCCATTGCGAGGCGCTGATTCGGACGCAACGGCCCGGCGCGCGCTAAAAGCTCCGCCTTCGCCGGAGATCGAATTGGTCTATGTCGAGGCACAGGCCTCGCAGATACAGAACTTGATTGCCGATTTGGCCAACGCCCATCAGTCGGTGGTGTCGGTGGCCGTCGAGCCTGCCCGCGGTTCGCAGCAATTCGCCGATCGGCAACGGCTGCCAATCGCATCGCAATTGGCCCAGGGCAAGTTAGTGCCGTCAGCGGTGCCGCCAACCGTGCCGTCAGTGGCGCCGTCAGTGGTGCCGCCTCCCGGCGCGCCGACCGTTGGCGGCGGGGCGGCAGAAGGTCCGGCCGACAAAATGCCGTTGTCGCCTGAAAAGCCCGCTGCAAACGGCTCGCCGACCGTGCCGAGGGAACGGCCGTCGCGGGCATCGCCGGGTTGGGACGGTCGTCCGACGGAGATGGGTCCCGGCTCGGGGGCATTGGGCGGCGTGTCGGGCGCGGCACCGGCTGGCGAAGAGATCGAATTGTTGGCGCGGACGGCCGATCGCGCGGAGTTGGCGCGGCGCGGAGCGTTGCAGCAGGCCGATCCCTACCGGCAGGGCAACCCCGCCGCCGGTGAAGCGCCGGCAGGTCAGGGAGACGCGAGCGGCCAGGTGTTGTTCGGTCGCGCTCATCGCGTCGCTCGTCTCGACACTCAAAACCAAGTGGTCGGTCAAACGCTGAAAGACCAAATAGCCGCAGCACGGCGAACCGGCGGCGAAACAGTCGATGCGGAACCTGCCCCGCCGGATGCATCGCAATCGCCGCCTGGTGCGGGCGGCCGGCAACGGCACGACGATTTGCGGCAGGCGTTTGCCAAGCGAGAGGCCGACCAAGCCTCGAAGACGGCCACCGATACACCGTCGGCCCCCGATACGGCCGTCGATGCCGTTGAGGCTGCCGAAAAGGCCAAGCAACGCGACGACGGCTTCGGCCGCGACTTGCCTCTCGCTCAGTCTCATGCGCAGGCCGTTCTTCCGCAGGCCGCCCGACAGCAACGCGTGCTGTTCGTCTTGCGGACCGTGCCGTCGGTTCAAGCAGCGGCCTCGCGTCCGCCGATGGCTGCGCCCGCTGCCGCTGCGACCGAAGCAAACGCGGCGCCGGAGGCCGATGCGGCGTCGGAAAGCGGCCGCCCGGCTCCGCAGGGTGAGGCCCATCGGGACATGCTTCCCGCCGCGCCCAGCGCCGAGCCTGCTCGTCAGTAGCGGGCGTCGGTCGCATCGTCAGCGGGTATCGTCTGTCTTTCGCAGCGCACGTTGGTTGAGTGGGCCGCAGGAATCGGTCGCATCGTCGGGTAGAATACGATTCCTTCCCGTCCTTCCTCGCCCGCAGGATTTACCCTATCGGTACAACACGCTGCCGCCGGTTGTTTGTGAACTCCTTCGCGACGGCAACGTTAGCCATTTTGCAAGAACATCGCTTAGCCGCCGTTCCTCTTGCCCGGCAAGGACCGCACGCCGGCCGCATTGCCGCAACCGGTTGGCAGCCGATTACTTGCTTCGTTCGTCCCGCCGTTGCTGCCGCTATCTCGTCAACAGCTTTTCCCCAACCAACCCTCCGGCGCGCTGCGGTTGTTGCTGCATTCTTCCTCGAACGATTAGCCTGCAACTACCGAGGAAACGCGGCCCCGGCATGGCGGCGGCGCGTTGCGCCGGCGGCCGGCATCTGGAGGCTTTGGCCGGCTTGCTGGTAAGCTGGTTGCGTATCAGCGCCGAGCGCGTCGAGCGTGTGCTTCGAGCCGCGACTGCCGAACGATCCCCAGGTTGAACGGCTCGATGTTCGGTAACCGCACAAAACGGAAGGCGGTTCAGACGGGGCCGCCCGCAATCGGCCGCTTCGCTCCGCCAGCGGCCGCTTTCGCAATTGTGAGGAACTATTATCCGAGCTTGGCGTTGTCCTGCCCGCGGAGAGGAAGCCGATGTTCGACCGAGACCCATCGTTGGATGAATCGCAATTGTCTCAACAGCGAGAATGCGACACAGAAGCGGGCACGTTGTCCGACGCTCCCTGGGAATCGCCGTCGGCGGATTCGGCCGTTGAGTTGAGTTCGGTAGGCGAGTTGGATTCGGCTTGCGAGACGGTCGAGGCCGCGGGGGTCGATTCGCCGGAGCTGTTCGAGTCGGCCATCCGTCCCTTCGTCGATCGTTGGAATCGACTGATCAGCCAAACCAATTGGCACAAGGGGAAGATCATTGCCGAGTGGCGGCAGGCGATGATTGCCGCCGGCGCCCCGCCGACCGGCTACAGCGACGAGGCATGGGCGTCGCGGGTCGGCGGGATCACTTCGCAGCACGTGGGCCGCTTGCGCCGTGTTTGGGAGCGATTCGGTCAGGTGTATTCGGGCTATCGCGGCTTGTATTGGAGCCACTTCCAGGCCGCGTTGGATTGGGACGATGCCGAAATGTGGCTCGAAGGGGCGGTGCAAAACGGCTGGTCGATCAGCCAGATGCGCGCGCAGCGGGTCGAGGCGCTGGGCCGAACCGTCGAGGTTCAGCCGGCCGAACCCGAGCCGTGGACATCGGAAGGCGAGGCCGAAAGCGACGAACATCTCGGCGAGCTTCGGCCTGTGGAAAACGACTCGTCGGATTCGAGCGATTGGTCCGACGAGTTCGGCGATTCCGCCGGCGACGATGCCGTTGACCACTCCGACGACGCATCCGCGGCGTCGTCCGATTCCGAGATCGCATCGGTCGAAGCCCCGGCGATTCGTCCCTTTGAAAGCCTGCCGCCGTTGCCGCCCGATGTGGCCGAGGCCTTCGAAGCGATGAAGTTGGCGATCGTTAGCCGCCGGGTCTCGGGCTGGTCCGACATCTCGCGCGACGACATGCTCTCGGTGCTCGAAGCCCTCCGTCAATTGACACTCGCCCCGAAATAGCCGTGGCGACGGAGGCGGCCTTAATCGAATCTCTCCTGTGCCGTGCGCATGCGCCGAAGCTCGCTCGGGCCCGGCGCAAGCGGCCGGCGTGCGAAGTGCGTTCGAGGCGCCGCGGCTGATCGCGCGGCCCGACCCAACGAGTCGCGCGTCGAAGGGGACCATCGAAAGGCCGGCTTCCGCAGATTCGAGGCTTCCGCAGATCTGCGGCCGCTTCGGCGGCTGCGTTGCCCGTCGCGCCGAGATACGGGTTTTGCTTCGCAAGGTGAACGCCGGACCGTCGTTGCCGCGAGGGAGGGATGGCGATGACGGCTGAACTTGTCCCTAATGATCAATGATGTGGGTCTCTCTGGAGATGACAGCAGGTCCGCGCGCAATTCGCCGCAGTGCTTGTTTGACACCGTTTTTTGCGACATCTATAATCGAAAGTCTGTGGCGCTGTTTTTCTTCGAGGCATTCCTGTTGTGCTGGTGCGGAGGTTGTCCCTTGATGAATCAGGCGGAATTGCAGGCCTATCGGGAGCGGCTTTTGAGCCTTCGGGCGCGGCTGCGAAAGGACGTAACGCAATTGGCCGAGTCGGCCTTGAAAAAGAACCGCTCGCAAGCCAACGGCGACCTTTCCAGCATGCCGATCCACATGGCCGATATCGGCAGCGATAATTTCGATCAGGAATTCACCTTGACGCTGATGGAGAACGACAGCACGACGCTCCAGAAGATCGAAGACTCGCTCCATCGGATCGAAGAGGGGACGTACGGGATCTGCGAAGAGTGCGGGGTGAAGATTCCCAAGGCTCGATTGAATGTTCTTCCGTATGCGACCCACTGCGTCAAGTGCGCCGAACGGCTCGAACAATAGCGGAACGGCGCCCGGCGCGGGCACCCGGGGCGACGGACCCGTGGCCGCAAGCCGCTTGTTGCTGTTCGCGCTGGTGGTGGGCGGCGGCCTGACGGCCGACCTGTGGACGAAAAGCTATATGTTCCACCGGCTCGGCATGCCCGATCACGGCCGAGTGTGGTGGGTGTGGCCCGAGGTCTTCGGTTTTCAGACCAGTTTGAATGAAGGCGCCCTGTTCGGCATTGGGCAGGGGCGGCAGCCGTTGTTCATCGTTCTGGCCCTCGGCGCGTTGGTCGGCGTCTGTTACTGGCTGTTCTACTTGGGGGCCGCCCGCGACGGCTGGCTTTGTTTATCGCTTTCGGGCATCACCGCTGGCGTGCTGGGCAATCTTTACGACCGGTTGGGTTGGCACGGGTTGGTTTGGCCCCCTTGGCATCCGGCGGCAGGCGAGCCGGTTTATGCTGTCCGCGATTTCATCCTCGTGATGATCGGCCGTTACCATTGGCCGAACTTCAATATCGCCGATAGTCTCTTGGTCGGCGGCGCGGCCGTGCTGATTGCTCACTCGCTGCTGGTAAAGCCGCCCGAGGCGACGACGATCTCGGCGGGGAATACGGCCGGCAATGCGGAGTCGGCCGGGGGCCGTCCATCCGGCCCGAACGCTTCGTAGCGCCGTGCTCTGCAATCTCTCGCGCCGCAACGTGGAACCGCGCAGCACCTTGGCCGGAAACGTTGCCGGCCTGTCGGGCCGCAGCGACGAGAAATGATGGGCAATTGGTTCCTCCGCGCCCCGGTTGTTCTCTCTCGGCAAAAACTTCGGCGACCAGCGCGAGCCGGCTTTCTACTGCCCGCGCGCCGAAAGGCGCGATTTTCTCGTGCGAGCACGAAGCCGTTTTCAGCCGCACAAGGCACATCGACTTTCGCCAATCCTATCGACACGAATCCGTAGCTTCCCGGAGCCAACAGCGCTGTTTGGTTCGGCGAAGCCCAAGAGGCCGGTCGGCAGCACCCGATGGTTGGTTGGCAGCCGGGCCGCCCTGCGTTCCCCCGCGTTCGGGTGTTGGTTTTGTGTCTTGTTCCGTTGGGCGGGTTTTCTTATGATGCACGAAGGCGGAAACGAGCGACGGCTCTGAACAACGCTATTGATCTTCAGACGAAGGGTGCAACGGCACGGCGCAGGGGGCGCTCGTGCCGAAGGGCCGGCCGCTGGCGGTTCGTGCGGAGTGCATCGTTTTTTTTGCGAGAGGCAACGGGTCGATGTCGAGTTCGCGGACAGACGGCGTGATGTCGAAGCCGATCGGGTCGCGGGTATGGCCGTGGAGTCCCCGGTTCTGGCACGGCATGCGGACCTCGGTGTGGCTTTCACTCGTGCGGCGAAACCGCTTTCGGGTCAGTCCGAGCCGGTGGGCGATGGCCGGCATCATCACCTTCTTTTCGCCGTTGAACTCGGCGTTGGCTTTGGTTCAGCGCGGGCTGTACGGCCGACGGCTGCGGCAGCGGCAGATCGAACACGATCCGATCTTCGTCATCGGGCACTGGCGTTCCGGCACGACGTTGCTGCACGAACTGCTGGTGCTCGACGAGCGATTCACCTATCCCGACAGCTACTCGGTCTTCGCGCCCGATCATTTCCTCGTGTCGGCCTGGGTGCTCAAGCCGCTGTTGTGGCCGTTGATTCCCTCGCATCGGCCGATGGACAACATGCTTTCGGCCTGGCACCTGCCGCAGGAAGACGAGTTCGCCTTGTGTACGATGGGGCTGCGTTCGCCATACAACACGATCGCCTTCCCCAACGAACCGCCTCAGGACCAGAACTACCTGACCTTCGACGGCGTCGCCCCCGACGAGGTGGCCGCGTGGCAGGCAGGCTTGCTCGAATTCGTCAAACGCATCACGCTGCGCAGCGGCAAACCGCCGGTGCTCAAGTCGCCGCCGCATACGGGCCGGGTGCGCGTATTGTTGGATTTGTTTCCGCGGGCGCGGTTCGTGCACATTTCGCGCGATCCGACAGTGCTGTTCGCCTCGACGGTCAACCTGTGGAAGCGGCTTTACGAAACGCAAGGTTTGCAGCATCCGCAGTTCGAGGGTCTCGAAGAACACGTGCTCGACTCGCTGGAGCGGATGTACGCCGCCTACGAACGCGACCGTCTGAGCGTGCCGCACGGGCAACTTTGCGAGATTCGCTACGAAGACTTGGTGGCCCACCCGCTGGAAGTCATGCGGCGGGTGTACGACGAGATCGAGCTGGGCGGCTTCGATGCCGTTCGGCCGAAGCTGGAGGCCTATTTCGCCGCCAAGGTCGACTACAAGACCAACAAGTACTCGCTCTCGCCGCAATGGCGCAACGAGGTGGCGCGCCGTTGGGCCGGCTATGCCGAGCGATTCGGCTACGTTCACGAAGACCATGCCGCCCCGGGCGCGGCACGGTAGAACGCTTCTCGAGTGCGCCGCGGTCGCCCTCGACAGCGGTTTCTTCTCCGGCTTCCTTTACAGCCTCTTCCGACAATCGGCGTTTCGCGCCGACGGTTCAATGGCGGTTGATTTCCGGGGGACTGTCGAGGGTGGCCCGGCCGAACGGCCCTTTTACGGGGATCCTCCCACGGCACCGCCGGCGATGATCAGGCGGCCTCTTTCGGCGCCGGAATCTCTTTGCCTTTGAGCTGATAGACGTAGGCGAGCACTTCGGCCACGGCGGCGTACTTGTCGTGCGGAATCGGTTTGCCCACCTCGACCTCGCGGAAGAGGGCCTGCGCCAGCGGCTTCCGCTCGACAATCGGCACGCCGTGTTCGAGGGCCAACTGCCGAATTCGCGCGGCGATCGAGCCGGCTCCCTTGGCCACGACGATCGGCGCGGCCATGGTTTCCGGATCGTACTGAATCGCCACGGCCAGCTCGGTGGGATTGGTGACGACCACATCCGCCTTGGGCACAGCCGTGGACACCCGCCCCATCGCCAGTTGCCGCTGTACCTGCTTTCGCCGGGAGAGAATCTGCGGGTTGCCTTCGAGGTTCTTGAACTCTTCGCGGACCTCTTGCGGCGTCATGCGGATGTCTTGCTCGAACTTCCAGCGTTGGAAGATCATGTCGAGCACGGCCAGTGCCGCCAAGGCCAAGGCGATCTTGATAGCGATGGAGAACAGCAGTTCGAGCAGCGTTTGCGCGATGGCGCCGACCGGCAGCGCCGTCAGGCCCATCAACTCGCTGCTCCGCTGGCGGAGGGCGAAGTACGCGATGCCGCCGATGATTGCCAGCTTGAACAAACCGAATCCCAAACGAACGACATTTTCCAGCGAGAAGATGCGGGAAAGGCCCTTCAACGGCGAGATGCGCGAGGGGTCGGGCATGAGTTTGTCGGGAAGGAAGAGTAGGCCGGTTTGCAGCAAATGCGCCAACACGCCCGCGATCAGCAGCAGTCCGAGCAACGGCCCGACGAAACGCGCCAGCGCGGCCAAGTGTTGCCAGAAGGCCGCCGTGATGAATTGTGCATCGGCATGCACCCAAGGCGGGCCGCCCAATTGGCTGCGGGTCATCCGGCCCAGGTAGTCGAACAGTCCGCCGCTCAGCCCCCATAGTGCCAACAAACCCACGAGCAGCAGCCCGGCCGAGGCCAGATCGTGGCTGCGCGCAACATGACCTTCCTCGCGGGCTTGTTGCCTGCGATGCGGCGTTGCCTCTTGCGACTTGTCGCCTTCGAGATCGGCCAACGATCGTCTCCGGGAACTTGTTCTCGGTTTTCGCGGCGGCGGAGCATCCGCGCGCAAGGCTGCCGGTCGGCCGCGTGTTCATCAATTTTCAATAGGTTCGCGTCGCGGGGGCGAACGGCGCCGAGCCCGTTCCGGCGGACCGAAGGCTATCCCTCCGCTTCGGCATCACTGATCGGACGATCAATGTGGTTCCGGAAGCCAGGCGGCGCCGTCCTTACCCTCGGGGACGACGCCGAGCCCGGCCAGCATGGTTTCCAATCCGGCCGGGAAGTAGTCGTGGAGCAGCCAGACGGCGGCTCCCAACGTCAGGCCCAAGGCCAGAAAGGTGAGCATCGCATTGATGCCGAAGCCCATCACCATCACGTTCAGTTGCGGCAAGGTGCGGCCGATCAGTCCCATCACCAACGTGGCGGCAAGCAGCGCGGCCACGGTGGGGGCGGCGGCGCGGAGGCCCAGCGAAAAGCTTTCGGTGAGCAGCAGCAGGAAGGCGTCGGCCACGTCGGGGGGCATTCCGGTTGCGCCCGGCCCGATGGCGGCGAAGGTGTCGAGCAGCCCGGCCAGCACCATCCGATGCCCGCCGATGCACACGAACACCGCGGCCGCCACCAAGAAGAAGAACCGCGAGAAGAGCGGCACGGTGGTTTCGGAGCTTGGATCGTACACGTCGGCCAGCATCAGCCCGCCGACTTGGGCGACCAATTCGCCGGCCAGTTGCATTCCGTAAAAGAGGATCATGATGCCTAGGCCCAAGCTGATGCCGATCACCAGCTCGCCGGCCGCCAGCGCCAGGTAGCCGAGCATGCTTCCCGGCGGGGCGACCGACACATGCCATTGCATCGGCGTGATCAGCAGCGCCAGGGCGAAGGAAAGCAGCACCCTAGCGACGGCGGGCACGTCGCGGCCGCCGTAGATCGGCGCAGTCATCGTCAATCCGGTCACGCGCGTCAGCACCAGCGTGAACAGCAGGAACTTCTCGGTGGTCAGTTGCGCCAGAAAATCGTTCACGAGTTCCCAGTGGCGGTGGTCGGGGGGTGATGGCGGCGACGCGGGCGGCAGGTTGCGGACAGAAGCGGCGTTACGTCTTGCGGCCGAACACATGGCGGCCACAGCCGTCGGCCGAACGCGCGCCGGCGATTGGCGGCGATTGGCGGCCTTGGCCGTTCGCGCGGCGGCTTACAACCGCCCGGCGATTCCTCCGATCAGTTCCTGCGAGTATTGGACCATTTGTTGGATCAGCCACGGCAGGGCCAATCCCAAGGTGATGATCATCGCCGCCAGTTTCGGCACGAAGGCGACCGTTTGTTCCTGAACCTGCGTCAGCGCTTGCAACAGGCCGACGATCAGGCCGACCAGCAGGCCGACAACAAGCACCGGCGCGCCGATCAGCAGCGACATCCACAATGCCTGCCGGCCCAAATCCACGGCTGTTTGCGCGTCCATAAGCTCAATCGACCGATGACGTGTTCGAGATTCGTTCGGCATTCGTTCCGCGGCGCCCAGACGCCGTGCGCGATTCCGCATCGCACGGCGCGCGATGCGCCGTGGCTACGAGAACGGCTCGATGCTCTCGATGAGCATCCCTACGATCAAATGCCAGCCGTCGCAAAGCACGAACAACAGCAGTTTGAACGGCAGCGAGATCAGCACCGGCGGAAGCATGAGCATGCCCATCGAGACCATCACGCTGGCCACGACCATGTCGAGGATCAGAAACGGCAGATAGATTTGAAAACCGATAAGGAATGCGACCTTCAATTCGCTGAGCATGTAGGCGGGCAGCAGAACCGCCAGCGGCACGTCGTCGTAGGTTTTCGGCGGTTCCTGCGGGGGCGCGTACTGCATGAGCAGCCACACGTCGTCGCTGTTCTGCGCGCGTTCGATCTGCATGCTCATGAAGCGGCGAACCGGCCGAATGCCTTGCTCCCACGCCTGCTCGAGCGAGATTTCGCGGTTGGTGTAGGGCGCCACCCCGTCGGTATAAACCTGTTTCCAAACCGGGGCCATCACCAGCAGGGTGACGAACAGCGCCAACGCGGTGATCACCTGGCTGGGCGGCAGTTGTTGAGTGCCGATCGCCTGCCGCAGCAACCCGAGAACGACGACGATTCGCACAAAACACGTGGTCATCAGCAAGATGGCCGGCGCCAGGCTGAGCACGGTCATCAACAGCATCACTTGAAGCGACGAGCTAAGCCCCTCGGGACTGGTCCAATGCTCGGGACCGGCGGCCAGCCCATCAGGCAACTTCATCGTCAGCGGCTGGTTGGCGCTCTCTTGAGCCGCCCCTTCGATCGGCGCCGCAACAGCGGCGACAATCACCGCCCAAACCGCGCCGCAACGGACGGCCGCAAACAGCACGGCGGCCGCGCGGCGAAAGCGATTCGGTAGTTGCGGGCAAGGGCTGTTCATCGGTTGGTCGGCGGATTGTTCGTTTCGTCTGTTGAAGTGGGCTGCCTGCTGAGACGTTGCGGCTATTTTTCCGACTGGCCGGAAGCAAATTGTTCGAACACGCGACGGAAGGCGGCCGTGGCGCTGTTCGGCCGGTTCTGCTGGCACAGGCCCGCGAGGCGATCGACTTCTAACGGATCGGTGATCTCGGTTAGGGTTTTCGCGCATTCCGGCGTGACCGAAACCAGCAGCAGCTTGCGCCCGCAGCGCAGCAAGTGCATTTGCTGCCGCCCGGACAGCGGCGCACGGCCGAGCACTTCGACGACTTCGGCCGGCAGCGGCTGTGCGGCGGCCGGCACGGTGCGGCGCAGCAGCCAGAGCGCAACGAACAACAACGTGAGCACAATCGCCAAGCTTCCGGCGATTGTTCCCAAGGCGCGAACGCCCGATCCGCGGCCTTCGCTGTCGCTTTGCCGATGCGGAGTGAGGTTCACCGGGTCGGACGGCGACTTCACCGCCGGAGCGGGCAGCAAAGTCGGCTGGCGATTGTTTGCCCGGCCGATTTCACCGTTTGCTCCAAGCGTTTTGCCGTCTTCGGGCGAGTGCTGGGGACTTCGGGATTCCGGCGGCGGTTCCATCTGTACCGCCGGCCGCGGTGGGCTCAGCGATACCGCCGGCGCGAAGTGCGCTTTTTGCGGCGCCGGGGCGAGGGCCGGGGCGTCGGCCGAGGGCGCCATTGGCACGACATCGTTATCGTTGTTCGAGGCATTCGGCCCGCCGACGCGGCCGAGTGATTCAACTTGCCGCGGCCTCGGGCCGGGTGGAGCATACGGGGGAGTGTAGGCGGCCTCACTGCGGCCGTCAGACGGTACGGCAGTGTTTGCCGCGCGGTCGTCCGCCGGCGTTCGTTCCGCGAACGTTCGTCCGTCGCCATGTTGGGCCGTTCGTTCATCGGCGACCCAGGCCGCCGGAAGCGATTGGGCGCAGCCCGTCCGTGCCCCGAAAGCAAGAGCCGCGACTGCCGCCAGCGCGATGAGCACGGCCGGCCCGAGCCGGCGTTGCCGCGCCAGCTTCGTCGCGAACCCGGCGCGCTGCTTCGAGAACGCGGTGGAACGGAACGAACTGTGCATGGCGGCGTCCTTGCCGTTGTTCTTCAGGCGGGCATCGCGGCCAGCAGCTCGGCCACGCGCACGCAGAAGTTGTCGTTGAGCACCAGCACCTCGCCACGAGCGATCAGCCGCCCATTGACGAAGATATCCACCGGATCGCCCGCCAGCTTGTCGAGCGGCACCACCGATCCTTTGCGGAGCCGCAGCACATCTTCCAGATACATGTGGGTGCGCCCCAACTCGATACGCAGATCAAGCTCGATGTCGCTGACCAGTTCGATCGTCGCCGCCTCGGTGCTCGGCGGGGCGGGAGTGAACTCGGGCAGCCGGAAACTGGCGACCCCCGGCGGGACATCGCTGGGCGAGTCGATCGAGGCCAGCGCGCGTTCCGCCTGATTGAGCAGAAACTCGATGTCTTCCTGCGAAAGAGACTCCTCGGAAGCGGACGTTGCAGCAGACGACACAGCGGCTGAAGCGGCCGAAGCGACGGCCGACGGTGCGCTCGCGGTCGCTGCCGTTGCTGCCGTCGCTGCGGGCGAAGACGCGGCGGCGGTCGGCGCAGTGGCGGCAGGAGGAACCGTGGCGGCAGGCCCCGCTGCCGACGGAGCGGCAGACGCTTGGGGCGCTGCCGGCGGAGCGGGCGGGGGATCCGGTGTTGGGCGATTGGCGGCAGTTTGGGCCAGCAGTCGCTCGATCTCTTCTTGGCTCATCAGGGAATCGTCGGCCATGATCGGATTCCATTCCTTTCAGGCAGAGTCGAATTGAGATCTGTTCGCCCGCCACGCATCGGCCGGCGGACGGTTCAATTCAGTTCCGTTCGGCCCGAGTTGCCCCGGCTTTGCCCGCCGTCGGCAACCAGTGCTTCCGTGTCTCTCGCGCCGTCGGTCGCCTGTCGAGGCGCGGGCGGCCGATTCAGCGGCCTTTCCCGCCGCCATGACGGCTCAAAAAGGTCCGGTCAACCAGGAAAGCGGGCGCGAACACAACGAAGCGCGGCCCTTGTGTCTTGTCCCCGCTGGAACCGTTTTCCGTTTCCTGCGTTCTTAGTGCTCCACAAAGGCGAAATCGCTGATAATCACGCTTTGCAGCAGCGGTTTGCCCAGCAGTTTGTTTCCGCGGTCTTGGATGCGGCGTTTGATCAGGCCGAGGCCGGCGTCGGTCAGGTCGGTCATCTCGGCGCTGCGAACGATCATCAGCACTTGATCGCGGAAACGATGTTTCGTTTCTTCGAAGAGCTTGGTGAACTCCTTGCCTTGCTCGCCGGGCACGGTTCCGAACAGGTGGAAGTCGATCCGCAACGTCGAGTTCGACACCGGCTGATACACCGTAACGCTGAACTCGCCCAAGTCCACTTCCAACGTGTCGGGCGGTTCTGCTTCTTCAGCTTCTTCAGCCGGGGCGGCTTCGCCGTGTTTCGCACCGTGCTTGTCCGTTTTCTCGCCCTTCCCGTGGCCCGAGGCCTTTTCGGTCTTCTCGTGTTTGGCGGATTCCTTCGCCGGTTCCTTCGATTCCTTGCCGTGCGCGGCTTTCTCCGTTTCTTTTTCTTTTTCCGTTTTCTTTTCCGGCGGCGGTGGCGGCGCGGTGATCGCGGCCGTGGCCGAGGCCGACGGCAGATAGAAGTAGGCAATCAGGCATTCGGCGACAATCACCACGGCCAAGAACAACAGTACGTTGATCTTGGCCAGCATCGATGTCTTCGCGGCAGGCGCTGCGCCTGCTTCCTCAGCCGGTTTGGTCGTTGGTTGATCGCTCATACCTCAGTCGCATCGTCAAAGAACCCAGATCTGCCCAATTGCTCACACGCCGGCCGAGCGAGCGGCGCGGGCGGGCCGCCTGTCGGCGGCAGCAACAGCACCGGCGCGCGGCGCTCTCCGCCTGAGCAATGAAAGTCTAGGTCATAGGACGACGCCACTACGGCAAAAAAGAGCAGCTATCTCCTTGTGATTCGGGTCCGGGAAAACCGCTTGTTCGTGCGACGAACGAAAGGCCGATTGCGCCGTTTTTGCCGGTCGCCTCGCCCGCACGCCACCCCTCCACCGGGGTGC
>Ga0308414_1001223_pt1 | contig 16735 bp, 13 predicted proteins | sample HotsprSampleOS50_FD_205667 | JGI IMG/M metagenome (GOLD analysis project Ga0308414, IMG submission 205667) | Hot spring phototrophic mat microbial communities from Octopus Spring, Yellowstone National Park, Wyoming, United States - 20090730_OS50 ... | reverse complement strand
TTGGCATCGGATTGCTAACGATTGCAAAACCGCCGGGACTAGCCATGTCGGGCATGTATCCTTAAGTTAATCTTTATGAAGTCGTTGAGTGAATTTCAGGATGTTTATTCCCTGCCGCTTCCGGAGTTGATTGCCCGGGCCATGGATATCCATCGGCAGTTCCGAGATTATCGGGATGTGCAACGCTGCGCGCTTTTGAGCATTAAAACCGGTGGTTGCCCGGAAGATTGCGGGTATTGTTCGCAAAGCGCGCATTACGACAGTGCCATAAATCGACAAGCGTTGATGACGGTAGCAGAAGTGCGGGAGCGGGCGGAAGCCGCCCGGGCTTGCGGTGCCACTCGCTTTTGCATGGGGGCAGCCTGGCGTTCACCGAAGGACGGCCCGGAATTCGAGCGGGTGCTGGACATGATTCGAGTGGTACGCGGGCTGGGGATGGAAGCCTGTGTGACTCTCGGGATGCTCAGCGACAGTCAGGCGCGCCGACTCGCGGAAGCGGGATTGACGGCTTATAATCATAATTTGGACACGTCGCGGGAATATTATTCTGAGATTATCACGACGAGAAATTATGATGATCGTCTGGCGACACTGAAGCGGGTGGCGGCGGCCGGCATCTCGGTCTGCAGCGGTGGAATCATCGGAATGGGTGAATCCGAAGACGACCGGTTGAAATTACTGGTGGAACTGGCCCAGTTGGAGCCGCCGCCGGAGAGTGTCCCGATCAATTGCCTGACGCCAATGCCGGGAACACCCCTGGAACATGCGCCTCCGGTGGATTCGATCCAATTGGTCAGGTTGATTGCCACGGCACGGATCGCCTTTCCTCGAGCCCGAGTTCGCTTGAGCGCCGGGCGAGATCGGATGAATCGAGAATTGCAAGTGCTTTGTTTTCTGGCCGGAGCGGATTCGATTTTCTTCGGCGAAAAATTGTTGACGGCCGGGAATCCGTCGGTGGATGCCGATCATGAACTCTTCCGGGCCATGGGATTGCCCGTTCCAGAATCGATGTCTGTTCGCCAGCCCTTGCCGACGACATCCTCAAGCCGTTCCACCTCATGCAACACATGAGTCTTTTCGACCGTTGGTCGCAGGCATTGGAAGGGTTGCGGAAACTTGACCGGTTTCGCAGCTTCCGTCTGCCGGAAGGAATTGACTTCACTTCGAATGATTATCTCGGTTACGGGAAAGGTCGACTTCAAGCAGGAAGGAGCAGTTCCGAGGAGGAATCAGCGGCGGGTTTGAGCCGATCGGGGATGGCATCGCGGCTGCTCCGGGGGCATCACCGAATCTGGGAGGAAGTCGAAGACAAACTGGCGGCGTGGCACGGTGCTGAGTCAGTTCTGATGATGACCAGCGGATATCTCGCGAATGAAGGCCTGATCTCAACAATCTGCGAACCGGGGGACTGGGTGGCTTACGACGAGTTGAGCCATGCGTGTATTCTCGATGGAGTGCGACAGGCGAAATGTCGGCGGTATTCGTATCGGCATAACGATCTGGAGGCTCTGGAAGCGGGTTTGGCCGAAGAAGTGCAGAAAAGTGACGGCAGTCGCTGCCGATTCGTGATCACGGAATCGCTGTTCAGCATGGATGGCGATCTGGCTCCGCTCCGGGAGATTGCTCAACTGTGCCAGCGATACTCGGCGGCTTTGATTGTCGACGAAGCTCACAGTACGGGCTGTTACGGAGAGTCAGGTTCCGGATATGTCGATGCGCTCGGATTACGAACTCAGGTTCTCGTCAGTATTCATACGGGGGGAAAGGCGCTCGGCGTTCCCGGGGCGTATCTGGCGGGGCCACGGTTACTCAAGGATTATTTGATCAATCGTTGCCGGCATTTGATCTTTACCACGGCGTTGCCAGCGGAATGTGGCCGCTGGTGGCGACAAATGCTACCGCGGGTGCAGACGGATCAAGCTGGGCGTGCGCAATTGCATCAGAACGCCCGAGCGTTCCGGCAATATCTCGCCGCTGCGGGGATTTCGGCGATCGGGACAGAATATATCGTACCGATTGTGATCGGGAATGATGGATTGGCAGTCGCCATTGCCCGGGATTTGCAAGCCGACGGTTTTGATGTCCGGGCGATCCGGCCGCCGAGTGTGCCGCCCGGCAGCAGCCGACTGCGAGTCTCAATCCATGCGGATCATACCCTGGCGGATTTGCAGCGACTTGCCGAGTCGCTTTCACGGGCCATGCAATACCGGAAATGAGGGGAAATCTGCTGGTGCTGGGGACGGACACCGACGCCGGGAAAACCACGGTGTCACTGTTGCTGCTTGCCGCTTTCCCGGCACGCTGGGAATACTGGAAGCCGCTCGAAACAGGAGCGTCAGATACCGCGACAGTGCGACGACTTGTTCCCGAAGTGATCGTGCATTCGCCGATCCTGCAGCTTCGCGATCCGGTGTCACCCCCCCTAGCGGCGCGGAGAGAATGTCGGGTTATCCCCTCTTCCTCGGAGATTCTTCAGGCTCAACCTGAAGTGACTGACCAGCAACGCGGTCTGCTCATTGAGACCTTCGGGGGTCCATTTTCGCCACTCAATGAACAGGAACTGCAACTGTCGCTGATTCAGCGATTGCGGTGCCGATCCATTCTGGTGACTCCCTCGGCCGTCGGTGCGATCGGCCGATCGTTGCAAGGTTTGACCGCCCTGAGCACCCACGGAGTTCGACCGCTAGCCATCGTGTTGACTGGTTCGATCGATGAGTATGCCGAGGCGGAGATTCGCAAACATTCACCGGGAATGCCAGTAATTTCGCTCAGGTCACCGGAGGAGTGGACGGCCGCAGGGGTAAGGGCCGCGGTGGCGTCGCAAAGCACAGCGTTGACGGCGCTGCAGCAGTTGATTGCCGACGCAGGCGGGGAAGCGTCTTTTTTGAGCGTCGGCGAAGAGGCTTTGCAAGCCGCGGATGCCGGCTGTATCTGGCATCCGTACACGTCGCTGCGACCATCACGAAGGCCCTGGCCCGTTGTCGGTGCCGAGGCTGAATTTTTGCATCTTGCGGACGGCCGTCGCTTAATCGACGGGATTTCCTCGTGGTGGACGATTCTCCATGGCCACCGCGACCCGGGTTTGATGACCGCACTGCGTCGCGCGACCCAGCGGATCGATCATGTGCTGTTCGCCGGTGTAACGCACCCCGAGGCGGTGCTCTTTGCCGAGCGGATTCTGGCCACCTGTCCGTGGAGTGGCGGACGCGTCTTTTTCTCAGACAACGGCAGCACTGCGGTTGAGGTCGCATTGAAGATGGCCTACCAATACTGGTGTCATCGGGGTGAACCTGAACGGCAACTGTTCGTCGGCTTCGAGAAAGCGTATCATGGCGACACCTTCGGTGCGATGGCCGTCGGTCGGGATCGACTGTTCTTCGGGCCGTTTGAACCCCTTTTGTTCAGGGCTTTGCAACTTCCCCTGCAGGCGAATCGCCTCGACGAGCTGTTGCAACAGCGAGCGTCTGAAATTGCCGCGGTAATTGTGGAACCTTTGGTGCAAGGAGCCGGGGGCATGCGGATGCACAGCCCCGAGGTGCTTCGCGATGTGTACACGGTCACGCGGAATCACGGGCTGCTGTTCATCGCCGACGAGGTGATGACCGGCGCTCGCACGGGAACTCGCTGGGCGTTTCAGCAAGCAGGAATCGCCCCCGACCTGATTTGCGCGGCAAAGACGCTAGCCGGTGGGATCTTGCCGCTGGCAGTGACCTTGGCCGGGCCGAACATTGTCGCGGCATTCGACACCGCGGATCGCAGTCGCTCGTTTTTCCACGGGCATTCCTTCACCGCGCACCCGCTGGCGTGCGCGGTCGCCGCCGAGAATGAGGCTCGCCTGGCAGACCCGGGAGTGCTGGGCCGGGCTCATGACATCGGTCGGACAGTCTACGAGGCGATTGTCGATTTCTCTGAATCTCCTGCAGTTGCAGAGATCCGCCAGTGTGGCAGTATCGTCGCCGTTGAAATGAAGGTGCAAGGCGGTTATCTGGCAACGGAAGCGGAGCAGTGGACCGGCCTTGCCGCGGACCGGGGTGTCTTCCTGCGACCCCTGGGGAATGTGTTGTATGCTTTGCCGCCGCTGGCAACTTCGCAAGAATCCCTGCAGAAAATCGCTGAGGCATTGCGAGCCGCCATCGATTATACTGGGGGAAATTCTGTCTGATGCCATGCCCTTGAACCCCTGCTCGGCCATGCGAATCGTTTGCTGGACGCTGATGTTCTTCGCTTCTGCGTCACCATTGTTGGCAACGGAAAAACCGGATTTTGCCCGAGAAGTGTTGCCGATCCTTTCAGAGCATTGCTTTTCCTGCCATGGCCCGGACGCTGGGAGTCGGAAGGCAGATCTTCGGCTGGATACTGCTGCTGGAGCCGCCAGGGTCATAGTCCCGGGCCGGAGTGGGGAAAGTGAGTTGATGCGCCGATTGCTGAGCCCGGAAGCGGACGAATTGATGCCTCCACCCCGGGCGAAAAAGCCGTTGTCGGCCGGGCAAATCGCCATTCTGCAACGCTGGATTGATTCCGGTGCCAACTGGGGGCAGCACTGGGCTTTCGCGCCGATCCGCCGACCGACCGTGCCACTCGTTTCCGAAGAAAGTTGGCCCCGGCGTAATCCGATCGATGCCTTCATTCAAGCTCGGCTGCGGCCGGCAGGATTGATGCCCTCGCCCGAAGCGGATCGAGCGACCTTGATTCGACGTCTTTCACTTGACTTGACGGGGCTGCCCCCGACACCCGAGGAAGTCGCGGAGTTCCGCAATGATTCTCGTCCGGATGCCTACGAACGACTGGTGGATCGTTTACTGGCATCACCCCGGTTTGGCGAGCGGATGGCCTGGGAGTGGCTCGACGCCGCCAGATATGCCGACAGCAACGGCTATCAAGGCGACATGGAACGGACGATGTGGCCCTGGCGGGACTGGGTCGTGAATGCCTTCAACAACGATCTTCCCTTTGATCAGTTCACGATTTTGCAATTGGCCGGGGATTTGTTGCCGAACGCCACGACCGAACAGATCCTGGCGACCGGCTTTTTACGCAATCACATGATCAACGGGGAAGGCGGGCGAATTCCTGAGGAAAACCGGGTCGATTATGTCATGGACATGACGGAAACCGTGGGAACCGTCTGGCTCGGATTGACCTTGAATTGCTGCCGCTGCCACGATCATAAATTTGATCCGATCCAGCAGGAAGAATATTATCGGATGTTTGCCTTTTTCAATCAGACACCGATCACCGGTGGCGGGCGGGAAGGACAGATGCCCCCGGTGCTAGAATTGCCCTCGGCGGAGGAGCAAGCCAAACTCCGCGAACACACCGAAAAAGCAGCGGAACTCGCCAGGAAACTCAGCCACATCGAAGGCGAGCGATTCCCGGCCCTAGCCGGCAAAGGAAAAACCGCAGCCGATGCTGAGGCGGCGCACTCGCTGCCGACGGCAATTCGTGATGCCTTGAAAGTGCCGACGGAAAATCGAACCACGTCACAACTGAGTCAACTGCTGCAGTATTTTCAGAAGGCTGAACCGGATTCGGATTACACCCGGGCAATCCAGGAACTCTACCAGCAGGTGAGCCGGCGGGAAGCGGTGAATCGGGGGATCGCCCGCGTGATGGTCATGCGTGATCAGCCAGTCCGCCGGGAAACGTATATCCTCGACAAAGGGCTTTACAACAAACCGACGCGGCAGGTGGAAGCGGGCACCCCCGCGGTTTTGCCGCCGTTGCCCTCCATGTCAGCGACCCAGCCACTGAACCGACTCGACTTGGCACGCTGGCTGGTTTCTCCCGAGCATCCCCTGACACGGCGGGTGATTGTCAACCGGTTCTGGCAACAAATTTTTGGCGTCGGGCTGGTGAAAACCCCGGAAGATTTCGGCATTCAAGGGGCAAGGCCAAGCCATCCGGAACTGCTTGACTGGCTGGCGGCGGAATTTCTGGCACGCAACTGGTCCGTCAAACAGTTGCTCAAATTGATGGTGATGAGTCACACCTACCGTCAGCAGTCCAAGATTGTGAATCATGCCGATCCGGAAAATCGCTTGCTGTCCCGCGGGCCCCGCTACCGCTTGCCATCATGGATGATTCGCGATCAAGCCCTGTACGTTGCCGGCTTACTTGTCGAAAAACGGGGAGGCCGACCCGTCAATCCGTATCAGCCTCCCGGCATCTGGGAAGAAGCCACCTTCGGTACAAAAAAGTATCAGCAAGATCACGGCGAAGGATTGTATCGCCGGAGCTTATACACCTTCTGGCGACGGATTATCGGGCCGACGCTCTTCTTTGATGTCGGATCGCGACAGACCTGCACGGTGAAAGTGACCCGCACGAATACACCCCTGCATGCCTTAATCACCATGAACGATGTGACTTATGCCGAAGCGGCTCGGGTGCTCGCCGAGAAGCTGTTGCTCGGTGAAGCCCGAACAGATACCGAGCGGCTGGAACGGTTGTATCTCCGAGTCCTGTCGCGATCCCCACGAGCGGAAGAAATGCCGATTCTGCTGGCGGGATTGCAGCGGCTTCGCCAACAATATCAGGGCGACCCCGCGGCGGCGGATCGGCTGGTGAAAGTCGGCGAATTTCCTCGCTCCATGGCTGTTGCCGCGATCGAACATGCCGCCTGGACAAACCTTTGCCTGAATGTACTGAACCTTGATGAAACGCTGACTCGGGAATAAGCACGGTCTGCTCGCTCAGCAAGCGAACTCAGAGTGCAGAGTCGGGCGGCGGATTCGGCTTGTGCCGGCTTCGACGGTTCGAGCCGCGCCAGGTTTTGTCGCTTTCCGGGTGGGGCACCCCGTATTCTCGTGCCACAAAGAGAAGTTGCTTGGCCAGACCGTGGAACACCTGCACTTCTTTCCGGGTTAATTGAGCCCGAGCCAGCACGCTGCGGAGCACATGAAAAATCCCCTCAGCGCGAAAATCCCAGAGAAACCGGATGGCCACGAGTGCTTCGTGCAAGTGCCGAAACAGTTCCTCGGTTTCCCGGTACGGAGCGGGCGGATCTACCCCCTGGACGGGCCGCGAACTCCGGGCCAGAAATTGTCGGCGGAGTTCATACACACAAATCGCGATTGCCTGGGCCAGATTTAACGACGGGCAGTCGGCTTCGGTGGGAATGTAAATGCTGCCGTGGCAAGCGGCGATTTCGGCGAGGGTTAAACCGCTTGGCTCGGGGCCGAAGACGATGGCAGCGGGACCCCGGTCGAGTGCATCGAGCAATTGCGGAATTTTTTCCTCAGGCGTACCCCAGAATCCTTTCCGGATCAGCCCGCCGGTTTCGCCGCTGGTGGCAAGCACGAGATGACAATCGGCCACCGCCTCGGCCAAGGTCTTGCTCTCGACGGCATTTTGCAAAAGATCGCGGCCACCCATCGCCATCATGACGGCATCCATCGACCAGCGATCGGCCACCGGATCGACCAAGACGAGTTGCCGGAGCCCGAAATTCCGCAAGAGCCTAGCCGCGGCCCCAAGATTTCCGGGAAATTGCGGACGAACGAGAACGATGCGGCATTCCGATAAATTCTCAGGCATAACCGTCTTCAACCTTCGGATCGGAGAAGATCCGAGAATTCAGGTGTCTAGCGATATCCGATCTGGTTGCAATCTTTGCGATACTTCCTCGGAAAATCAAAGATTTGAGAGTTATCACATCCCACGCTCTATGAAGCAGCAACATCGGCAGCAGAGAATTCATAGTTTATCCTGATCGTGGCCGGTGTGCTTGGCATCTGTTCATTCCGATCCTCAGAAAGCCTCGGCCGGTGAGGGTTTCCTCTTGTGTGATCGGGAATAGAGTAATTCACAGTCTCCTCGGTCAAATTCCGGTATCGATTCTGGAGGGTTGTGGTATGCGAGGCCTCTCCCCTTGGCCCACGTTGCTCCTGGTTTGCGGGCTGGCGACGAATTTGTCCGCGGGACCGAAGCCTGGCCCGTCCTACGAAGAGGAACCGTTCGGGCAACTTCCCGATGGTACGACGATCACTGCTTACACCCTCGTCAATAAGCCCGGTTCCTGGGCCAAAATTATTACCTACGGTGGTATTATCACCGAGCTTCACGTTCCCGACAAATCCGGCAAGTACGCGGATGTGGTGCTTGGCTTTGACAATTTGAAGGGATATCTTGATGGACATCCGTATTTCGGTTGCATCACTGGGCGGGTGGCCAATCGAATCGGTAATGCTCAGTTTACGCTCGAGGGGAAAACCTACAAATTAGCTGCCAATAACGGAGCACATAGTTTGCACGGCGGCAAGATCGGCTTCGATAAACGAGTCTGGAAGGCTGTCCCCAGCTTGTCCGCGGACGGCCCCGTTCTCCGCCTTAGTTACACAAGTAAGAACGGCGAGGAAGGTTATCCAGGAAACCTTCAGTGTGTTGTTACCTACACATTCGCCAACGACAACACCTTGCGAATTGATTATCACGCCACCACGGATCAAGCGACACCGGTGAATTTGACGAATCACAGTTATTTTCACTTGGCTGGCCCCGGGGCAGGTGACATTTTGCAGCATCGCCTGGAAATCAAGGCGACACGTTACACCCCCGGGGATGAAACATTGTTACCGACGGGAGAGATTAAGCCAGTGGCGGGGACGCCGTTCGATTTCACGACACCGCGGACCATCGGTGAACGGCTCAAGCAAGCGGGTGGCAATCCCGTCGGTTACGATCTCAATTATGTTCTTGCCGATCGTCGGCGGGATAACCCCGAGTTGGCCGCAATTGTCACCGAACCGACCACGGGCCGTGTTCTTGAAGTGCTGACGACCGAGCCTGGAGTCCAATTTTACACCGGGAATTTCCTCGACGGGACTTTGACGGGAAAAGGGGGGGTGGTTTATCGGCAGTATGGCGGTTTCTGTCTGGAAGCCCAGCACTTCCCGGATTCGCCAAATAAACCCGGTTTTCCGTCGATCATTCTCAAACCGGGAGAAACGTATCGCCAGACAACGCTGTACCGGTTTCGCGTTCAGCCGTGACTACCAGCCAAAATCCCAAGCACACTGCATTGACATCGGCGCTGGAGTTAATCGAGGTTTCCAAGCGGTATGCCGACGGCACAATCGGGCTTCAGCCGTTGAATCTGAGCCTGGCGGTGGGGGAACGCTTCGCGTTGCTGGGACCATCGGGTTCCGGGAAAACGACATTGCTGCGGTTGATTGCCGGGCTGGAAATGCTGAGCTCGGGGCAAATCATCCGGGCAGGGCAGCCGATCCACGCCTTGCCGCCTCACCGTCGAGGTGTCGGCCTGCTTCCGCAGCGACCGGTGCTCTATCCCCAGTTGACAGTGGCCAAGAATCTCCAGGTACAGGGTCGACCTTGTCCGCCCGAGATCGTCGCACGGCTCGGATTACAGGATCGGCTGAATTTTTACCCGCATCAACTGTCTGGCGGCCAGCGTCAGCGGGCAGCCCTGGCAAAGTTATTGCACCAGAATCCGCCGCTGTGGCTGCTGGATGAACCGTTCAGTAGCCTGGATCCACTGTTTCGTGGCGAATTTCGGCACGATCTCCACTTGCTCCTGGAACAGACGAGCGCCACAATACTGTTCGTCACCCACGATCCGCGTGATGCCTTGTGCCTGGGGCAGCGGATTGGAGTTTTGGGCGAAGGGCGAATCCTTCAGATTGGCACCGCCTCAGAACTTCGCGATCATCCGAACCACCGATTTGTGGCGGCGTGCTTCGGGCGGTATCATTTAATAGACGGCCAGATTTCGCCCGGCCTGGCTCCGCCAGCCGCGGGATCGGCCAAGGCCTTTCGAGATCACGGGGGTGATCACGAGCCATCAGGATGGGAATTCCGTTCGCGGTGCGGCTCGATTGTGGTGGGACTCCCGACCCCCTGGGTCAAATGGTGGTTCGAGCATAATCGTGGCACTCATCTGACGCTCGGAATCCGGCCCGAAGATGTTCACCTGCAGCCGCTCGGCCATCAAGGATCGAATGATCGGAATTCGCTGCCGGAACGGATCGTCGGCGGATGGCTGGTCGTTGGAGTGGAGCCGCTCGGCTGCGGCTGGCTGCTGACACTCAGACCAGACCACGGCCGCGTCGAGGTCGGAACCATCGTCAGCACCCCGCAGCCGCTGGGCAGCAGGCTCGACTGGTTCTTTTCCATCGATCGCTGCCTTTGCTTCGATGGCCACGGTCAGCGAATTCCGTTCGAGCGGCGGGAGACTGTGTAACCAGGTAGTGAATTTGCCGATTTTCGGAGAACGTTGTTATGGCGACCGTCAAGAAAGATCTCGGCAAGGAAATTCTGAAGCTTGTCGAGATGATGCACGAGGACAAAAAAATTTCCCGTGAGGTCATCTTTCATGGCATTGAGTCGGCCATCCAACTTGCTGCCGAAAAACATTTTGGCCTCGCAACGGCCCACGATCGGGAAGAATCGGGCAGCCCAGGCATCTACGTTCATATTGATCGTGCCACCGGCGATATTATTGCCAAGTATGGCGAAACGGATCTGGATCCGGAAATGCTCGGTCGCATCGCGGCCCAGTCGGCCAAGCAGGTCATGCTTCAGAAAATTCGCGAAGCGGAATCGGATACGGTATTCGGCGAATTCGCTGCGAAGAAAGGCGAACTCGTGGTCGGCACGATCCAACGAATCGACGCTGGCACGGCTATTGTCACCCTGGGCAAAACCGAAGCCCTCTTGCCCCGCAGTGAACAGATCCCCGGCGAAAGCCACCACGTCGGAGAACGGGTCAAGGCGGTCATCTTCGAAGTGCGCAAAACGGGACATCGTGTCAAAATCGTCTTAAGCCGGGCGCATCCCGATTTTGTCCGAGCCTTATTTGAAGAAGAAATTCCCGAAGTCGAAGATCGAACCATCGATATTCGCGCGATCGCCCGAGAAGCCGGGTATCGTTCGAAAGTAGCGGTCTCCTCCATCGACGTGAAGGTGGATTGTGTCGGTGCCTGTGTCGGTGTTCGCGGCAGCCGTATCAAAAATATCATCGAAGAACTGAATGGCGAGCGGATTGACATTGTCCGCTGGAATGACTCGCTGCAGGTATTGATTCCGAACGCCTTGCAACCGGCGGAAATCGCGGATGTTTTTACTTACCCTCGCCTCGGCCGAGCGATCGTTCTAGTGAACGAAGATCAATTGTCGCTGGCAATCGGCCGCCGGGGCCAAAATGTCCGACTCGCCAGTAAGCTGGTCGGCATGGATATCGAAATTATGACCCACGACGAACTGGCTGAAGCCCTCGAACGAGCCGAACGCTGGTTCCGGCAACTGCCCCATGTCACGGAAGACCATGTTCAGGCAATGATTGAGGAAGGATTCCTGTCGTACAACGAACTCACGTTCATCGATGCCGCCGAGCTTCGTGAATTCGTGGATTTGACCGAGGAACAGGCAGAAGAGCTACTCAGTTACGCCGAAGAATACGCCGAGCACATGGAACGAAGCGTCGAGGAAGAACGAGCGGCCATCGCTGAACAAGCCGAAGCCGAAGCCCGAGCCGCAGCGGCCGCCCATGAAGCCGAAGCAGGCAGCCCAGAAGCAGATACACCTGGCAAAACCGACGGGGAATTCCCAGAAGAATCGAGGCCCGAGTCACTCATCGCCACTAATCATCTTCCAGCCCGTGACACAACACCCCCCGAAACCACTCCGAATCCACCACCCGCCCCCACCATCCCCTACCACGAAGGAATGCCCACCGATCCGATCGGGTTCGAAGAAGCATTAGTCCACGAAGAAGAGCGAACCGGCGAAGATGGCGAGTTAACTACCGATGATCCCGAAAAAAAATCCGAGCCTTCCCGATGAACCGTGGAGTCGCTCTTTTCATGCCGATTTCTTCGGTTAAAATCATAACATAATTCCGGTAATGCAAGATCAATGCCGGCAGCTAGCCGAGATCGGGCCGACCCCGAAGGAGCCGCGTTTGCAGCCGACGAAAGAAAAAGATAGCAAAGTCCGAGTATTTGCCTTAGCGAAAGAGTTAAACCTTGAGACCAAGGTCTTGCTTGATTTCTGTAAAGAACTTGGCTTTACATCAATTAAAAATCAACTCAATGTGCTTGAAGCCGAGCAAGTCGAGGCTTTGAAACACCGTGCCACGAAAGGTACTCGTCCGGTAGCCCCCACAGCTCCAGCCGTCACGCCGCCCACGGCAAAACCAGTCGTGCCGCCAAAACTCGACAGCAAAATCCCGACCCTGTCCAGGCCGAAAACGCTCCCAGCAAAACCGACTGCAAGCTCCATCCCGCGGTCAGCACCGACGGCTCCTTCCGAAGCTCTGCCAACATCCACGGCTCCACTGCCCTCGTCTTTGGCCAACACGACTCCGGCCACGCAGCCTGCAACAACGACAGCCGCGGAGACACTTTCCCCGACGAGCAGATCGCCTTCCGCAACATCCGTCGAACCTCCGACACCCGCAGCGAGCTCACCCCCAACACCGTTACCAACGGCGACGGTCCCCCTACCGGCGGCTGCCGTGACAACCCCAGCGGTTTCCGTGCCAACACCCGCGGCTGCCGTGACAACCCCAGCGGTTTCCGTGCCTACACCCGCGGCACCCTTGCCATCAGTCACGACAGCAACCCCCACGGCTACTGCAACAGTCGTTGCTGGAGCGGCAAAAGCAGTTGAGGTTTCTCCTCCGGCAGCAGAAGCGAAACCCTCCGGTGTGCAACCCTCCGGATCCCCACAGCCAGCCGCCACCAAGCCAGTCCCGGTCATCCCACCCATCCTGCCTTCGACAGGGCGGGTGCCGTCCATTCCCCCGTCCAAGCCGATCAATTTGCATGTCAGCGGTCGGCCGATGAATCTTAACGCACCGCGACCATCGGCGTCACCCAGTCAGCGGCCATCCGGGCAAGCAGCGTCGAGTACCTCGCCATCGTCGATCACGGGCCGTCCCGCCCCGGTTGCCCCACCCCGCGGTGCCCCGACCTCGGGCAATTCCGGAACGTCTGCCCCGGTCCGTCCAGCCGCTGGAACCGGCGAGCAGCGAAGTTCGATGCCCCCAGTCGCCCCGCCGGCAGGCCGATCGAGCACACTGCCACCACCCCGAGGAGCTACTCCAGCATCAGCCCCGACCGCTGGTCCCACGACAACGCCGCCACGCCCAGCTCCGCCCCGGCCGCCTGCCAAGGGTCAAATGAAATTGACCCCGGATCAAATCGAGCGGCTTCGCCGTCTGGAACAACAACGCGGGCTGAAGCGAATCGATATGAAAGATATCGAATCGCATCTCGTGTCGGCCCCCGTCAACGAGCGAACCGCTCCTCCGCCCTCGGCGGCACCCGGGCGTTCCCCCGTGCGTGCCCCTGGCAAACATACCGACGATCTGGATGATGATCGAAAAGGCGGCTTCGGGAAAAAACTCGGCGAAGTGGCCGGCCGAGACGCCCGACACAAATCCCGTCAAGAAAAAGGCCGACAACGCGGCCAGGCCACTGATCGCGCCGCGGTCATCATCGGTGCGGGTGGCCGAGTTGATACCATCGAAGAACGGTTCGGCTCACGCATCAAAAAACATCGTGGCAAGCAACACGACAAGCGGCCGACCACCGTCATCTCCGGCAAAGTGGAAATCGCCTTACCGATCACCGTCCGATCATTGTCGGAAAGCATCGGGATGAAAGTCGGCGAATTAATTCTGAAACTTAAGCAGGAAACAAACTTACTTTACACCATTAACTCAAATGTCGATTTTCTGGTCGCGGAATTGATTGCCGCGGAAAAAGGAATCGAACTGGTTGCCAAGAAACAAGAATCGGCCGAAGATATCGTTCTCCGCGAATTCGAGGAACGGCGGAAAGCCCGTGAACAACACCTCGTGCCCCGCCCGCCAATCGTCACCATCATGGGTCACGTCGATCACGGCAAAACCTCGCTGCTGGATAAAATCCGCCAAGAATTCGGATTCCAGTCCAACGTGGCTAGTACGGAAACCGGGGGGATTACCCAGGTTCTTCGAGCCTGGCGAGTGGAAAAAGACGGCCACCCGATCACCTTCCTCGATACCCCCGGTCATGAAGCCTTCACCAAAATGCGGGCACGGGGGGCCAACGTCACGGATATCGCCGTGATCGTGATTTCCGCGACAGATGGCATCATGCCGCAGACCCAGGAAGCCGTCAACCACGCCAAAGCCGCCGATGTGGATATCATTGTCGCCATCAATAAATGCGATTTACCCGGAGCCCAGCCCGAAAAAGTCAAAAGCCGATTGTATGAACTGGAACTGGTTCCGGAAGACATGGGGGGCGATGTGCCGGTGATCTTCACCAGCGCCGTCACCGGCCAAGGAATCGGAGAACTGCTCGACAATATCGCCTTGCGTGCCGAGTTTGCCGAACTTAAGGCCGATCCCGATCAACCCGCGACCGGCACCTGTCTCGAAGCCTACCAATCAGCCGATGAAGGGGTCTTCGCCACCCTGCTCGTCGGCAACGGCACGCTTCATCGCGGCGATGTCGTCCTCTGCGGCTCGACCTACGGCCGAGTCCGGGCGATGTATAACGACCTCGGCGAACCGATCGAAGAAGCCACCCCCAGTATGCCGGTGCGAATCACCGGACTCAATGAAGTGCCGGATGCCGACGATCCGTTCTATGTGGTGGACAATATCAGCACCGCCCGAGAAATCGCCGAGAAACGTCGCGCCCTGAAACTTGAAGCCGATCGCACCAAGTTCACACCGGTCAGCCTCGACAAACTCCGAGAAGCAACTTCCAAGTCGAAGATCACAGAATTGAAAGTGATCCTCAAAGCCGAAGCCCGCGGCTCGGTGGAAGCCATCAAAAAAGAACTGGAAAAACTGACCCACGAGGAAGTGCGAACGCGGGTTCTCCACGCGGGGATCGGGGCGATTACCGAATCGGATGTCACCTTAGCCCTCACCAGTCCGGCGGATACAATCATTGTCGGCTTCAATGTCACGACCGACGATGCCGCCATGAAACTCGCCGAGCAACGCGGCGTTGCCATCCGGGAATATCAAATCATTTACAACCTCGTCGATGACATCAAAGCTGCCCTCGAAGGCCGCTTGAAACCGGTCGAGGAAATCATTCACCTCGGGCGTGCCGTGGTTCGAGAAACCTTCAAGATCAGTAAAGTCGGCACCATTGCCGGGTGCTATGTGACCAGTGGCGTTATCGAACGCACGGCCAAGGTGCGCATCATCCGCGAAGGCACCGTGATTTACCCACCACCGGATAAAGTCGCCACCCTTGAAAGCCTCAAGCGCTTCAAAGACGATGTCAAGGAAGTTCGTGAAGGTTTTGAATGCGGGATGAAAATTGCCGGTTTCGATGACATCAAAGTCAATGACGTTATCGAAGCCTTCAAGATCGAAACCAAGCAGCGGAAGCTGTAATTCCCTCGCCACACTCCGCCCGATACACCGTGCATGAACGGGCGACCCCTATGATCATCGGTGCCCTCCAGGTTCGTCTTCTCGTTCGAGAATCCCGATCCCTGAAAGATAAACGGCAAATTGTCCGCTCGATTCTCGATAGACTCCGCGGACAGTTCAATATTGCCGCCTCCGAAGTCGACCACCGGGATGATCATCGGCAAATTACCCTCGGGATTGCCGCGGTCGGTGATGACCCTGCCGCTATCCGGGGCCTGTTGCAAACCATTCAAGAAGCCCTGCGAAAACACCCCATTGCCGAATATCTCGGCGGGGAAATCGACATCGGCCGGGACATTGTCTAATCAATCCGAACTCGCACCACCTGACTGAAATGATGGCATCCTTCCAATGCCACAGCCCGTGGAGCATGGACTCGTGGAGCATGAAACAGCAACGTGTTCGCAGTTCCAGCTCGCTGTTTGCTCGATTAACAGATGATCAACTGGCGAGCTTCCAAGCGATTTCCCGGCAACAAGCCACACGCCAAGCACGAACCGACACGAAAACGATTCCTTCACACCGAAAGACAAGGTCAGCGAGGTCGTGGCGACAAGTCCCCCTCGGTTTGTGAAAACGGCACCCGGTTGGTGTGTCCGTCATGATGCTGGCGGTCGAATGACTCATTTTCCGGATGCAACGGATTCGACTGATGCAACGGATTCGCCGGGGCCAACTGGCCTTTTTCTCAAAGTGAGCGATCGCTATGTACGGAAGGCGGTCGCCGGAATGGCTTTTGCTCAAGAGAGGGAGGCAGGTAATGCGATCATCCCCAGGGTTCGGTATCTTAGTCACAGTAGCTTTGATGATCTTGTGGTCGCCGAGCCCCGAGCATTGCCAAGCCGGGTGCGGTCCGGGGGGATGCCCTGGCCCGGTCTGCGGTGCCCCGATCTTCGATCTTGGGCCGTATGCTTGCCCCGACTGTGGATTATCGCCGGGCTTCGGAATGACTCCGTCCCGCCCAGCAGCCCCACGGCCGGCGATGTTGCCGCCGCCATCCGCCGCCACCCCGAAACCGACACCGCGGCCGGCGATGTTGCCGCCGCCATCCGCCAGCCCGAAACCGACACCGCGGCCGGTCGTGAGCCAACGAATTGTAGTTCCCGCGCCAGAAGAACTTGGCATCCGCCTGGAACCGATGCCCGATCTTCCTGCCGCTGAAGAACTCGGCATTCGCTTGAAATAACTTTGCGACCAAGCAACTAATCGATTCTGATAACACCCTGGCTTTCTGGCCGGATCAATTCCAGAATTTCCCAGAGTGAGGGATCATCGCTGATCGGAAAATCCGCTCCGACTGCTAGGAACTGATCCCCCAGTTCCTGATCACGG
>Ga0308414_1001222_pt1 | contig 16736 bp, 15 predicted proteins | sample HotsprSampleOS50_FD_205667 | JGI IMG/M metagenome (GOLD analysis project Ga0308414, IMG submission 205667) | Hot spring phototrophic mat microbial communities from Octopus Spring, Yellowstone National Park, Wyoming, United States - 20090730_OS50 ... | reverse complement strand
TAAGAAATATAGCAAGAAATTTAGAAAATATTAGATATCCCGAACGTGGAGAAGATGATTCTTATTATTACGCAGTGTTTTATTCATTCCCTCGATGGATGATTAAAAGATGGATAGACAGCTATGGTGACGAAAATGCTGTAAAATTGATGAATTATTTCAATAAACGACCATATGTTCCTGTTAGAGTAAATACTTTAAAAGCTAATATTGAAGAAGTAAAAGAAATTTTCGATAAGTATAACGTAGGTTACAAGGAATTTATATACGACATCAATTCTTTGATATTAGAATCACCAAGGTATGATATTTCACAAAGCGAAATGTTCAAAAGAGGTTTAATTACGATACAAGATCCTTCTGCCACTTTAGCAGCAAAACTTTCTGGAGCTAAAGAAGGAGATTTAGTATATGATTTGTGTGCTGCACCAGGTGGTAAATCTTTTGTTTTTGCAGAGATGATGAAAAACAAAGGTAAAATTATTGCTATGGATAAACACGCCTCTAAACTAAAATTTATTAAAGAAGGTTCTGAAAGATTAGGTTATAATATTATAGAAACTCTAGAAGCAGATGCTTGTACAATTTCATTAGAACAAAAAGCTGATATTGTATTTGTAGATGCCCCATGCTCTGGATTAGGAACAATTCCCAAGAAAGTGGATATCAAATGGAAAAGAGAACCCGAAGACATTGTTATGCTTTCTTCTTTACAAAAAAAAATACTTGAAAATGCAACTAAATTAGTAAAAATAGGTGGTGCTTTAGTCTATTCTACTTGCACAATAGAACCCGAAGAAAATGAAGAAATACTAAAATATGCTTTAGAAAAGTTTACTAATTTCGAATTGGATAATGCAGCATATTACATTGATAGCGAATTAACTGAAGATGGGTATTATAGAACTATACCATATTTACACAATATAGATGGAGCCTTTGGTTTTAGATTAATTAGAAAAAAATAACATTAATTAATCAAAATTTATTAGTTTTACTTTAATTTTTATACATAAGTTTAAAATGTTTTTTAAGATTTTTTGGATTTTTTTAATTTTTAGTATTAATTTGTATACACAAATTAACACATCAAATAAAACAGAAAAAATCTTTTTTGACGCAATTCTTTTTAAAGGTGATTCATTAAATTATTCGAGATTGGATTGTTACATAGCAGTACCTTATTCTGAATTAAATTTTATAAAAGTAAATAATTTCTTTGCTACTAATTATAATATTATAATAAATGTATATGATTCAAAAAATAATCTAATAGAAACCAAAAAAACAAATAAAAGTATTCGTGTAGATGAATATTCTGTTGCACAAGGAGCAACTGGTTCTATTGATTATCATCAAGAATTTATATATCTGAAAGAAGGAGATTATCAAATAGAAGTAATACTAAAAGATGATTTAGATAAATTAGAATATAGCCGTAAACGGCAAATAAATGTAATAAATTTTGAAAATTATAATTTTTCGCTTAGTGGGATAATGCTTCTTAGCTCGGTAGAAGAAATAAATGGACGCTATAAAATTACACCACATATTTCTGACAATATAGGAAATTTAGTTAACGGTTTCTTTACATTTTTCGAATCTTACAATAAGAGCAATAAATACGACTCTATTGATTACGTTTGGGAAATATTTGATTTAAAAAATCAATTGGTTGCCTATAGCAATAGAATTAGAAGAACAAACAAAGATACTATTAATAGAATAATTATCAATATACCTGCTGTAAAAGAACTTACAACAGGCAATTACACTCTTAGAATAGTTGCATTAGAACCATTAAATATAGATGAATATAGCGATAAATCTGCTCTTGCTATAACTAAAAGATCAATTAGTTATATAAAAACTGTAGCAGGAAATATCATTTCAGATATAAATAATGCAATTAGACAACTTAGATATGTTGCAAATAGAGATGAAATAGAGTATATCCAAAGTGCACCAACAGAATCAGAAAAAATTAAAAGATTCGAAGAATTTTGGAAAAATTTAGATCCATCAAAAGGTACTGATAGGAACGAAGCTTTCGATGAGTATTATTATAGAATTAATTATGCAAATCAAAAGTTTAAATCTTTTAAGGAAGGTTGGCTAACTGATATGGGAATGATATATGTAATTTTTGGCGATCCAATTACTATTGATAGACAAACAGGCTATGGGGATGGCAAAACCTACGAAAGATGGATTTATCAAAATAATAGAGAATTTATTTTTGTAGATAATACTGGTTTTGGTGATTTCAGATTAATCAGACCACTAACAGTAACAGAAAAATATAGATATAGAAATTAATTTATAAATAAAAGTGAGTATAACAAAATGAGCATAAGTGTAATTATTCCTGCCGGAGGTGTAGGAAAACGTTTTGGTGCAAATGTACCGAAACAATTTGTAGAAATTGGTGGTTCGCCTATTTTAGTTCATACAGTTGAGATTTTCAATCAGATTGAAGAAATTGATTCTATAGTAGTATGTGTTCATAGCGAGTGGTATACTTTTACTAAACAAATGTTCGATAAATATGGCAAAGGAAAAGTAAAAGAAATAGTAGTTGGTGGATTAGAAAGACAAGACTCTGTATACAATGGAATAAATACAAAAACAGTAAGCGAATCTGATATTGTATTAGTTCACGACGCTGTAAGACCTTTTTGTACTAAAGATTTAGTAAAAAGAATATTAGAAACTGTAGAAGAAACAGGAGCTGTAATTCCAGCTATCAAACCTAAAGAAACAATTAAAGAAGTTTCGCACAAAAACGAAGTTATTAAAACTATAGACAGAAGTAAACTAAGTTTGATACAAACTCCGCAAGCTTTCTGGTACGATATATTAAAAAATGCTTATGATAAGGCAATGAAAGCTAATTATTATGGGCCAGATTCAGCATCGCTTGTAGAATTTATTGGATATAAAGTAACTGTAATAGATGGTGAAGATATAAACATCAAAATTACTACTCCATTCGACCTTAAAGTAGGTGAATTAATATTTAATGATATAAAAAATTAAAATTTTTATAAAAATAAGGGGATTGTAAAATCCCCATATTCATTTAAAATTTTTAAGTTTTAAATTATCCTAAAGTCAATTTTCCTGCAAAATGTTTCATAAATTGCACTCTTTCGTATGCAGCCGGATTACCTAATGAAGATTGAGACAATATTCCTCTAAATTCATTAATTGATTCGAAATCGTGTTGGCTCATCCATAATTTTACAAAATTTAACATATTAGTAATTACTTCGAATTCATTATAATATATAGTAGAAGCTATTTGGACTACATCAGCACCTGCTAATATCATTTTAATTACAGATGCACCATCGTGAATACCTGTAGTAGCAGCCAAACTACAATTAATTCTATTAGCAACAATTGCTATCCAACGTAATACCAAATGAATATCAGAAGGTTTAGAATACAAAATACCAGGAATAACCTTTATATTATCTATATCTATATCAGGATTATAATAACGATTGAACAATACAAGACCATCAATTCCGGTATCAGATAGTCTTTTTATCATATTTGCTAAATTAGAAAAATGATAACTTATCTTTAATGCTATTGGAATGCTAACAGTATTTTTTACTTTTTCGATTACATCAAAATATACTTTTTCGTTTTCTTCGGAAGTTCTATTAAAATCCGAAGGCATTAAAAACATATTAAGTTCTAAAGCATCTGCTCCACTATCCTGTATTTTTTTTGCATATGTAGTCCACTCGTTAGCACTAACACAATTGATAGATGCTATTATTGGTATGGATAGTTTAGATTTAGCAGTTTTTATTAAATTAATATATTTCGATACGCTATCTTCCATTTCATCGTATGTAAAAGCATCGTAAATTTCGGGATATATAGATGAAGCTGTTATTACAGTAGAGCGTTGTTTATTTATTTCTGCTATAATATCTTCTTCGAATAAACTTTTTAGCACTATAGCACTTACGCCTGCATTTTCTAATTCTATTAGATAATCTATTTTACCTGTTAATCCAGAGCTTGCTGCTATTATTGGATTTTTAAGGTCTAACCCTAAATACTTTGTTGATAGTATAGACATAAAATTAACCTTTTTTTAGAATAGTAAAAATATTAACAAAAATAAGAAAATTATTAATAAAATTTATAACAATAAATTCTGATATTTTTTAAAAAAATCATAATAAAGTGGAAAATTTTTAAATTTTTTTCTTTGTTTTAAAAAAAAAGTGTATATTCGTGTGTGAAAGTGGGTAAAAGTGGTAAATTTTTCCAGAAATAATTTTTAAAGTATTATGGCATTCTTCAAAGGACAGGAAATATACTCCTTAGATAGCAAAGGTAGAGTAAATATTCCTGTAAAAATGCGAAAAGCAATGAGCCCAGAATCTCAGGATACCTTTACTTTGCTTCGTGGGCAGGAAGAATGCATAGTAGCATATCCATTAGACGAGTGGAAAAAATATGAAGAGAAATTTTCTACATTAAATCAATTTGTACCAGAGAACAGATATTTCTTAAGAACTTTATTACAATGGTCTGAAGAAGTAACATTAGATGCACAACAAAGAATAATGTTACCGAAAAAATTAATAGAATTTGCTGGTTTAGAAAACAGGGTAATGATAATAGGAATGATAGACCATATAGAATTTTGGAATCCTGAAAAATTCGAAGAATATATGAATAGACACGAAACAAATTTCGAAGATGTATCAAAGAAAGTAATGGCAACTTAGAAATAAATGAGAAAAAGAAAGAAAGATGATGATAAAAACAACTTAGTAAGAAAAGATTATGAATATCATCTTTCGGTTTTATTAGAAGAATCAATACGTTATTTGATAAATGATAAGAATGGCATCTATGTAGATGGTACTTTAGGTGGCGGTGGGCATGCAGAGCGGATACTTCAGGAGCTAGATTCTGGGGGGAATTTACTAGCTTTTGATAAAGATCCGGACGCTATTGCGTTTGTTAAGAGGAAGCTCAGTAAATATTTACAAAATGATGCGTCGCCTAAACTTACCATTTATAACGAGTGCTATTCTACTGCTTGCGAAAAATCTGCTGTATGGGGTAAATTTAGTGGTTTTTTACTTGATTTGGGTGTTTCCTCTAAGCAGTTAGATAACCCTGCTAATGGTATTAGTTATCGTTTCGATGCCCCGTTAGATATGCGTTTCGGAACTAGCGGTACTACAGCAGGTGAATTTATTAACACAGCAGGTCTTTCCGAGCTAAAGCAGGTTCTACGCTCTTATGGCGAAGAACCATTTGCAGGATTGATAGCACGTCGTATTATAGAAAGGCGACGTGCTTCAACCATTCTTAGTACTACAGACCTTAGGCAATTAATAGAAGAAATTACACCCCCACCTTATAGAAATAAAACTTTAGCTCGTGTATTCCAAGCATTTAGAATTGTTGTAAATGATGAATTAAATGTTTTAGAAAGAACTCTTAATTGTATAATTCACAAAATGAAGCAAAATTCACGTATTGTTATTATTTCTTATCATTCATTAGAAGATAGAATAGTTAAAAATTTTTTTAGAGAAAATTCTAAAAGCTTGGATAATTCTCATAAATTAAAAATAATTACTACTAAACCAATTACACCATCTAAAGAAGAACAATCAGAAAATCCACGTTCTCGTAGTGCAAAACTTCGTGTAGCAGAAATTATATAATTTTTGTTATAGGAGAGCCCCATTGCGAGAAAAAGAAATTCTCACCTAATGAAATACGCTCTCTTGGTTTTGTTTCTAATTCTTTGTGATCATTATCTAACACATCTATATTTTCACTCTGATATCCAACCGCTATCATTGCCATAGGTGTAAAGTTTTCGGGAATATTAAACTCTTTTTTTATTTTATCTACGTCGAAACCGCCCATTGGATGTGCCATCATACCCAGATCAACTGCTTGAAGATATAGATTTTGTGTAGCAGCACCCGCATCGAATTGTGCCCAACGATTAGGCTCGCCATTATATCTAAATTTATTGTCTGCTAATACACATATTAATACAGGAGCCGTACGAACCCAACGCTGATTCCATTCTACTAAGCAAGAAAATGCTTTATCATAATTAGCTTCATCCTCGTACTTATCCCAAATTATAAATCTATATGGCTGGTCATTAAAGCAAGACGGCGCCCATCGTGCTGCCTCGCAAATTGCAATAATATTTTCTTTTGGGACTTTTTTATTAATATCGAATGCTCTGATACTCCAACGTTTAGCAATAATTTCATTTATTGATTGTGATGTAATAGCTTTTTTTTCTATCATTTAGTATTCCTCCAATTTCTTAAAATATTTAAAACATTGTTAAAATCAAGAGGTAGATTACTTGAAAAATTCATAAATTCTTTTTTTATAGGATGATAAAATCCTAGAGTTTCTGCGTGTAATAAATGACGATTAATAAGAGATAAACATTTATTTGCTATTTTATTTACTTCGGGAGTACCGCCACGAACTAATTGGTTACCGCCATAAGAATCATCCCCAAATACAGGATGATTAATATGTGATAAATGCACTCTAATTTGATGAGTTCTTCCTGTAAATAATTTTAATCTAATTAATGTAACAAATTCAAATCTATCTACTACTTGATAAGATGTTTTAGCAGGCTTGCCATTTTTTTTAACAACAGCAAATAGTTTCCTATTTTTTGGTGAGCGACCAATATCGCCTTCAATAACACCTTCATCATCTTTTAGGTCTCCCCAAACTAAAGCTAAATATTTTCTATCTGTAGTCCTTTCTGCAAATTGTTTAGATAAATTAGCGTGAATTTCGGGATTTTTTGCAATAACTAAAATACCAGATGTATCTTTATCTAAACGATGAACTATACCAGGTCTTACTTCTTCGCTTGCAAATATTTCACCTTCTGAAATATCTTCTTCATCTTCTTCTAAATCCAAATTTTCTATTTTTATGCTTCTTCTCAATCCTAAATGATACAATACAGCATTTACAAGTGTACCGTAACGATGACCATAACCCGGATGAGTACACATAAAAGGTGGTTTATTTACTACCATTAAATATTCATCTTCGTATATTATATCGAGCGGAATATTTTCGGGCAATAATTCTAAAGGTGGTGCTTTCATTATTTTGCAAATTATATGGTCGCCTGGTTGGACTTTTTTAGATGCTTTAGCAACTTTACCATTTATGGTTACCCTTTGTTCTTCAATTGCTTTTTGCACTCTATTTCTAGTAGCATTATATATAGCATTAGTTAGGAAATGGTCTAAACGCTCGGGCTTTTTTCCTTTTTGGACATTAAATTCGAATATAGTTTCTATATAATCGGGATAATTTTCTTTATCTTTATTTACATCTTTCATCAATGAAAAAACGTAAATATTTTTTTATCATTTTTTTACTCAATATTTGATTATATTAACATATTTAAAAATTTTGAGAATTTTAAGTATTTAAATTGTCATTATATATGTTAGAATTACAATTTTTGAAATGTTTATAATATTATTAAACATATTTTTTATATTTTGGCTAATTAGCTGTGATACCTGCGAAATTAATTCTCCCGATAGCGGTATTGCAAGCGAACGTCTATATTTTACTTCTATTATTAGCAATACAAATAATCCGAATATATATTATGTAAAATTAAATAATGGCGAACCTATCAAAATTATACAGAATTCTATTCTATACTCTAAGCCTTCTGAAAATGGTATAATTTGCTATATCTCTAAGAACAAAGATGGGTTAAAAGAATTATATACCTTTAATATTAATAATAAAAGATCTACATTTATTACCAAAGAAAGCCCAATTTACGATATAAATAATCCAATTATTAGTAATGACGGTTTAAAAATTGCATTTTCTTCGGAGAATAAATTAATTGTTTATAATAACGATAATTCAAATTCATTCAATTTAATTACAAATAATTTGGCAATTAATTCCGAATACTTATTTTCGTTAGATTCTAAATACTTAGCATTATTCGAAGAAGAGAAAAACAATATTAATCTAAAAATTATTGACGCTAATAATTTAAATCAAGTAATTATAGTTTTTAGTAAAAGCGAATCTAACATTAATAAAAACCAAATAAATGATATCATTAGCTGGGATAATAAAAACAATCTATTTTATTCTATCAACAAAAATGATACATCTAAGATAGTTATAATAAATTTATCAACAAAAAATTCTGAAGAAATAAAATTAATTAACCCAAATATTAATTTTTATAATGCTGAAATTTCTTATGATGGTAATTATTTAGCTTTCATAAACAAAGATGATAATCTATGGATAATGACTCTTGCTAGCAAAGATTTTAGATTTTTTAAAATTACAAATTATGCTTTCGAACAAGAATTATCTAATATTAGCTGGTCTAAGAACAATCAATACGTAAGTTTTTTGTTAAAGAACAAATTAAGCGAGAACAGTTTTAAAATTTTATTTAAAGCAGATATCAATTATATTAATAACTTAATACAAGCAAAATCAATAGATTTGATAAGTAACAATGTTTTTAAAGGGTTTATAAATTAATGAAAGATTTTAGCAAAATGTCTGATTCTGAATTAACTACTTTTCTAAAATCTGAGAGTAAAAGTAGTAAAGAAGCAGCTTTTGCCGAAATTTATAACAGATACAATAATATGGTTTATAATTATTGCATAAAATTTTTAAATAATAGGAATGATGCATACGATGTATTTCAAGATATTTTTCTCAATTTTATTCAATATGTAAATAGAGAAGGTTCGATTAATAATCTAAAACATTTTTTACTTAAAAGTAGTAGAAATTCTTGCATAAATTTTATTAAAAAGCATAAAGAAAAAGTAGAATTAGATTTAGATAAAATAGAATTTTCGAATGAAGAGAGAGAATACGATAAATTAGATAAACTAAGATATGCAATTTCATTACTCGAACCATCGCTAAAAGAAGTAACAATACTTAGATATTACGAAGATTTATCTTACGAAGAAATTGCCAATTTGGTAAACGAAAGTTTAGGCGTGGTAAGAAATAGAATTTATAGAGGCAAAAAAAGAATAATTGAAATCTTAGAAAAACTAAATAAAAAAAATGAAAAAAAAATAAAAATTAATAAATAAATGAGTAATTTTATGTACCAAAAATTTATACACGATTATTTTGAAGGTAATTTAAGCAAAGAAGAAGTCGATTTTCTCTTTGCTCAATTACCTAATGATAATGATTTGAAGAAGGAATTCGAATCGCAGCAAGATTTGTTGAATCTAATTAAACAAGATAAAATTAATACAACTACACCTGTTGCCCTTACCGCTTCGCTATTCTCTAAACTTAATTATGGAATACCATTCGAAGGTTCAAAAATATTATCGAAAAATAAAAATTATAGATGGGTATATTCTGCTTTGCTATTACTATTTGTAGTTACTATACCTTTAACATTATATTTTACTGTTAATGATAGTCAATTAAAAAATTCAACAAAAAGTAATAATACAACTAAAACTAATCAAATAAATAAAAATAATAATATTTCTTTCATAAATAATCAAAATTTGACTATAAACAAGATTGAAAATAATGATAAAGATAATTCTTTGTATCAACAAAATTTACTATTATCTGATAATGATTTATATAAAAAGCGAAATTTATCAAAAAATAAAAAAAATTTTAACGATAAATTAGAAAATAGTAGTTTTTTAAATATTCTTGAAGTAAATCATAGCAATTTTAGTAGCAGAAATAACGAATACATTAATAATTTTTTTAATAATTCTATAAAAATGGATAATAATATAAATAGCAATATTTTAGAGAATAATGTTTTAGTATTAAATAATAATTTGTATAAATTAAAAAATTTAGAAATATACTTTGATTTTAAAAATAATTTAAATAATGAACCAAATATTAAATTAAATAATTCGAGCAGTAATCTAACAAACTTAAATTTAGGATTTAAATATAAATTAAATGAAAATTCAAAAGTTGGATTTGAAATCGGTCAAGAAAATTTTACACAAAACTTTAGAACTTTTGATGGATTGATTTATCAGCAATCGCCGAATTTGCTCTATTTAGGTCTTAATTATACTTACCTTGCTAATTTTATAGAATTGCCTATGGATGCTATTCCTTACGGACAGATTAGCGCTCTAGCTACAACAATAGGTCCTATATTAAAGATTAATTCAGGAATAAGTTTATTCGCTAATAATAATTTATCAATCAATTTAGGTATAGAGTATTTATCTTTGTATTATAATGTAAATTCTAACATTTATAATTCAAGTAAGATTAATGTAACGGGAGGTTTGGTATTCAAATTTTAAATTCAATAGTTATTTTTATAATATTTATATTAATAATCTCTGGTTGCGAGTGTGTCCCCAATTTAGATGCACCAAAGGTAATAACACCTGAAAATAGTACCGATTGTATGTTTATTAATTGTATCGAAGGTCAAAATAAAATATATTTCGTTACTGATGGAATAGACATATTAGATGCTATAGAATATAACAAAACAGAAGCAAAGTTCTACAAAGTAAAAATTAATAATTCTTATCTTAAAATTAAAGCATCTGATAAAATTACTACAATTTATAATGCACCTATTAACTTCCAAAAAGTTTATAAATATATATTAGTTGTTGCAGGTAAAAATTTAGATATAAAGACATTATTAATAAAAGAAGAAGTATTAAATCCAAACAATTCATATATTAAAATTATAAATGCTACTAATTTTAATGAGCTAATAAATATTAGTTTGACAACCGAAAAAGATACTTTAAAATTTCAAATTCAAAATCTTTCAACAACGGATTATATAGAAATCAAGTCAAATAAGTTAAATAATATTCATCTAACTGATAATAATGGGACTACCTTGTTACTTCTAAAAAATCAAGAATTAATTTATAAGAATAACTTAATTATTTTAAAAGGTTCTAATACTATAACATATCCACTTTTTACTGAATTAATTGGTTATAATTAATTTTAATCAAATTTTTTGATTAAATACCTTTATTATTTTTTCATTTGAATAAATGAAAAAAAATAAAAATAATATCGAACAAATCGAAGAAATTATAGATAAACTTATTCTTTTATTATCAAATTTAGAAAATTATGAAGAATTAAAACCCGATACAATTAGCAAATTAATAAATAATTTAAATAAAAACTATAATTTTTTGAAAAATTTAGACATTAAGAAAAATATTGATAATGAAAAAATTGAATTATATAAAAATCTAATTGAAAATAGAGACACATTTGAAATATATCAAAAATTAATCGAAAAATTATTCACATCCTCAAATAAATTATTTTAATATTTGAGCATTTTTCATATTTTAGAGATTTAATAATTTATAAAAAATACTTGTTAAGAAGTTGGATATATATTGCTTTGATATTTCTTTTTATTTTTATAAAACCTATATTAGGTAAGGATACTATTAATATTTATTATCATCAATTATTCGAAAAGAATAAAACAAATCCCGACGAAATAATTTCTCTTGCAAAAGAATACTTTGATAACTATCTATGGAAAGATCTACAATCAATAAAAGAATTTGTATCTTTATTAAATAATATTTCGAATGAATGCAATATACCATTATTGAAACCACTTGGGAATTTAATATACGGAAAAGCATTAGTGTATAAAGGTGAATTTACAGAAGCTATATCGTATTTGGACGAAGCTTTATTTGGATTTACAGAATTATCAAACGATGAATTTCTAGCAGAATTATATAATAGTTATGGAATATGCTATTTACTACAGGATAATCAAAATCTTGCTGAAACATATTTTAATAAATCTAAAGATATTTGTATTAAGAATAATTATAATGAATTATTAATTGCTGTAAATAATAATCTTGCACGCACTTTTATAAAAAATAAACCCGATAAAGCTTTAGATTTTCTATATGAAAACGAAAAGATTGCCACAAAAAATAATATAACTAAATATACAATAACAACTAAATTTCTTATAATTTTTGCTTTAATCAACTTAAATAAATTAAAAGATGCTAAAATAATTTTAAATGATATAAAACCCGAAATATTATTTCGAAAAAAAGAAATTGAACTATTTGAATATACGTTTTTATTAGGTAAAATAGAAATTAAACAAAATAACTTTGTTGAAGCATTAAATCATTTTAAGTCTGCAGAGTCCTTTGTTAATTTGATTGATATTGATACGAAGATAGAGTTATATTTCGATATGGCTACTACTTTTCAAAAATTATCTATGAGTAATCAAGCAATAGAGTATTTTAAAAAAATAATATTTACTAATAGAACAAGCCATCCAACTGTAGGAAATACTTATAAATTATTGTCTGATGAATATAATAAATTATCTAAATATGACTCTGCATATAATTATCTTAATTTATACACAAAATTTAAAACTGAAGAATACGAAAAAAAATTAAATAACGAAATCCAAAATCTATTAAAAAATACAGAAATTGCTAAGCATCAATTAAATCTTCAGAATGAATTATTAGCAACTAAAGAGAAAGAATATAGAACACAGAGTTTTATTTTATTTTTTTCAATTATAGCAATTATAGTTCTAATTATATTTTTAGTAATATTTATAAGAAGTTCAACTAAAAACTATGAATTGACACAAAAATTAAAAGAAGAAATAGAACGCTCCAAAGAATACCAAAAGAAATTAGAAGAATACCAAAAACAAATAGAAGAATCAAATAACTTTAAGTCTGCAATTATAAGAAATATGACACACGAAATAAAAACACCTTTCAACGGATTACTTGGCTTTATTAGTTTGATTAAAAGAAAAGCATTATCAATTAATGACGATGATCTAATAGAATACTCAAAATTTGTAGATAAAAGCAGTCATAGAATATATGAATTAGTATCCAATCTTAATGATTTATCATTATTAGAATCAGGTGAATATAATATTAGATATGGAATTTGTCATTTACCGGATCTGATTAATGACGCATATTTCGGATATATTCACGATTGTATAGAAAAAGATATAGAATTAAAAATTGAAAATATTGATAATATAATTATTGAAACAGATTCTAATTCATTATCAAAAGCTTTAAAAAATGTAGTAGATAATGCGGTAAAATTTACTCATAAAGGATATGTTAAAATTTACACTAATTATATAGATAAAACTCTAACTATAACTGTAGAAGATACGGGTATTGGTATGTCACCCGAAAGTATTGAAAATATTGGTATACCATTTAAGCAATTAGATATGTCTATAACAAGAAATTACGAAGGTATAGGATTAGGACTTGCAGTAACAAAAAAAATAATCAACAAACTTAACGGAAAATTTGAAATAAAAAGCAAGCTAAATCAAGGTACTAAGATTAGTTTTGTATTCGAGAATATAACTGTTCGTAATGATTTAATTTAACTATTTAATGTAAAAAGTAGCATCTACTACAGATTTTATAACTTTTTCTTTGCTAGTTACATCGTACACTCCCCAATCGGAAATATCAGTAGAATTAACTGCTGTGATTTGGAATATACCTTGCCTTGCAGACTTTAGACCGCCAATTTTATCTTCTACACCATCAGCCAATTCTACAGCTCGTTTTTTAGCATCTTTTAGGGATTCGCCTAACATCTTGACTTTATATTTATTTAAATCCGAAATAAAATATTGTGGTGGCATAGAATTAATATCAACTCCTTCCAATACTAAATCATTAACTTTCGATGAAATTTCTTTGATTTTATCAACATTATTAGAAGTAATTGATAATATTTGTCTTGATGAATATCCCCTAAATCTTTGATGTGAAGTCTCGCCATATACAAAGTCGTATTCAGAATTAAAATTTAGACTGCCTTCAGCAATCATTTCATTGCTTATTCCATTTTTTTTCAAATATTGTAAAGCTTTTTCTTTGTTATTTTGCATAATTTTATATGCTTCTCCTTTATCATTAGGATGAAAACCAACCACTTCTAAATCCCATTTAGCTAAATCGGATGTTATCTGTAGTTCTGCGTAGCCTTTTACGGTAATAGTTCGAGAAGTATCCTTAATATTCATAATTCCATAAGAAATAATTAGAGCTGCAATAATTATTGCAACGCCAATTACTATATAATTTTGATAATTTTTATTAGAATTTTCCATTTTAATGCTCCTAGTTATGTAAATTAATTAATTGGTTTTCTTGAACATTTTTTAAAGAATCTTTTTTTCTTTTCATTTCTGCTTTCTGTCTTCTTAATTTATTAAAATTAATAGATTCAGTTATTTTAACACCCTCCCTAATTATTCCTCTTGCTCTTAATGTATCTTCTGCATAAACATAACGATAACGGTTTGGTAAAATTCCTCTTACATCTTCTGGTATTTGAGAGATTGGAATTAGTGCTTCTTCAACTTTTAAAGGATTTTCAGGCAAATTTATAAATATATCTTTATTAGAATTTAAATATAACCAATCCCCTTTTTTACCTTTAGAAAAATCATAATGATCTATTATAATAACTGGTGTTCCCGATAAATGAATAGGTACCTTATTAGAATCGTATTTAGCACCTTCGCCCCATTTATATAGCCATTTAGCATCGTCCATAAATTGTCTGATACAAGAGTGCGATGCAGGATATCCAGGCATATCAAATTTATGAAAAGCACTCCCTGCAAAACGGTGAAAATTCCACGTATAAGGCATTATCCATGTAGAATCTAAAGAAGACCTTCTTAATTCGGCTTTCCATACTAAAGCATATCTTCCCGGATAGGAAGGTGTTTTTTCTTTTCCAGTATTTGCAGCTGCAAATCTAACTAATTTACCATACTCGTAGCAAGCATAGGACTGCCATTTATTAGAAACCATAATTAATTTAGGGATATCTTTTGCCTCTTTATAATAATACGGGAATATGCTATAAGCACGCATATCATCAAAGAATTTATCTGGAATTAATATAGTATCGCCTACTTTAATATAACCTAATTCTTTTCTGAGTATTGTTCTCATTGCTTTGTTTAGAGCAGGATTATTAGAATCAAATGAATATTTTTTTAATAATTCTTTTCTTATTTTTTGGTTACTTACAACAAACCTTTCATACTTAATTAATGGAAAAGTATCTAAGTTTTTTAATATGCTATCAATTTTATCTCGATTATCAACTACTTTCGATAAATTAATTGAATTATTCTTATCATCCAAATTTTTGTTTTCGGAGCAAGAAATTAGCATTACTAAGAAAAATATTATGTAAATAGATACTTTCAAAAATAGGATCATAAATTAGTACAAATATAATCAAAGAAAATTCTATAATGGAATATTTCCGTGTTTTTTTGGTGGATTTTTATCAACTTTATTTTCTAAATAAGAAAATGCTTCAATAATAATTTTTCTAGTATATTTAGGTTCAATTACATCATCTATATAACCATAAGAAGCTGCTATATATGGATTTGCAAATTTTTCGTTATATTCTTCGATTAGTTCAGCTTCTTTTTTAACAGGATCTTCAGCATTTTCTATTTCTTTTTTAAATATTATTTCTACGGCACCTTTAGCTCCCATTACAGCAAGTTCGGCAGTTGGCCATGCAAAATTTAAATCTCCACGAATATGCTTACTGCTCATTACATCATAAGCGCCACCATATGCTTTCCTTGTAATTACTGTTACTTTAGGTACAGTTGCTTCGCAGTAAGCATATAGTAATTTTGCTCCATTAGTAATTATTCCACGCCATTCTTGGTCAGAGCCAGGCAAAAATCCTGGAACATCTTCTAATGTCAATATTGGAATATTGAAAGCATCACAAAATCTAATAAATCTAGCTGCCTTTTTTGAAGCATCGATATCTAATACACCAGCTAATACTGCAGGTTGATTAGCAACTACTCCTATAGAACGTCCCCCTAATCTAATAAATCCAACTATTATATTTTGGGCATAATCTTTATGAACTTCTAAAAATTCACCCTTATCAGCAATGATATGAATAATATCTTTCATATCATAAGGTTGATTAGGATTAGCAGGAACTATGTATGTTAATTCTTCATCAATTCTATCAATAGGATCATCATTAGGAATATATGGTGGTTCTTCCGCATTATTTTGTGGTATAAAACTTAATAATTTCTTCAAAATATCAATAGCATCTAAATCATTCTCCGCAACGAAATGAGCTACACCGCTTTTTGTAGCGTGAGTAACTGCACCACCTAATTCTTCGCTTGTTAATTCTTCGTGTGTAACTGTTTTTACAACTTTTGGTCCTGTTACAAACATATATGATGTATGCTTTACCATAATTATAAAATCTGTTATAGCGGGAGAATACACTGCTCCGCCTGCACATGGGCCCATTATGAGAGATATTTGTGGGACTACTCCCGATGCTAATGTATTTCTTAGAAAAATATCTGCATATGCACCCAAAGAAATTACTCCTTCCTGTACGCGTGCACCGCCCGAATCATTTAATCCTATAATGGGAGTACCAGTTTTTAGTGCTAAATCCATAATTTTACATATTTTCTTACCGTGCATCTCTGCTAAACTTCCACCCAATACTGTAAAGTCTTGAGCAAAAATATATATTTTCCTACCTAAAATTTCACCATAGCCTGTTACAACTCCATCTCCTAATGGTAC
>Ga0308414_1001220_pt1 | contig 16759 bp, 17 predicted proteins | sample HotsprSampleOS50_FD_205667 | JGI IMG/M metagenome (GOLD analysis project Ga0308414, IMG submission 205667) | Hot spring phototrophic mat microbial communities from Octopus Spring, Yellowstone National Park, Wyoming, United States - 20090730_OS50 ... | reverse complement strand
GCAATAATAAAGTAAGAGAAGCAATTCATACAGTATTTCTTTATCACGCTATAAAAGCAGGTCTTGATATGGGAATTGTAAACGCAGGTCAATTAGAAGTTTACGAAGAAATAGAACCTGAACTATTAGAATTAGTGGAGGATTTGATCTTTAATAGAAGGAATGATGCTACTGAGAGAATGCTTGAATACGCTCAAAAAAATAAAGGAACTGTAACAGATTCTAAAACAGAAAAAGAATGGCGAAAATTACCTGTAAATGAAAGACTAAAATATGCTTTAATTAAAGGAATTATAGAATATATAGAAGAAGATACAGAATTGGCAAGACAACAATACAAAAATCCATTAGAAGTAATCGAAAAACCATTGATGGAGGGAATGAGTATTGTTGGTGATTTATTTGGTGCTGGTAAAATGTTCTTGCCACAAGTAGTAAAAAGTGCAAGAGTAATGAAAAAATCTGTTGCTTATTTAATACCATTTATTGAGAAAGAATTAAAGCAGTCTAATAAACAAAGTTCAGGGAAGATTTTACTTGCAACTGTAAAAGGCGATGTACACGACATTGGCAAAAATATAGTAGGTGTAGTATTAGCTTGCAATAACTATGAAATTTTAGATTTAGGTGTGATGGTACCAGTTGAAAAAATTATAGAAGAAGCCAGAAAAAATGATGTTGATGTAATTGGATTATCGGGACTAATTACTCCATCATTAGATGAGATGATTCACGTTGCTAAAGAATTAGAAAGGCATAATTTTGATGTTCCATTACTAATTGGCGGGGCTACTACATCCAAAATTCATACAGCTGTAAAGATTGCTCCTAATTATTCTCATCCTGTAATTCACGTGTTAGATGCAAGTAAAAGTGTTCCTGTTGTATCTAATTTACTAAATAACCAAATAAAGATAGATTTTATAAATCAAATCAAAAATGAATATAAAAAATTACGTGAAAATCATTTAAAATCACAATCCAAACAAAATTTATGTGAATACCAAGAAGCAATTGAAAACCATTTCAAAATAGATTGGACTAAGCAAGTAATTAAAAAACCAAATTTTATTGGTCAAAAAATTGTTAAAAATTGGGATTTAAATCAATTAAGAAATTATATCAACTGGACACAATTTTTTGTAACTTGGGAAATAAAGGGTAAATATCCACAAATTTTCGAGCACCCCGAAAAAGGTGAAGAAGCTAAAAAATTATATAAAGATGCAAACGAAATTTTAGATTATGTAATAAACAATAATCTAATAAGTGCAAATTGTTTTTATGGTATTTATCCAGCTAATTCTATTAACAATGAAGATGTTATTTTATATAAAGATGAGAATAGAATTGAAAAATTGATAACTTTTAATTTTTTAAGACAACAGCATCCTATAAAGGTTGGAGTGTCTAACTATTCATTAGCAGACTTTATAGCTCCATTGGAAAGTAATTTGGTAGATTATTTAGGATTTTTTGTTGTTACTGCAGGAATAGGAGTAGAAGAATTATCAAATGAATATATTAAAAATAATGATGACTATAAATCTTTTATGCTAAAAATTTTAGCAGATAGACTTGCAGAAGCTTTTGCAGAATTATTGCACGAGAAAATTAGGAAAGAAATATGGGGCTATTCTGAAGTTGAGAATCTAAATATTGATGAACTAATATCTGAAAAATATCAAGGAATTAGGCCTGCTATAGGCTATCCATCTATACCTGATCATTCAGAAATAACTAAAATTTTTGAATTATTAGTGAATGAAAAAGATAATTTAGGCATCGAGATTACAGAAAACTTTATGATGTGGCCAGCTGCTTCTGTTAGCGGACTTTACTTTGCAAATGAGCAAGCAAAATATTTTGCAGTTGGCAAAATAAATAAAAATCAAGCAGATTCGTATATAGCCCGAAAAGGTATGCCAAAAGAAATATTTTATAAGTTATTAGCTAATTATATTGATGAATAATTCAGATATAAAACCAAAAAGTAAAATATATAGATTTGTTTTTCTTATATTGGGATTTTTCTTTTTATTGCTTGGTATTATTGGTATTTTTTTACCTGTTATGCCTACAACAATTTTTATTTTACTTTCAGCTTGGAGTTTTTTTAGAAGTTCAGAAAAATACTATAACTGGTTAATTAGAAATAGATATTTTGGGAAAATAATATTAAATTATAGAAAATATAAAGGAATTGACCCAAAGACAAGAATTAGATCTATGATTTTATTATGGGGATCATTATTAGTTTCAATGATATTGATAAATAAAGAATGGGCATATATTTTGCTTACCTTAGTTGGAATAGGTGTTAGTTGGCACTTACTTGCATTAAGAACTTTATCTAACGAAGAGATTTTAAGTTTAGAGAATGAAATTAATTCACAATCTCGATAAAAAATATTCTACATTATTAGAATGTGCTATAAAAGCACGTAGTAAAGCAAAAGCAGATTATTCAAAGTATAGAGTAGGAGCTGCACTTTTAGATAGTTTTGGGAATATACATCTTGGATGCAATGTAGAATCTGCAGATTACACTCTTACAACACACGCTGAAATGCTTGCAGTTGATAATTTTATACTTAATGGTAATGGTAATATTGAAGTTATTTTAATTGTTTTAGAAGGTGAGAATAAACCTGCTACTCCTTGTGGGCTATGCAGACAAAAATTAAATGAATTTGCTTCTAAAGATCTAAAAATTATCTGTGTTAATTTAAACAATAAAGAAAAAATTAATTCTATATATGAATTTACTTTAGAAGAATTGTTACCTTATAGTTTTGATAGTAGTTTTTTGAATTCAAAGTAGAGATATTATTTTTTAATTTCTTTATCTATTTCGTTTGTTACTTCATCGATTTGTTGCTTGATTTGTTGCTGAGCTTTTCTTACTTCTGTAACACCTTTACGCATATAACGTGCAATTTCGGGTAATTTATCTGGCCCGAATAAAAGTAAAATTAAAAGTACTATTAATATTAGTTCTCCGCCACCAATATCGAACATATAAACACCGTAATTTTTATAATTGCTCGTTATTATTATCTTTTTTTATGTCGTTATTTTTGTTTTCATCTTCGGTAGAAGCGGCTTTTTTAAATTCTTTAATACCGCTACCTAAACCTTTCATCAATTCGGGAATTTTTTTAGCACCAAACAATAATACCAATACTAAAACAATCAAAATTAATTCTGTTGGGCCTAAACCAAACATATCTACCTCACAAAAAATTTAGAATAGAATTAAAAATACTTACTCCATCATTGCCACCTAATAATTGCTCGGAATAACGTTCGGGATGTGGCATCATTCCTAATACATTTCTATTTTTATTTATAATACCTGCTATATTTAACAAAGAACCATTTGGATTAATATTATTATTAATATTACCTAATTCATCAGAATATTTAAAAACTATCTGATTATTTTCTACTAATTGATTCAGTGTTTCATTATCTGCTATATATCTACCTTCACCGTGAGCAATAGGTATTTTAATAACATCTTTATCGATTTTGTTAGAAAAAGGAGTATTTTTATTAATCACTTTTAAATATACATCTTTACAAATAAAATGTAAATTTTCATTTCTAACTAACGCACCTGGTAACAATTTTGCTTCAGTCAATATTTGAAATCCGTTACAAATTCCAATTATAAATTTCCCTTTATTTGCAAAATTAATTACTTCTTTCATAATAGGAGAAAATCTTGCTATAGCTCCACATCTTAGATAATCTCCATAGGAAAATCCACCTGGCAATAATATACATTCTATATCATTAGGTATCGAGGCATCTTTATGCCATAAAAATTCTACACTACATCCAATGTTATGCTTTATTGAATAATAGGCATCGTGATCACAATTACTTCCAGGAAAGACAACAACGCCAAATTTCATTGATTTATAATCTCCAACGAAATTTTATAATCTTCGATTATAGGATTTGCTAATAAATCTTTACAAGCATTATCAACTTTTTCTAAAGCAAAATCTTGATTATCGCTTTCTATCTCGAGAGAAATAAATTTACCAATTCTAACTTCGCTAATATTTTCGTAACCTATAGAATGTAAAGCTTTTTCTACTGTTTTACCTTGTACATCGAGAATACTTTTTCTTAAAGTAATTTCTATATTTGCTTTATATTTAGACATTTTATTTCCTTTAATCTTTACAAAAATAGGAAAATTATATTAAATTAATTCAGAATTGTCGTTATCTTCTATATCGACATCATCATCTTCTAAATTTTTCTGATTATATGTATAAAATATATGATTTATAATAGAAAAAATTATATATATCATCAAAATCGGAAATATTGCATATCCATTAGTAATTACCGAAAGCATAATTGCTATTAATAAAGCAGCAGAAAATATAGGATTTTGTTTGATTCCTGTTATCGAAATTTTTGGAATGTTACTGAATCTTATTGTAGAAATCATTGCCAACGAAACTATTATTACTATTAAAATCATTAAAATATTATTAAACTGAAAATTCTTTAACAAATCATTATGATAAAAAATAAGATATGAAATCAAAGTCAAAGCACCCGATGGTATTGGTAAACCTTTAAAAAATCTTTTATCTTCTAAACTCACTAATTGCACATTAAAACGTGCAAGTCGGGATGCACCTGCTAAGGCTGGAAACGATGCTAATAGAATACCAATCTCTTCATATTTAATGAAAAACGATTGATAGAGTAGAAACGAAGGAGCTACACCGAAAGAAACTACATCGCATAATGAATCAAGTTCGCTACCAAATTCGCTTGCTGCATTAATTAGTCTTGCAGTAAATCCATCTAACATATCGAATATAGCGGCTATTAAAATAAATAAAGACGACTTTAAAAACAATCCTTCAGAAGCATAAACAATCGATGCAAATCCACAAAATAAATTTACTAATGTCAGTAAATTAGGGACTAAAGATCTTGTGATTCTTAATTTTTTCATTTTAATTTTGCTATTATTGTTTCACCTGCTACTACTCTATCCCTTACTTTTACTTTAATTTCTGTATTAATTGGTAAAAAAATATCCATTCTCGACCCAAACTTCATCATACCAATTTTGTCCCCAGCTTTTATTTCTTGCCCAATTATTAAATCAGTAACAATTCTTCGAGCTAAAACTCCTACAATTTGTTTAAATAATACTTTTCCATAGTCATTTTTAACTCCGATTTTTGATTGCTCATTTTGGTCTGAAGCTTTGTGGTCGTAAGCAGCTAAAAATTTTCCAGGAATATAATCTAAATATTCCACAGAACCACTTACAGGTGACCTATTAACGTGAACATCCAATGGAGAAAGAAATATACTTATTCTTTTCGTATTCTCTTTTACATAATCATTTTCGTAAATTTCTATAATTTCTGTAACTTTACCATCAGCCGGAGAGAGAATTATTCGAGGATTATTTTGGGCTTCTTCGGGAATTGTTCTATCAGGATCTCTAAAAAAAATAAATGTGAATAAAATTAATAATAATCCCAAGATTATAAAAACATATTTTAAAATATTAACTTGAAAAAAAAATGAAAATACAATTAATCCTATACCTATTGAAAGCATAACCAGTATGTTATCTAAACCGTATTTTGTAAGCATAATTACCTTGTTGAAAACTTTTTTATAAAATACAATATTGCTTAACTAAATTTGTGTTTCAAATAATTCAAAATTACAAATTAAAACAAATTTTTCGAAATAATTATAGGTAAATGAAATGAAATTTATTACAGACCTACAAACATTGCAGAAATCAATCAATAGACTGATGTTTGCAATCCCACAAAAATCCACTATATCAATATTAGAATACATATATTTTAGTTTAAATGGCAATAAATTAAAAATTACTTCATCAGATAGAGATATCACATTAATTTTAAACTTAGATGTAAATGGATTAGAAAATGGCGAAATTTTAGTGCCTGGGAGAAAACTATCAGATTTGCTAAAATCTTATAGTGGCAATGTTGATTTAGAATTCGAGACCTTGCAAGAAAATTATGAAATTTATATTAAAATTGGTAAAGGTAAATTCCATTTCAAAGGCTTAGGTGCTGAAGAATATAAGTTGATACCCGAATTATTTAATGACCAGATTGTAGATTTTAGCAATTTAGATGGCGAGCAAACTTTAATCGAAGGAACTAAAACAATAAACATAAAAACTAAAGATCTCGTTAGGCTTTGCGATAAAACTATTGATTCTGTCTCAAAAGATAATTATAAAATCGCTATGAGTGGGGTACTGTTCCAATTTAGAGAAAATTATATAAATGCTGTTTCTACTGATAGTTTTAGATTAGTAAAAGCAACTGTAAATTTTGACGTTCCATTACGAATTAATGATGTAGATACTATAATTCCTGCTAAAACTATAGAATTTTTAAGAAAGTTAGAAGATGAAGAAACATTTATTTCATTAATAGAAGATAACGATAAAATTAAAAGTCTAAGATTCGATTTTGGCAACACTATTTTTATCACAAAAATCATAGATGAAAAATTTCCACCCTACGAACAAGTTCTTCCGAAAGAAAATAAATTAGAATTGATAGTTGACAAAAATCAATTGGCAAACAAATTAAAACCACTATCTGTATTTATTAATAAAAACACCAATCAAGTAAAATTAAGTATTACACCTACTACATTGAAATTATCAGTAGTTGATGATGAATCGGGCAATGATGCTTCTGATGAATTAAGTTGCGAATTCAACGCTGAAAGTTTCGAATTAGCATATAATATAAAATTCTTAGAAGAAGCATTATCAAATATAGGAACAGATGAAACTAACAATAATTTAGTTAAATTTACTTTTTCTGAGCCATTCAGACCTACTTTGTTATTACCAATTAAAGTAGATGAAAAGTACGATTTGTTAATGTTGATAATGCCACTTAGAATTCAAAACTAACAAAAATTTAAATTCCATTTCCCTTTAGATGAATAATATTTCTAAAGGGATAATTTTTGTTTTCAAAAGTTGCATTTATTTTTATTTGTGCATTAAATTGACTATAATAAGTTGGATTGAAAATTATTCTAACTTCTTCGCTTTCAGAATTAGGCTTTACAATTATAGGTAAATTTACCTTAGGTTCATTTAGAAATACATTATTTTTATCAATTAATTCAAAACTGTTAATTATAGCTTTAGTATTGCTTAAGTTAATAAATTTAAAAGTTTTTAGTTCGTAATCTCCTATTGATATATCTCCAAAATTTAAATCTTTGGAATATAGTGCAGGAACTAAAGAATTAATTTTTAAGATAGGCTTTTTAAAATTATGAAAATAAAATGTATCTAATAAATAACCATATCTAGATGGTTTATATTTTAACTGTAGTTCTAAATTACTTCCATTGGTTTCTTTAGGATTAATAGTTATAGGAAAATTATTTAAAACTATAAAATCATCAGAATAATTTTTAAAAACATAATTACTTAAAACTAAACTTTTAGATGTCAAGTTTTTTAAATTTAGACTTATAGAAATCTCTTCACCAATTAATATTTCTTGAATAATGATAGAATCAGGTATAAATTCTAATTCTGCAGGAACATCATTTGGATCGTTTATTAATTTTTTTTCTCTAACAGCATCTACAGATAATGGATCTCCGCAACTATTTAAAAAAATTAATGTTAATATAATTATGCTAAATTTTCTAATCATAGTCCAATATTAAGCCCTAAATTATATCCAATCTTAGTTGTTGTAAATATTTTATTATTATCTGTTTTATCACCGTTAGAGAAAATAAAAGTTCCTGCATCTAATCCTAATCTAATCGAAAAGTAATCAGTAAAATAGTAATTTAAGCCTGTTCCAATTTTAATAATTGGGCCTAATTTATTAAGACCACTTACAAAACTAACATCAGGACGAAATCCCGTATTATATAATTCATCGAACATATAATTATATATTAGACCATACCAAAATAAATCAACATTTTGCTTATAATTATATAATATATCGCCTTCGTATCGAGTAAATTCCATTAAAAAATTTTCATTTGCTATACATATTCCAATACTATGATTAAAATTAATATGATATGTAAGACCTACAGAAAAGTTTTTAATAAGAGTATTTTTAGAATTTTCAATAACAAAATTTGGATAAGAAATGCCATCAAAATTTCTAAGACTAAAACTAAATTTATTTAAAAACCTATTTTTTGAATTTACATTAAATAGATGATCATTAGAATTTCCGAATCTTGATATATTTGGATTTAATAAATCATAATTAGATAGATAAATTGAGTAAAAATTATAGTTTTGCTGGTCTATATTTTCTTTATCAAGGATTAAGTTTTCGTAATGTTCAGAGTTTATAATATTTTGATTATAAGAATAATTTTTTAAATTTTTTGATTTTAAAGGATGCTTTATTAATTTTTTGTCGTTTAAATTATCAGTTATTTCATTTGGTTGGTTAATTGCAAATGATGATATTTCTGGAATTTGTGATAATTCTTTTTTATTTTCTGTTAAATTATTCTTTTTAATTTCATTGTTTTTAATAAGAGAAAAATATGTTATTCCTGAAAATATAATTATCAAAGAAGCCGTAGACAACTTATGACTTAATATAAAATTCCATAATAAGGCTAATGAACTTACAATTTTAATAAATATATTATCAGAATATACAGTGTTATTTAATATATTATTTTTTATATATGCAGGAGGAGTAACACTTAAATTCTTCAAAGCGTTCTTTATTAGTATTAGTTCTCTTAATTCATTTTGCAATTCTTGATTTGAAGCTATTTCATAAAATAAATTACCTGTATCTTCGGGCTGAAGTTCTCCATCCACGAAGGCAGATAACTTTTCTTTTGTAGTCATATTCAAATCTTCTTTCATAAATTTATTCCATTTAATTTTTATTATATTCTAATTCATTTAAATATGGTTTTAGTAGTTCTTTAATTTTTTGTTTAGCTCTATATATTCTTATTCTCACTAAAGAAATATCAATTTCAAGTGCTTCAGCAATTTCGCTATAACTCATATCCATAAATTCTTTCATTACTATAGCCTCTTTGTAATCTTTTGGTAATGACTCAATAGCTAATTTGATAATTTGGTTAATTTCATTATTTTCAACTGAATTTTCTTCTTTGTATGGGAAATCCATACCTTCTATTGAAATATCTTTGTATGATCTTTTATTTTTTTCGTTTATACTTAAATTTTTTGCAATCCTTAGCAAAAAAGCTGAAATATTATCAATATTAAATTTATTTTTAATTATAGTTTCATAAAATCTTTCAAAAACATCTTGAAAAATATCATTAGCTAATTCTTTATTATTAGATAAATATCTTAAACAATAAGTATAAGTTCGCTTAGAATAACGATTATAAATTTCCTCGAATGCAAGAGCTGAGTCCTTAGTCTTTTCTCTTACAATTTGAATTAATTCATAATCATTTTTTAATGTAAACTTATTTTTCATATTTAGTATTTGTCTTTAAATATAAGACAAAATACAGTTGATTTTGTCACAAAAAAAATTTAATTTTCTAATAATTGTTCTAATTCATCAAGATATTCATTGAATTTATTTATAGTTTGAATTATAGGCTCGGGTTTACTCATATCTACTCCAGCTTTTTTAAGAACATCAATTGGATATTCAGAATTTCCTGATGATAAGAATTTTAAATATCTTTCTACTGCAGGTTTACCTTCTTTTAAAATCTGTGATGATAAAGCTTGTGATGCAGCAAATCCTGTTGCATATTGATAAACGTAAAAATTATACTGAACTAAATGGTGAACTCTTGCCCAAGATAAACCTTCTTCGTAATCAGTTACCATTTCGCTTCCCCAATATTTCTGATATAAGTCAGCAAATAATTTTGTTAATTTATCAGCAGTATAAATTTCACCTTTCATATAATTTTGGTGAGTTAACATTTCGAATTCAGCAAAACGAGTTTGTCTGAAGAATGTAGTCTGTGCTTGAGTTAAAAACTTTTCTATTAGTGATAATTTTTCTTCTTTAGATTTTGAGTTTTTAATTAAATAATCTAATAATAGAGCTTCGTTGGTGGTAGATGCTACCTCTGCCACAAAAATAGAATAATCAGCATAATGGTAAGGTTGGTTTAGTTCGCTGAAATATGAGTGCATATTATGCCCTATTTCGTGTGCAAGGGTAAATACATCATCAAGAGTATTATTCCAATTTAATAATATAAATGGATGTGGACCACTACCAGAAGAATTAGAATAAGCTCCACTTCTTTTGGATTTAGTTTCGTAGACGTCTATCCACCTATTTTCAAAACCTTTGTTCATTGCTTCGATATAGTCTTTACCTAAAGGAGCTAATGCTTTTTTTATTATTTCCACAGCCTCGTCGTAGGTATAAGTTTTATTAACACTAGGGAATAATGTAACATATGTGTCGTATGGGTGAAGTTCATCCAATTTTAGATATTTCTTTTTTATTTTAGCCCATCTATGCAAGGCATTTAAATTTTTGTTTACAGTTTCTATTAAATTATAATATACTTCTTCGGGTATATTATTAGGATATAATGCAGCTTCGATTGGGTTCTTATAATTTCGTATTTTAGCATCAGTAACTCTAGTTTTCAATCTTCCATTATAAAGAGTTGCATAAGTTCCTTGGAATTGATTATAAGGAACATATGTTGCTTTGTAAACATCTCTTCGGTAATCTCTATCTAAATCATATAATGCTGCTCTGTATCTACCGTGCGATACTTGTATTTCTTTTCCATCTTTAGTTCTCACTTTACCGAAAGGTAATTCACCATCATTTAGTATAGAATAAGTTTCGTTAGGTATAGACTTAATTATAGACATCTGAGCTAATACATTTTCTACTTCTTTGCTTAATGTATGATCTTTCATCCTATAAAAACTTTCTAATTTAAATTTATAATCTTTTAAAATTGGTGAATTAATGAATTTTCCAAATTTTTCTTTTGGTATTTCTAACAATTCGGGATTGAAAAAGGAAACTGAAGCTGAAAAATCGCTACCTAATTTTTGGGCTTTGTCATACATTCTCTGAAAATCAGGATTGTCTAATTCTGTATCTCTCGATAATGATGCATAAATAAAAAGTCTACTAAATCTTGATTCCAAATTATACATTTTATCTAAAAATTCTTTTAATATTTCGGGTGAATTACCTATATTGCCTGTATAAGATGATAAATTGGATATATTGCTTGCAATATAGTCATATTCATTTTGCCATTCTTCTTTAGATTTAAAAATATCTTCTAAATTCCATTTGTATTTATCAGGTATATTTTTTCTTTCGGGTAAAGATTCTACTGCATTCATCATACTATTAATTCCAATGGTTAATAAAAATAAAAGTTTAATAATAAATAAATTTTTTTTCATTAAAAACTCCAATTAAATAGTTACATTAATATGTTAAAATTAAATTTTTTCATAATTTATGAATAAATTAAATTTAAAAATAATTATATTAATAATATTAATAATTAAATTTTTTGGATATAACAAACTAATATGTAATTCTTTAAATGAAGATTTAATTAATATTAATAATATAAAAAATCATTCCTTTGCTTTAGCCGATGATAGTATGTTTGGTCGTGGTAATGGACAACTGGGCTTAAAAATTGCACAGAAATATATAATAGATCAATTATCAAAAAATAAAATAGATAAAAATAATATTATTATCCAAAGCTTACCAGTAATTGAAATAAATACTCTTGAAAATTCAGAATTTGAATTTATTAATAATTTTGGAACAAAAAAATTATCTCTATATAGAGAATATTATATTCACTCAAGCGGTTTGATGAGTTATTTCCCTAATGAATTAGATTTAGTATTTGTAAGATATGGTATATTTGCTCCCGAAATTGATTATAATGATTACTATGGAATAAATGTAGTAGGCAAAACCGTAGTTTTTTTTGATGGTGTTCCTAATGAATTAAATTCAAATGAGCTTATCGCAAGGTATGGCCAATTAGAAGCAAAAAAAAGAATAGCCTTAGCAAGAGGAGCAATTGCTTGCATTTTAATCCCAATTAATGAGATCAAAAATAATAACGACTGGAAAAATTTAGGTAATGATTATGAAAAACCAGAGTATAACTTACCTTTTTTTACGTCTAATATCCTTACAATAATCTTACATCCTGAATTAACAGATTTATTATTTAATTTCGATAAAAATAACCTTGAATCTAAAAATTTTACTTATGAAAATAGTCAAATTTTAAATACAAAAATGGTTTTTAAAGGACGATATAGAGATAGAAGTTTTAATATATCAAACATTATCTATGAAATTAAATCTACTAATCCAAAATATAATGATGAATATTTAGTAATTACAGCACATTATGATCATCTTGGAGTGTCGAAACCAATTGACAATGATTCTATTTATAACGGATTTTATGATAATGCTATTGGTGTATCAGTATTATTAGAATTATCAAAAATTTTGACAGAGCAAAGAGATATTTTAAAACGCTCAGTCTTATGTATTTTTTTTGCAGGCGAAGAAATAGGTCTTCTTGGTAGTAGATATTTTACTAAAAATCCAATAGTTCCATTATATAAAATGATAGCAAATATAAACATTGACGGAGTAGCATTTATTGATAATTTTAAAAATGTTATAGGAGTCGGAGCTAACTATTCAAACTTAAAAGAATTTTTATCTGATATTGCCTTAGATAATAATTTATTTTTAGACACAAATTTTAATAAAAAAGAAGCATTCGATGCTTTTTATAATTCTGACCAAGTTGCTTTTGCTTATGCAGGTGTGCCTTCTATATTAATTTTAGATGGCTTAGAATATAAAAATGTAAGTTTTGAATATGGTATTAACAGATTAATAGAATATATAGAAAATTATTATCATAATCCAAAAGATGATGTAAATCTAAATATAAATTGGAATGCTACTTTGCAGTATTCTCAATTTTTATTAGACTTTATAATCAAGCTTAATAATTGCGAAAAAGTACCAGAATGGTATAATAATAAATTTTATTTAGAGCGACTAAGAACAAGAGCAGAAAAAAGATGAAAAAAATTATTTTTTTTATATTAATTTCATTTTCAAGTTGCATATCTATTCAAAGATATGAAAAAATAAAAATTGCTGGCTCAGATACTATGTATAAACTATTGGAAATTTTATCAGCAGTTTATATGAAAAACAATCCAAATGTATCAATTTATGTAACTGGTGGTGGTACAGAATATGGATTCCAAGGATTAGAAAATGGTCAAGCAGATATAGCAATGGCATCGCGTAATATACATTCTGACGAATTAAAAATTATTATTGATAAATTTAATAGTATAGGTATATCTCATCTAATTGCAAAAGATGCAATTGTAATCTATGTAAATTCTAATAATCCTGTTGAAAATTTATCAATAGAAGATTTAAATAAAATTTATTTATGTAAGATTAATAATTGGAAAGACTTAGGTTGGAAAAATCAAGAAATATTAGCTTATAGACGTATGAGTACATCTGGTACCTATCATTATTTTAAAAGTCATATATTAAATGGTGAAGACTATTGTCAAAATATTATAGCAATACAAAATCACGAAACATTAATTTCTCTAATCGAACAAAATGAAAATTCTATTGGATTTGGGGGATTAGGAAATCATTCCGATGCAAAACCAATAAAAGTTAATAACATTTATCCTTTAACAGAAAATATAAAAAAAGATAAATATCCACTTACTAGATACTTACAATTATTTACAATTAGCGAACCAAAAGGTTATGTGCGAGATTTTATCAATTGGATAATGAGTAATGAAGGACAAAATATAATAAAAAATTTTGGATATGTAGGTATTCTCTAAGTATTATTTATTCTCCTCCAAAATCCCGAAGAGATTTTTATATCGATATTATTTAAAAAGTTTTGATCTATATTGTAAGAACTAAAGAACACTTCTCCTTTCATTCTACAATCTTTTGCGGGATAAATTCTACCGCCTGCTTCTAACACTATTTTATCTAATATATCTAATGTTTCAAACAATTTATAATTTGATATTTTAAAATCTATAGCAAGAGTCAATCCCTGAATAGGAAAAGATAATATACCTACTGATTTAATATTTCCAAATGTTTTCAAAACAGAAAGAAATGATTTTAAATTATTTTCTTTGATAATTTTAAATATTTCTTTTATTTTGCTTAAAGAATTTTCTAAAGGAATAACAAACTGGTATTGTAGAAAACCATTTTTACCATATAACCTATTCCAATTATATATATTATCTAATGGGTAAAAAAACTTATCAAAATAATTAATTTTTTTACTAATTTTCTTTAATTGTTTATTTTGATTTAGAAAATTAAAAATATTTATTGAAATAGAATTTATTAAGGGCAGATTAATTGGAATATTTAATTTTTTTTTAAGATATAATTTTATCTCATTGTTTTCATTTTCATTTAGAAAATTACCTCTAATATATATACCTTTTCCAATTTGAGACGCATTTACCCAAGCAACAGTATATTCATATTCTTGTTCGGAATATGAATTGATTTCGAAAAATTCTTCAAAAGAGTTAAACTTAATATATTCTGTATTTAAAAAAACACTACCTATTTTAAATAATTTTAATTTAGCTTTTGTAATTATACCTGTAAGCCCTAAACCTCCAATCGTAGATTTAAATAAATCATAATTAAATTCTTTAGAACATAAAATCTTTTGCCCATCTGTTTTTAATATTTCTATTTCTAAAATATGATTTCCAAAACTACCTAATTTATGATGATTTTTACCGTGAACATCATTTGCTATTGCTCCTCCTAAAGTAATAAATTTAGTACCAGGAGTTACAGGTAAGAAATAACCTTTAGGAACAAAAATTTGTAATATATCATTTAATGTAACACCCGATTCAGCTTCTAAAACTCCAGTTTCTTCAGAAAAACTTATAAATTTATTCATAAAACTACAATCTATCAAGTAATTATCAGGGTTCAAACATACATCCCCATAACTTTTTCCTAAACCATATGGTAAAACATAACCTTCACAATTATTAAAATCAATCTTATCCACACTCGAATAAAACGGAATAATATCTTTATGACTTACTTTGGGATAGTTATTGAAATTACTATAATTTTTCATAAGGCAAATAAGAATAAAATAATGCTTAAAAGTAAAAGTATGTAACTAACTTTATCTTTTAATATGTAAATGATAGGATCGTAAATTAAAATTTTTTTATCAGAATAAAACCACAATCTAAGTAACCAATAAATTAATATTAATAATATAAAATACAAATATTCCGGATTACTATATAATGAATAAACTTTACTGCTATTTATATAAAGAACATAAACCAAAATCGAAATTAAACCCGTTGATACTCCTATATTTTTTATAAAATTTCTATCTTCTTTAGTATATGCTCTACCACTTAATATATAATTATCATTCATTTTTATTAATTCAATATATCTTTTAAGTGAACTTAGAGATAAAAAGAAGAATATAGAAAAACTAAATAACCACTCTGAAATAGCAATATTTGTAGCAAACGAACCCGCATAAATTCTAATAGTAAATAAAAACGATAAAATTACTATATCGAGAATTGGTATTTTCTTAAATGAATATGTATATAATAAGCTAAATATCAAGTATATAAATAAAGAAAATAAAAATGATAGATTAATAAACAATGCTATAACAAAAGATAATAGAAATAAAATAATTGATGTTGTCAGAACAAATAGTAAATTTAAATGTCCTGATGCAAATGGTCTGTATTTTTTTTCGGGATGGATTCTATCACTATCTAAATCATATATATCATTGATTAAGTAGATAGATGAAGATAAAAAACTAAAAGACACAAAAGCTAAAAATGATAAAATGTAATCTTGTAAATTTAAACTATGCGATAATATTATAGGTAAAAAAATTAATAGATTTTTTACCCATTGATAAGCTCTAATTTGTTTAAAAAATAATGTAATTTTCTTTTCGGGAATTAAATTCCAAATTTTAAGAACATTTGAATCTTTTTTAACTTTATCTATTATATTTTTAGTTTGATTTACTATATAAGAATTTCTTGAATGTTTCCAAATATAGAGATCTTTTTTCGAATCGCCTATATAATCGAAACCACCTTCTCCGAATCTATTTACTAAATATGAAGCTTTGTTTTTACCAACTAAATTTATTCCATCTTTCGAACCTACTGCTTCGTCAAATATACCAAAATAATCAGCATATAAATTAGCAATCTCCTGCATAGCAGCAGTTACTAATAATATTTTTCTTCCATTTTTCTGTTCAACTTTTAAATATTCTATAATTTCTTCATTAATTGGAATTTTATTAGGATCTAATTTAGTTTTTTCTATTAATTTTTCTTTTAAGTAGTATCTACCTTTTATCAACCAAAATATAATAAAAAAGAAATTTAATGGATTATCTCTCAAAAGGATTACAATAGATTCAAACATTACGTCTGTTCTAATCAATGTGCCATCTAAATCAACGCATAATGGTGTTTTAACTTCGCTCAATTATCTTATCCCTGCAATTTTTTTCTCGAATACTTGTAATGCAACCCCAACAATTTGGTCCATATTATAATATTTATATTCCGCTAATCTACCACAAAATA
>Ga0308414_1001214_pt1 | contig 16773 bp, 15 predicted proteins | sample HotsprSampleOS50_FD_205667 | JGI IMG/M metagenome (GOLD analysis project Ga0308414, IMG submission 205667) | Hot spring phototrophic mat microbial communities from Octopus Spring, Yellowstone National Park, Wyoming, United States - 20090730_OS50 ... | reverse complement strand
TTTGACATAGCTTCCATATAGGACTTCAGCTCTTTTTCCTACAATTTTATCTAAGTCTTGATAGGAAGACTCAGCAATAATAAAAGCAATAGGCTCACCTAAGCTTGCAAACTGCAAAGCAGTGGCAGCTCCAAAAGACTCACCTAAAATCCCAATTTTTTTTCTTGGAAGTCCTGATAAATTTTGAAAAAACTCTACTGCAGCTTTTAAATCATACTTTTCGTGAAATCCATAAGTTACATACTCACCACTAGATTCTCCGTGTTTTCTATGATCAAAAGTAAAAATATGACAACCCCTTGTCCAAAAAAGTGGGGCATATTTCAAGATCCTCCAGCGAGTAGCTCCAATTCCATGTACTAAAATTACTCCACAATTTTCTGACTTCTTGTTTTCAAAATACCAAGCTTGTAAAGTAATTTTCTCATTTTGGAAACTTTTTTCTAAAGGTTGAGGTAGACCAAAGTCTGAGAAAGAAGTAATTTTTAATTCTATTTTTTCTTCACTTAAGTTTCTCTTTTTAAACTTTATAATTTGATTAGAGAAGTAGTAAGCAATTCCTATATACAAGGTGAGCATACTCAAGATAAATGTAGATAAATAAATTTTAAATTTAGATTTCATTTTTTTCCCTTTTACTGTTGTATTTTATAGATGTCTCCTTTATAATTTTGAAAGAGATAGCTGTCAACTTCTTGTTTTTTTAAGTAGTCTGTAGGTAAAGGAACTTTTCCTCCTCCACCTGTGAGATCTACTACATAAGTAGGTACACAAATTCCACTTATGTGTCCCCGAACTTGTTTCATAAGTGCTTTGCCTTCTTCTATACTGACTCTAAATCTAGAGCTCCCAAAAACTTCATCACATTGGTGTAAGTAATAAGGTTTAACTCCTATTTGTGTCAAACCATAAAATAAATTTTTTAAGTCTTCTACTGTGTTGTTTACACCTTTAAGTAGTACAGATTGATTTAATACAATTATATTTCCTTCTTGAATTAAAAGTTGAATAGCTTCTTTTGATTCTTTTGTAATTTCTTTTACATGATTAAAATGAGTTACTAGAAAAATAGGAAAAAATTTTTTAAATATATTAGAAAGTTCTCTTGTAATTCTAAAAGGTAAGGTTACAGGATGGCGAGTATGGATTCTAATTTGATTGATATGTGGAATAGATTTTAATTCATTTAGTAAATAATTTATCTGGTTATCTGAAAGTGAAAGTGGATCTCCTCCAGAGAGAATGACTTCTTTTATTTCTGTATGTGTGCGAAAATATTCTAATGCCTGTAACCAATTTTCTTTATTAGGTGTATTTATAGAGTTTCCTACTTTTCTTTTACGCGTACAAAATCTACAGTACACAGCACAAACATGGGAAAGATACCACAATGCTCTATCGGGGTACCTATGGGTAACACCTTTTACAGGCATATTAGTTTCTTCAGCTAGAGGGTCTTCTTTCTCAAAAGCTGAAAAGTTGAGCTCTTCTTTAGAAGGTAGAACTTGTCTACGAATAGGACAGTTAGGATCTTGGGGATCTATAAGTGATAAATAGTAGGGAGTAACTGCAAAGTCAAAAAATTTCTCTGCTCTTGGAAAAATTTCTTTTTCTTCCTCGCTTAGATAAATATAGGTTTCTAATTCATTTAAATCTTTAACTCGATTTTGTAATTGCCACTTCCAATTTTTCCAAGTCTTAGGAAAAAAATTTTTTATATCTACAAGAGATTTCATTGTTTAGAAGAAAGTTTTGGGATATTAAATTTTTGAGAAATTCTTTCATTTATTTGAGATAAATTTTTTAAATCAATTGCAATTGTAATTTCATTTTCTAACTCTAAAGCTGCAATTTCTTCTTTTGATTGGAAAATTAATTTTTCTAATTCTTTTATACTTTTAACAGGTTTTCCATTTACAGATTTTAAAATTTCCATATTTAGATTATGGTAACCATTATTTGAGTCATCAGGTAAAACTTGAACTAATACTAAAATTTTTCCAGATTGCTTAGGTTCATGAAATTTCTTATAATCTAAAAGATACAATAATTTTTTGTCAACTCTAGAACGCCAATTTGCCCCCCATTCTTTTAAAAGAAATTCGCTAAGTTCAGTAAAAATAAATCCTCCTAAAATAGTATATTCAGGATTTTTACCAAAGTTATGTGTATGTGGAATGGCAATTGCTTTATAAGGAAAAGCCTTGAGTGGCAGGTTTATTGTCATTTCTTTGTGATTTCGTAAAATTTTAAGATGAATCTTATCTCCTTTAGTATAACCAATTTCTTTTCCAGAGTGAAGTAAAAAACTTAAAGATTGTTTTCCATACTCTAAGTCGGGATGTTGAAACCTACCCAATGCGTCTAACGTGAATCCTCCAGCTTCCAAAATAATATCTTCTAGTTGTAAAACTTTTTCAGCACCAGAGTAAGGTATAATTTCTGTTACTAATACTCCTTCTTTTTTTAGTTCATAGTAATCCTTAGTAGCTTGATCTATAATAGGTCTATATTGAAATCCCATAAAGGGAAAAGCAGAACCTTTTTTTTCATATTCTAAAAATTGATTCACAATAAAACTAGGGATTCCTCTTGCAGAGTTTTTATTTGGAAAAAATTTATATACTAATCCAAAAATTTTTCCTTCAAAAGAAATAACTTCTCCCTTCCCTTCTAGTTTTTCATTTGAGACAATATTTAAATAAGGTAGTTCTATGTGGCTAAGTGGGTATTGATCCATGTCCATTCCTGAAATCCTAGCCTTTGCAGTTTGTAGTGTTTGAGTTTGATCTAGTTGGCAGATAGTAACTTCTGTATCTAGTTTAACTTTATCTTCAAATTTAGCAGGTTTTAGGTCTTGAAAAAATTTTTTGTTGTTTACGGTAAGAATAGCTAAATTAGCTTCAAAATCTATTTTTTGAAGTTTAGCTGGTTCAGATATATTGGAAGAGTATTTTATGACTTCAATAGAAGTAGCATATTCAACTAAGTTAGCAAGGATAAGAATTTGTTCTTTTCCAACATACACTCCTACCCCTTCTTGTAGTATAGGTTTTTTTATAATCCAAGGAAATTGAAAATTAGGTGTTTGGGTAGTAATTTTTACTTCTAGTAAAGAAGATTGTAGGGTGTCTGACTTGGAATTTGCAAATACAAAAGAGTTAAGAAAGAAAAAAATTCCAAAGTATAATCTTATCATCTATTTGACCTTTATGGGTTGAATAGGTAGCTTATAATTTTTAATAATTTCTTTTTCAGTCTCAGCTACTTCTTCTCGATTAAAAATAAGTGGGACTTTTACATCTTTAAATTTTAACTTTATAAACTTACTATCTAGCTTTTGAATAAGCTTTTTTAAATGACTCATATTTCTTACAGGAATATCATTTACAGATTCTAAAATTAAATTGAGATAGTATTCAGCAGATTGATTTATGGGATGATTTAATTTTCTATAAAAAATAATATCTTCATCTTTTTGTCCTTTGCTTAAGTCATCTTCAATAAAATAAGCAAATCTATAAAAAAATTGACTTCCTCCTTGGGTTTCATTGTTTCTTAACCATTCTTGTAATAAGTCTCTAGAAACAGGTTGAAAGACTAATCCAGCTAAAATAAGATACTCAAAAGGTGTATCATACTTATTTCTCATGAAGTCAAATTCTTTCATCTTTTTAGATGGAAATTTTATAGATAAAATCTTTCCTTCTCTATATACTTTAAAGTGAATTTCTTCTCCTGAATGTTTATTATCAATAATTTCTACAAAATCAATTCGAGTTTCTGGATCGTAAGCAACAGTGCCATTTCTAGCAATGGGCATACCATCTATTTCTAAAAGTAAGTCATTTTTCTTTAAGTAACCTTCAGCACTTCCACCTCGAAATACTTTTGTAACAAATACTCCATCTAATTCATCTGGGATTTTTTGTAATTTGCGAAAACTGACGTTAAATGAGTTGATAGTTCTAATTCCAAGCTCTACATACCCATCGTAAACTCCATCTTTTATATCTTCTAAGAAGTAGCGTACTACGGTAGTTGGAATTAAGTAACCAATGTTTTCTCCTCTAGTAGCTACTTGAAAAGCTACTCCTACAACTTTTCCATTTTGAATAGCAGGACCACCTGAATTTCCTGGATTAATAGCAGCATCGACTTGTATGACTAAGTGGCTATCTACCTGTGAATGTCCATAAGTAGATTGTTCTTTTCGAGATACAATCCCTCTTGTGACTGAAATTTTATTTCCACCAATTGGGTAGCCTACTACGTTAATAGGAGAATTTAACTCGGGAATTCCACCTAATTCAAATACATGAGAATCTTTATAAAACTCTGGATCTTTAGCTTTTAAGATAGCTAAATCACAATCATGAGCTACAAACAGCACATCTACTTCATACCAATTTGTTTGGTTGTATCTTTGTACTTGAATAAATTTAGAGTTAGAAACTACATGTGCATTGGTAAGTATGTATTCGGGAGTTATTAAAAAACCTGTGCCGGTGCTTGCTACAATTTTTGTAGTCTGCCAAGGAGAATATACATCATATCCTTGAGAGAAAACTTTTATTTGAACTACTCCTTTGCGAATAGTTTCAAACTCAGAAGTTTCAGTAGAAAAGACTGTTACAGGTAAAACAAAGAGAATAAGAGTCGTAATAAATTTTATCATATTGAAAAAAGAATTTTCTTTACACTTTCCTTTATTTTTTGAAAATATATATGTTCTCAATCTTTTTTTGAGTCTGTTGACAAATGTTGAGGCATGTTGTTATATTTCTATTCTTTTTTTAAGTAGATTTAAAAAAAGAAAACTTGAGCTTATTATATGATTGAGATTTTTTTACTAACTACTACTGTTTTATTAGTTGGAGTTTTATTTGGAGTTTCTATTTTTAGAAGACCTTTTACAAACACAAAAGCTACTTTTCTTGTATTTGGGGTTTTTTTAATTACATGGAATCTTCTTGAATTAGTTTATTATTTTTTTCCTTCTGTGAGGTTAGGATTTCATTTAGAAGCTGCATTATCTTGTTTGACTCTTTATGCTCTTGTACTTTTTTCTTTACATTTTCCATATTTTAATCGTAGATCCAATAAGTTAACATATTTTAGTATTTTTTTAGGTGGAGTAGGTTTTAGTATTTTATCCCATATTTTTTCTATTCCAATAGTAGGAAAAAACTTTCCTAATGAAATAAATTTTTTTATACAATTAAATCATTTTTTATCTAGGGTTTTTGCTTTTTTGTGTTTTTTAAGTGTAATACTCATTACTTCTTATAAGCTAACTCGCTCTATCCATAGGTTGAAAATTGCTTTTTTTAAAAGTCTAATCTTGTTTTTTTTATTTTCAATTGGATTTATTAGCTTTTTATTATTTTTGGGAGATGAAGTAAATTTATTTACAGCTAGTGTTGAACTTTTATTTTTAGATTCTTTTTTTATCATAGCTTTTATATTAGCTTTTTCTCAATTTCAATTTGTAGACTTTTATCCTGGAATTTTTTCTATCTTTTTTCATGGGGAAATACCACGCTTAGTTATTCAGAAGTCTGCACCAGCTTCTGGAAAAGGTGCAGCTTATTTAAAAGAAGAACTTTGGAAAATATATGAAGTAGAAAATTGGGGGAATTTTTTAAGTGAGTTTTGGTTTAGTATTATCATAGATGAGACTATTGACAATGCTTTAGAACATGGTGGGAAGAGACATGAAGATGAAATTATTATACAAGTTTTTGAGACAAAAAAATTTCTTGACTTCTATGTAATGGATATGGGTAAAGGTTTTGATCCTAATTCTATTCCTGATCCTTCACTGCCGGATAGAAAACTCATTCCAACGGGGCGCGGTATTTACATACTCAAAAAGTTATTTCCTGTAGCTTGGAATTTTCTTGGAAATGAGATACGAGTGAGAGTTTCTAAGGATCCTAAACAAAATCCAAGTGAAATTTAGTGTCCTTCAAACTCACAAATGGAGAATACTTTTACGTCGTACTTCTCTTGGATCATTTTAGAACCACCTAAGTCAGGTAAGTCTATGATTACTCCTGCTTCGTGAACTTTTCCTCCTAGTTTTCTGACAAGTTCTATAGCTGCACCTAAAGTCCCACCTGTGGCAATTAAATCATCCATGAGTAAAACATTGTCAGCTGGAGTAATAGCATCTTTATGAATTTCAATTTGATCTGTGCCGTACTCTAGCTCATAAGTTTGAACTATAGTTTCACCGGGCAATTTACCTTTTTTTCTTACAGGTACAAACCCAATACCTAATTGGAAAGCTAAGGCTGCACCTGTAATAAATCCTCTAGCTTCAATGGCAGCGACTTTGGTAATTCCAGCTTTTTCATACCTTGCAACAAAGGTTCCAATAGTTAAAGCTAGACCTTCTGGATCAATGAGCAGAGAGGTTATATCCCGAAACATAATACCGGGCTTAGGCCAGTTGGGGATAGTTCTAATTTTAGATTTTACAATGGACATACTTTTTCCAAAGAAAAAAAATCTATTTTTTTTGAAAAGAAATTTTTTATTTTTTTAAATCATATTTAGCATAATACTTTATCATGATAAATCTCATAAAAGCATGATAACAATCTTTAGCAATATGCCCTCCATCTACAAAGGCATTACAATAGTAGTTTTCATCTTCTGCCATATCCAGAATTTTATAGTTATATTTTTCTGTAATTGAGTCAATTTTTTCTTTCCATGGTTTATAAAATTTTGACTCACGAAGTAATTTTTGTAAAGGAATAGATACTTGAGGGATAACTATTAACAAAGGAATTTGTTGGGATCTGATTTCTTCTAAAATTTTTTCATAAAAAGTAAATTGCATGTTGGAAAATTCATAATTTGTATAAACCCAATCTAAAGTTCTTTGACTAGTTGCTATTAGAGAGCCAAAATCTTTTTCTACATAATTTTCAACAAGAGAAAGAGCGTTACCTTGATTTGCAAGTAAGAAGTTTCGAGTGTAATCTTGCATAGTTATAATAGCTAAAAAATTAGGATCTTGATAACGCTTATATGCTGTATCTAGATAAGGTTTGTTTTTTCCTACTGCAAAGAAATATTTTCCAAAGTAAAAAGAAAGATTTTCTTTACCAAATAAATTCCAGTATTTCAATACAAAACTTGGATTAAAACTATAAGTTAAGTTTGAGCCTTTAAATACGGGAGAGTTTGCATTAAATTGGTTTGCATCAGTCTCTAAAAGAAGTAAGTCGGGATAAATTTTGTGTTCTAAAAATTTTTCTAAATAGTAATAGTAATAAGCTGGAGTAGTAACTGCAGAAGAAAAGTTATAAAAAGACCAATTAGGATAAAATTCTTTCAATTCTCTTGCATCAAAATAAAGTAATCTAGAAGAACCAAGAATAATCATGAGTTTTTTCTTTTTTAATTTAACTTCTTCATCTTTGAGTAATTGTTCAAAGAGGTCTTCTCTTACTTCATAGTAAATATGTGTAAAGTCGGGCTTTATAAAAGCTTTTACTTTTTCTAGTAAAAAAATTTTATCTAATATAAATAAAAAGGCAAACAATAAGATAGGGTAGTAAAAAAAATTATTTTTTAACATTATCTTCTTCTATCCGAGCATATAATTTTGGGACAATTTTGTCAAGAAACTCTTGATTTACTATTTTTTCACCTTCTGCATTGTAATGAATAGACTCTGAAAATAAATCTAAATCATACTCCATATTTTCAAATTCCAAGTAGCTAGCTTGAGGATACTTAGAAATAAGTTTTTTCATCTGTGGAACTACATCTTTAAAATAAGGTGACTGGTTAAATTCTTTTAATCTAGGAATATTTAAAACTACTACTTTTAAGTTTAAACTTTGAGTATAATCTAAGAAAAGTTTAAGAGGTTCTAAATTCATTTCAGTATTTTGCATGCCTTTAAGTTGATTTTCTTTTTCTTGAAGAGCAACTTCTCGAATATTGGGAACTGTAAAGAAATTGCCTAAATTAATTTGACCATAACTTTCTTTTACAATAGCTTCTACTATGAGATTTTCTCGCACTAATGAAGGTGTTTCAAAAAGAGAAGAGATTTTAGAATTTAAAATAGACTCAAAACCTTGTCTGTGTCTGACAGAAAGTAAAGAGTGAGGTATATATTCTTTTAAAATGAAAAATAATTCTTTTCCCTCATACTGTTCCCAAGTTTCTACAATACTAAATAAATTTAGTAATCTATGTTTAAACTCATTCCAAAGAGCAGGATTATCATGAAAAGCCATAGTTTTTTTTAAGCTAAATTGTTGAGGATCTGCTGCCCAAATTACTAGCTTTGGTTTTTCATGATGCAATAAATATTTTTTTAAGAAAAACTTAAAATACCAAGGTCCTGCAGCAGGTAGACTAAAATTATAAAGGGAGTAGGGGAAAGCCTCAGAGCGAGCAAATCCACGTAGAGAGAGGGAACGACTATCTCCGTACATTAAAATATCGTAATTTTCCTCTCCTCTTTCAGCTATGTAACGTTTATAATAAGTAAAAAAAGCTCCTTTCCCATCTAAATAGTATAAGTTTGGTATAAAATGTAGTATAGTTTCAAAACATACTATAAAACCTAATGCAAAAACAAAAGCTGGGGTAGATTTAAAATACGAAATAAATGAAAGCATTTTTATCAAAATTCCCTAAAATTAAAATAGAATAAAACATACTTACATAAATAATTGTTCTCAACCAAATAGGTAAAGAAAAAATTGCAAACTCATTTTGAGATTTATTTTGAATATATTCTATAAAAACTAATAAAACAATATTTTTTAAAAATTTAACAAATATTTTACTTTCTATTGTCCCAAAATTTAACCATAGAGCTTGAGTATGAATCCAAGCTAAACTTACATTCGTTGAGCGAAAATAAATAAGTGGAAGGCAAACCGAAAAAAGTGTAACACTTCCCAAAATAAATTTTTTTAAAACTTCTTTCCAGATTAGACCGTTGGTTTCCCAATTAGGCAAATAAGGTTGAAGAATTCTATAAAAAATAAACACTATTCCATTTATACTACCCCAAATTACAAAAGTCCAGTTTGCTCCATGCCAAAGTCCTGAAAGAAAAAAAACCAAGAAATTTTTGAAGTGTTTTTTAGATTCGCTGTCTGTCTTATCTCCTATAGAAAAATAAACATAGTCACGTAACCAACTCATAAAAGAAATATGCCAACGTCTCCAAAAGTCACTGACGTTAATTCCAAAGAGAGGGTGGTTAAAATTTTGCATGAGTTCAAAACCCATAAACTTAGCTATACCTCGGGCAATATCAGAGTAACCAGCAAAATCTCCATAAATTTGAAAAAAGAAGACAAAGCACCCAAAAATCATTTCTGCCCCACTTGAGTTGGGATTTTTAAAGATGGGGTCTACTATAAAAGCTAAGTTATCTGCAATGTAAATTTTCTTAAAATATCCTAAAAGGACTAGGAAACTTCCTTCAGAAAGTTTTTGAAAAGTAATACTTCTAGGATTTAAAACTTGGGGTAAAAGGTTAGTAGCTCTCTCAATAGGACCTGCTACAAGTTGAGGAAAAAAGGAGACATACAAAGCAAAGTCAAAAAAATTTTTAGTAGGAGTAATCTGCCCTCGATATACATCTATAGTATAAGACATAGTTTGAAAGGTATAGAAAGAAATTCCTAAAGGTAAGGCAAATTCTAAAAGTATAGGATTTATATAAAAACCCAAACTAGCTAAAAATACTTTTGCACTTAACGTGAAAAAGTTATAATACTTAAAAAAACCTAATATGCTTAAATTTGATAAAATACTTATTATTAAAAAAAATTTTTTTACTTTTGTTGTCTGTACTTTTATAATTTGTAAAGAAACAAAATAGTCTACTAATGTAGAAATAAGTAGTAAGGACAAGTAGCGGTAATCCCAATATCCATAAAAGAAGTAACTAGATATAAGTAAGAAAATATTTTGTATGTGGTGTTTAGAAATTAAATAAATTATATATACAATAGAAAAAAAGAGTAAAAAGTCTATAGAATTAAATATCATGAAAGATAGTAAACATAAGATTTAAAGAATAAAATTTTTACGATTGTTTTGAGATTTGTAGAATAACTCAACTAAAAATTTATAAATAGCTGCTAATTTTAAGCAGCAGCACTTGTTTTTCTACGTTTCTTGAGGTCTGAAAACCAATCTTCTACAAGTTTTTTATAAGATACGAGCTTTTTTAAATACTCTCGTTTGTCAGGATTGAGAATTTCCCTAGCTTCCCTTATAATTTCTTCTACGATCTTTACATGAAAAGTTAAATAACTTGTAAACAAACTAAAGTAATTATTGTCAGAAGTTTCCCAAGGAATTGTTTTTAGATTTAAAAAAAAGGACTCGAGATCTGCAAAGTCCTTGTCATGGTCTGCCTCGTAATGGGTGTTTATAAGAGCTATGTTGTCAGTGATGTCTGTTAGAGTTTGAAAGTAAGATTCTAATTCAGGAAAAGACAATTTAGTTACCTTCCTTTTTTAAGAGCCTTTTTACCAAATTTTTTATATAGTCTTTTTTTTTCAACCAATTTTTAGACCTCATTTCTTTTGTTTTAGTTTGCTTTTTCTTCCTCAAAAAAAAACTGGATATATGCAAAAGATACCTGAGAGAGAACTTTTCAGCTACATAGAAGCAGCTTTAAAAGGAGAGAAGTTTCCTTTAGCTAAACTAATTTCTCAAATTGAAACTCCCGATTCTCGAGAAGTTAGGAAACTAATTTTTTCTCAATTACTTAAAAATTACACTCCTAAAGCTATTACTATAGGTTTTACAGGCACACCTGGTTCTGGTAAATCTTCTCTTATAGCTGAGATTTGTAGGGAGTTGCTTTATAGTACAGAAAAGAAAATAGGAATAGTAGCCATTGATCCAAGTAGTTCTATAAGTGGAGGTTCTATTTTAGGAGACCGTACGAGATTTAATATTCCAGCTCGTGAGTCAAGAATTTATTTTCGTTCTCAAGCTAGCCAATTAGAACTAGGTGGAGTAAATCCGTATACTTATCATGTAATTCGATTACTTCGTTATTTTTTTGACTTTGTTTTTGTAGAAACTGTAGGAATTGGTCAAAATGAAATTGAGGTCTCAAAAATTGTAGATCACTCTTTTTTAGTTTTACAACCTCTTGCTGGAGACAATATCCAATTTATGAAAAGTGGAATTATGGAAATTCCAGATGCTTTTATTATCAATAAATGTGATGAAAGAGAACTTGCTTTATCTAGTTATCACTTACTTGTAAATTCTTTAGAGTTTTTGAAAGAAGTTTTTAACCAAAAGGACCTACCTAAAATCTTTCAGACTAGTGTAGTAAAAAAGATTGGGATTGTAGATTTAGTAAATTATATATTGACCATTCCATCTAAATTAAATTCTTTCCATGAAACTTGGAGTCAAATCCAAAAGTGGGTAAAAAATGAATATGGAAATTGGGGACTTCGCAAACTACAAAACTTAAACTCTTTTGATTTTTTGTCATATGAGGAACTAGAAGAGAAATTTCTTAACTTAGTTGAAGTAAATAATTTTAATACTAAAAACTAAGGTAGTTAAATTATGCTAAATAATTTATCTTATGAATTTGAGTATTTCTTAAAAAAAGTAAGTAGTAAATCCCACCAAAGACAGCTCCACCTATATGTCCTTCGTTGCTAATGGGAACCTCAAAAAAATAAGTTAAAGCTACTCCAATTAAAATGGCAACTATTGCTAGATATTCAGCTTTAATTGGAATAGGTATTGGAAAAAAAGTAAATTCTAAGTTAGGAAATAACACCCCAAAGACTAAAATAAGTCCAAAAATAGCAGCACTAGCTCCAAGTGTAGGTGTAGTGAGTGATGAAATGTTCTCATTTAGTAAAAATTTCAAGTAAGAAGTAATTACTACTGTAAGTCCCCCGCCTATTAAAGAAATAAAATACAAAGCAGTAAAATGAAAATTTCCTAGTGTAGGGACTAGTAATCTTCCAAATAAGAAAAGTGCATACATATTCATTAAAAAATGAAAAGGAAATCCTGAAGGTGAATGTAAAAATCCATAACTTAAAACCTGCCAATATGACCCACGTTCTAAGACAAAACTAGGTATAAGGCTTAAAGTAGAGTAAAAAAAGTTTTCAAAGCGTATATCGTTTCCAAAACGTAGAAAATATTGTAATACATGAACAAAAAAGTTTGTAAGTAAAATTAAATTTATAGGGTAATATATAGGAAATCCAAATAACTTTGGAGAATGAAATTTTCTTTCTAGCATTTTACTCTATATTTTTTATGTAGGAATTTAAGTCAAGTCAGGGAATTAGGAGAAGTTATTTGCAAACAAATTTTTTGAAATCTATAGATTGGAAGGGGAGTTCACTTTTACTTTTAGATCAAAGAAAACTGCCTAAAGAAAAAAAATATATAGAGCATAAGAATTTAGAAGAAGTTATAAGTTCTATTCAAAATATGGTAGTAAGAGGTGCTCCTGCTATTGCTATTTCTGGGATTTTTGGATTTGTGTTATATTTAAAATCTCTTTCTAAAAAGCCCGAGTATAGAGAAGTTTTAGAAAAATTAAATTTACTCTTACAGTCTAGACCTACTGCTGTAAATTTAAAAATAGCTATTCAAGAGTATTTAAATGTGTTTCACGAAACTTACTGGAACCAAGTTCAATTAGAAAGAATTTTACAAGAATCAGAAAACTTTGCTTTATCTTTATTTGAAAATGATGTTCACACTAATCAAAAAATTTCAAACTATGGAGCAGATCTTTTTGGTAAAGCAAGAAAAATAAATTTAGTTACATATTGTAATACAGGAGCTATAGCTACTGCTGGAATTGGGACAGCCTTAGGTATTATTCGTGAACTACATTCTAGAAATTTTGAAGTTCACGTTTATGCTTGTGAAACTAGACCTTATCATCAAGGTTCACGTCTTACTACTTGGGAACTTATGGAAGAAGGAATTAATGTTCAATTAATTTGTGACAATATGGTAGGCTGGCTTATGTACACTCAAAAAATAGATGCTGTGTTGGTAGGAGCTGATCGAATTACTAGAAATGGAGATACAGCAAATAAAATTGGGACATATAGTCTTTCACTTATTGCCAAAGCACATAACGTTCCTTTTTATGTAGCAGCTAGTGAGTCTAGTTTTGATCTTAGTTTGCCTACAGGAAAAGAAATTCAAATTGAAATGAGAGATCCTAGAGAAATTACACAAAATTTTTTCTTGAAAGATGAGTTAGGTGAGCCAATTTATCCACCCGGACTTTTAGCACCTGTTGGAGTAAAGGTTTTAAATCCTGCTTTTGATGTTACACCTCATGAAAATATTACTGGAATCATCACAGAAAAAGGTGTAATTTCTCCAGTAGAAGAAAAAAATATACTATACCTTTTTAAAGGGAAATGAAGTCTATCTTAATAGATTTGGAGTTTGTACGATGAAAAAAAAGACAATTCAATTTATATTTATAGGTTTATTTTTTGTATTACTCGGAACTTTTTTAAGTCCGATTTTGTTTCATGCTACAGATAAAGGTTTGGAACTTCTTCAAGCTGATGCTAAAAAAGAAATTTCTCCTGCTAGACAGCAAGCTATTTCTTTGGAAGCTGCTTTTCAAGAAGTATTTGAGGCAGCCTCACCTAGTGTAGTTTCTATTGCCACAGAAAGAGTAGTAAAGATGAGAACTCCTATGGTAGATCCTTTTTTTGAGCATTTTTTTGGCGGAATAAAACCTCATGAGTTTAGTCAAAAACAAACAGGTTTGGGCTCTGGAATTATTTTAAGCCAAGATGGCTATATTTTAACTAACGAGCATGTCATCCGTGATATGGATAAGCTTACCGTCAAGTTAAAAAATAAAAAAACCTTTGAAGCTAAAGTAGTAGGTTCAGATCGAACTATGGATCTAGCTTTATTAAAAATTAAGCCTAACTCGGATATTACTCCTATTACTTTAGGAGACTCTTCTAAAGTAAAAGTAGGGCATTGGGCAATTGCAATTGGAGCACCACTTGGATTTGAGCAATCTTTTACAGTAGGTGTAGTAAGTGCGGTATCTCGGGCAGGGATTGATGCTTCTGGCTTAGGTTATATTCAAACTGATGCCGCTATCAACCAAGGAAATAGTGGAGGCCCTCTTTTAAACATTAATGGTGAGGTTATTGGGATAAACCGAATGATTGCTTCTCAAACAGGTGGATCTATAGGAATTGGGTTTGCTATTCCAATAAACGAGGCTAAAAAGGTAGTAGAAGAATTAAAGGCAAATGGGAAAATTCGTAGGGCATGGCTGGGAATTGCTTTGGATAATGTCACTGAAGATGATGTTCAAGAACTTAAACTCCCAAACAACAAAGGTGCCATCGTCAAACAGGTTGTAGAAAATTCTCCAGCAGCCTCAGCAGGAATCCAGCTTTTAGATGTAATTGTGAAGATTGGAGATAAAGATGTAGAAACACCAGAAGATGTAATTTCTGTAGTTAGAGAGTCGAAGATTGGAAAAAGGTTGGAACTTCGAGTGATTAGAAAATCTAATGTTGTCAAAATGCTTGTAACTACAGCTGAGAGACCTAACTAGTGTGTCAGAAAGAATTTTCTCTCCCGAAAACTCTCGTTTAGATGATTTTTCTCTCAGACCTGAAAGCTTTGAGCAATTTATAGGTCAAAGAGAGTCTTTAGAAAATCTAAGTGTATTTATTGAGTCAGCTAAGAAGAGGAATGCTCACTTGGATCATGTATTAATTTCTGGTCCTCCAGGACTTGGAAAAACTACACTTGCCAACCTTATAGCACGGGAGATGGGAAGTGAAATCATGGTGACCTCTGCTCAAGTTCTAACCAAAGGAGCAGATCTAGCTCGTTTTTTAACTTTACTAAGTGAAAAAGATATTCTCTTTATCGATGAAATTCACAGTCTTTCAAGAAACCTAGAAGAAATCCTCTATCCTGCTATGGAGGACTATCAAATTGATTTAGTAGTAGGAGAAGGGATTTCTGCTCAGTCTATTCAAATTCCTTTAAAAAAATTTACCTTAGTTGGAGCTACTACTAGAGTTGGGTTGTTAAGTGAACCACTTAAAACAAGATTTGGAATTCAACTTCGCTTAGATTATTACTCTGATGACGATATGAAAAAAATTGTTTCCCAATCAGCAAAAAAACTAGGCTTAAATTTAGACGAAGATGCAGCTTTTGAAATTGGAAAAAGAAGTCGAAAAACTCCTAGAATTGCTAATCACATTTTAAAGCGAGTAAGAGACTTTGCAGAAGTACATAGTCAAGGACATATTCATCTAGAGATTTGTAAATTAGCTTTAGAGCGTTTGAAAATAGATGATTTAGGATTAGATGAATTAGACAGGAAGATCTTAGATTGCATGATTGATAGATACAAAGGAGGTCCTGTAGGTTTAAAAGCTATTGCTGTTGTAATTGGCGAAGAAGAAAGAACATTAGAGGAAGCTTATGAACCATATTTAGTTAGAATTGGGCTTATCAATCGAACTCCATCCGGTAGAGTAGCTACTCAGTTAGCTTACCGTCACAGAGGAAAAAAGAAAGATGAAGAAGGAAATTATTTATTTTAAAACGGGTTTAAGTGAAGATGACGAGAGACTTTTTTTCTCTGCTGGGTTTGTACTACTAATTTTTTCTTTATTTGTTGCTCATTTGTTTACACGGAATTTACTTTGGAAATTTCTTGGCAGTGAAAGTGTTATTGATATTGAATATCGAAAAGAACGAGAGAAAGTATATAACGTCTTAGTTGAGCAAGATTTTAAAGATAAATCTGTAAAAGATCAAATTAAAGCCTTGTCAGATGAAGACTCTGCTGGAAGTGGAGGACTTACAGAAAAAGAAGGTTTTCATACTTTATCTCCTTTTTATAGATTTATACTTGGTACAAGGGTAGCAAGTTCTTCTTCTCAAGATTCTTCTCAATCTCAAAAATCTAAAGAAGAGGATGTCTATGAAGTAGGAATTTACAGAGTAGATCCTCTAGTACGTTATGTGCCAAAAGTTTCTTCTGCTAAATCTGTTTCTAGTAGCCAAGAGTCTCAAATTCCAGCAAATTATAGATTTCAGCAAGATTTCCTTTTTAGATGGGATGGTTCGAGATCTATTGTGATTCCTCGCAAACAGTTAGCAGGATACCATTATTTTAAAAACATGCTCAAGAAGATAGAAAATAATTTTTTTCCCCCCGGTGGTGGAAATTTTGCATATAGAGATGCTGCAGGCTTTGTTGTTCGCGAAGGAATCTTACCTGGAGAAAGTAAGGTTTTATTTATGTTAAATGATGCTGGAGATGTAATCGACTTAAAGCTAGTTAGTTCTCAAGGTCAAGAAATTGTAGATAGAGCTTGTTTGGATTCTATTCGAGGTCAAAATTTTGGTCCTGTTCCTCCTGAAGTAAAAGAAAATGGGATGATTTTTGGGATTAACTTCATTTTTCCTGGTTTTCGTTATTAAAGCTCGTATCTAATATTACTTATTGCTGGATAGTGAATTTAAATTTAATTTATAATTGACAGTTCTATTTTGTAAACAAAACTTTCTTTTATGAAACGCCTACCACTTGGAATTCAAACTTTTTCTCTGTTAGTAAGCGAAAACTACTACTATGTAGATAAGACAGAGTTTGTATATAAACTAGCTAAATTAGGAAAATATTTTTTTTTGAGTAGACCAAGACGCTTTGGTAAAAGTTCTTTTTTAGATACTTTACATGAGGCT